>Ga0123354_10013023_pt1 | contig 12883 bp, 10 predicted proteins | sample TergutLab28metaG_2_FD_97872 | JGI IMG/M metagenome (GOLD analysis project Ga0123354, IMG submission 97872) | Labiotermes labralis P4 segment gut microbial communities from Petit-Saut dam, French Guiana - Lab288 P4 | ecosystem: Host-associated > Arthropoda: Insects > Digestive system > Gut ...
AAGATTAGCTCGTGAATTTGATCAATAGTCTCCGGGGTGGTCATTGTTTTGGGTGGTCCAGGACGAGGCACATCACAGATGGAGAAATCACCACGTTTAATCTGGGCCACCCAGTTTTTGACGATGGCATACGATGGTGCATTTTCCCCTAATGTGTCTGCCAGAATGGCGTGAATTTCCTTCGGCGCCTTGCCTTGCAGAAAAAAAAACTTGACGACAGCTCGCGTCTCCATGTTGTTGAAATCGCAAACGTCGCTTGACATGCTTCTTTTCAGCTTCTGTAACAAGAAAAGACTTGCAATTCGGCACATGAACAGATCCCTCTTTCCAACGACACTATCGATTCCGTCCTACGACACCGGGAAGTAGGTCGGGCTAAAGACTTATCAGCAATCCCTCATACATGCATGACACCATAATGTATAATCTCAGCAGTTTAGATTATAACGAAATTTTCACGACAATTTGCGTGCATCATATGCGTAACTTGCTAAATATTTATCGGAGATAAAAAGGGTTATCTTTATCAACAGCCTGCGCAGAGAGACATGATATCCATGTTTCAAGTGTAATATACTTTTTACGTATGCCATACCGTTTTCGATGTTATTAAAAGTCGGTATAGTGTCTAGGCTACAGGCTCTATCATCCGTGGTTCGAATCACAGCAGGGACAAGAGATACTTCTCTTCAGCAAAACGTCCAGACCGCATCTGGAGCCCACTCAGCCTTCCACTCAATCAGTACCGGATTCTTCCTTGGACGCAAAGTGACCGGGTCGTGAAGTTGACCACTCGTCTCTATCTAGTGCGGAGTTTAAGAATGAGTGGAGCTACACGGAGCTATACCTCTACTTCCGCTGTACGCCTCCATGGCGTGGACAGGGACTTTAGAGAAGTTTGCGAAGGCTTCATATTAGTCACGCTGTGCCTAGATTACATTTCCTTACTTGCCTAAATTCGTCCGCTATTACAAATCCTTCTAGAATATAATCTCATCTCTAAGTATTGAAATTATTCCTAATCAAAACTTTCAAATCTTGTCAGTACTGGAGTTATGTACTTTTACGCTTTTGAATATCTCCATAGTAATGCATCGTACGAGATATGAGGTTCTCGGTGCGATACTTCGTTAGGTTCAAGTCTTGTGGTAGCTGAACTGGAAGAAACATATCGTCAAGAAACGAAAACAAATGGACCTACGACACAAAGAATTCTACTGGTTACTTGGAAGGTCATCTCTTCTGTCTGTAGGCAATAAACTCTTGCTGTACAAATCTCTCATTACTCCTATATGGACCTATGACATTGAATTATGGGGTCGTGCCTGCAAGTCCAATACTGCCATCATACAGAGATGCCAGTCTAAAATATTACGAACAATTGTTGACGCCCCATGGTGTGTCACCAATGCTGTGATCCACGAAGACCTGGATATTCCAACCGTGCAAGAAGTCATCTCCACCAGAAGTGTCAAGCACCGTATAAACTAGAAACTCACTCGAACCCACTACTCCACCCCATTCCACGGGATAACGTCGTACGAAGACTGGAACGACATTGACCAGCTTACCTGTAAAACGGCGAATGAGATCTCCTCACAGGAGGGGACCTCATCACGCTAGCACTTCCACAAGTTTGACTCATAGCCAGCCCATTAGCTTATGGAACACATTGTACTCTGATTGCTGATTTCAAATAATTTTAAAAAAGTCTTGTGATGCATGACGCCGTGTGGATTTGTACCGATATAAAGACGTTACAAGTAAAATATGGCAGTAGTCTACAGTGGTCATACTTCTACAATGTTATACTTTCAGTATTTCAATATTACCGACGCTTTCCAGAGGAATGTAGCGTCTGATCCTTGTAAATAACCAACCTGACGCACAATTTTTCATGTATGTTTATTCCTATTCTCTACATGTTTCGGGCAGCCATGTGCCCATTATCAGGAGAATTATTGTATCAATGCAACATCTGGTTTACAAATATGTCACTCTGTGTAGATGACCGTCTGTTATGCAGGTTATCTGCATACCAAACGGTCATCTACACAGAGTGACATACTCGTAAACTAGGTGTTGCATTGATACATTAATTCTCCTGATGATGGGTGCATGGCTTCCCGAAACATGTAGGGAATAGGAATAAACATACATGAAAACTATGCGTCAAGTTGATTATTTACAAGGGTCATATAAAGTTGCACGGTCAACAAAACATACAAAAAGAATGTAGCGTCTATATTCTGTTTGGTCCCAAGAGGGCCTGTAGTTAAAAATGCCCAATTAGGTAAGTTACTTGGAAGAGGTATGTCTGGACACGTTATCTGCCACAGATTTTCTCCAAGACGGAAACAGATACGACGTAAAAGTCGGATGGTTCTAAACGATATAGCTTATGAATACTGTGGATGTGGCCTTTTCCTTGAAACTGTCATCAACTTTATGGAGCTATCAAGTGTCGGAACAAGGAAACGTAAATTATGTTTATAGTGATGTTATTTGTTGCTGGTAGCGCAAGATTACGGCATTGACTCGTTTCACTGCAGGAGGCTCTTAACATTCTTGTGTTCATGGGTACATCCTCCCTGTGCGCGCCATGAGGGCATGGAGGGGAATGGAGTTATAACACCATTCATTCCTCGGTTTTAGGTGGTGCTGAGTGGCCAGGTTTATGGCCCTACCGCTTGACTGCCCATAAACATTGAATGTGGGGTCGCGTGGGCACAATACCCGGGCAGAACTGATTGCAGTAGGTAACAGTCTCTTGACCTGCCGCAAATCGAACCACAAAATGCACGAGTTGCGACTTTCCCCAGTCACAAGAATACTGAAAATTTGTTCCTTCTAAACACAACTTTGTACTTATGTATTAAAATTTTTATGGATTTGAGCTTGTCTGGAGTTCACAATCTTCAGGTGATTCATCCCCTTTCTCTTTACACTGTCACAATGTAAAGTAAACACGTTCAGTCTAAACACAGCTTCATTCTTACGAACTAGAATTTCAATAATGTAAACATATCCTTTCTAAATACAAATACCGTAAAAATAACAGGAAAGAATCACTTTAAGACCCCACAGTCCCTTGCCAAGCCACGCTCCGTTTTGTTGACATAGTGTTGAGTATTATATATATATATATATATATATTCATACTCTGTTCCTTTGAACTTGTCGCGATGAAGTTTGATTTCAAAAACTGAGCAACGGGTAAACATCAATTTTGTGTGAAAATGAAGAAAACTGCCACCTAAACCTTCAATTTGTTGCGTGAGATATATGGAAAGAAGTCAGAGTAACTTAAAATGGTGCCCTTGCGAAATGACGTCAGAGAATGCTTCGAAACATGAAAGGTTCTTCTTGAAGAATGGTGTGCAGCTTCCGATGGAAATTATTTTGAAGAGGATATCGTATATGTACATTAATTGGATCAATAAATCACTTTTTAAAATAGTGTTGTTGTTTAATAACCACACCTGATAAGTATAGTGTTTGATCTTTGGGACTAGTCATGAGATAAGATGGACACAATAATGGATCGCGCGGCTGAATCAGATCAGTGGTTATGTGTCGTCGACCCGCCAGGCTTGCAGACCCTTGAGACCGTATGGTAACAGTACCACCAGGTCACCCAGCCACAACGTAACTAGCCTAATTGTGTTTGTCGATCAACGGATTAGCCCTTGATGTGGCTCTAACACCAAAAAATGCGAGTATTATCTTAATGTAGCATTGGGACTTCACGTTTGTTTTCAGGGGGGTATGTCCGCCAGGTTCTAATTTCGAGTGTCGTCGTGAATTATTTATTTGTGCTGGAATATCATGATCATTTCCTTCAAGATCTTCACCGATTCACCATTCATCATTATTTTCACCCCTCCTTGACACAAAAGCCTTTAGTAGGCCAGGATCTTCTCATTATTGAGGCTTCACGATCACACTCAGACACACCACAATCGGTAGGACTCCCCTGGACGAACGATCAGCCCGACGCAGAGGCCTCTACCTGACAACACATAACACTCAAAGAGTCTTTAATGTCTCAGGCGGGATTCGAACCCGCAATCCCAGCAAGCGAGCAACCGCTACTCACACCTTAGCCCGCGCGGCCACTGGGACCGGCTCATCATTTGTTCGTTTCGTTGAACCCATGAGGCCTGTAGACTCTTCATTCAAACAGGGTGAACATGCAACCAGGGAATCTATGAAGTAATGCCCTGCAACTAACGATGGTACCCTTTCTTAGTTTGCATTTATTTCACACTCCTGCGCTTGGTAGAGTGAGTAGAAGTTCAGTGGTTCGTAATCTGGGGATTTCTAACGCTAAGAGGTGCAATTAAACATATTTTGGTAGCCAGTTATCTGGTCAGCATCACACGCTTCTGAGCAATATTAATTAAGTTAGCAAGAAAATACTTATTAGTTTTGTCGTGAATTGAACTGAAACAAAATAACAGCCAGAATTAGTAAATTGTTGGATTTTTCAACATTCAGCAGAATTTTATATTTGATCCTGCCGGGGTGACGTCAAGCAATAGTAGTGCGCACTGCAGCACAACTTCATTTCACTAACAGAGGCACGATCATTGCTGTTACCTGTCAGTTCCTACAAAACCACCGGCAACCCCAATAAAAGAGCTGTTGTGATTCAGCTTAGGCAGGGGAAATCTAGTAGCTAGTAGCTAAGTTAAACGCAGTTATGCCAGTCCCTTGCGCCTGGCGAGAGTCGAACTCACATTTACAGCAGTGGCAAGAAGCGGCCACACCGGCTGTGGGGCCAACACAGCCTCCAATTTAATTCCCGGGGGTACACTGGCCGAGACGTGAAGCTGACCACTCGTCTGCATCTAGTGCCGAGGTTAAGAATGCGCGCACCACCAAAGGCCTTGAAGGTTCCTTTGTGAACCGAGCTTAGTAAGGTCTTTGATTCCTCGTGTAAAATATAGAACTATAAAACCTCCTTCGTGAAAAAGAAATTTGTGTACCATTAGCAAGATACAAAGTAGGAAGGAAGGATGAAAAGAAAGGAGGTGGGGGAAAAGACAAACAAAAATAAGAAAGAAAGAAAGAGGATAGAGGAACTTATATCGAATAAGGAAGTAAAGGCATCAGAGATTGTAACAAGTGATTGAATTTAAATAGTTTTTTGTAAACAGTTTATTTATTAAAAATATAATTAATGATAATGAAGAGTAACACAACGTCGCGAACTGTATCTGAACCACGGATCACAGTCCACTTGCATATCAAAATCCTGTATGCCTTAGATGGAATATTGAAAGAGAAGAGTCAAATTGCGCTTACTAAATACCCAGTACAAATCCGCGGAGTTCGCATAGTGGATCACCGTGCGTGCAGTAGTACAGAAGCTATCCCACAGATGGCGGCAGCGGTCCTGCCCACCTTCCCCTCTTTCGTTTCTATTGGCAGTGAGAAGCTCTGACTGCTATTGGCTGTCTAAGGGCGCGGTATTGGACGTCTGCACAGTAAAGACACCGATACACTGTTTAGTGCACCGGTTGCTAGCGCCGTGCGAAGTTAGAATTTCCGCGTGCGATGAAAAGTGCGGTGTGTTATTGGTTGTATATATGAGTGACGAGTTACTGAGTTGTGCTACATTTGTTTCATTGGTAAAACGAATAAAACCTAAGTGTTGCTGTGTGGAAAGACGTAAAATAATTTGCATATGAATATATTTTATTTATAGAATTTTAAAAAAAATACATACATGTTACAAGTTATGGCGAACTGACAACAGTGGATTGGTTGTCAGCTAGAGGCTGGAGTGATACAACCACCACTGCTATATCATCATTATCATCGGGCTGTGGCTTGCCTGGAGATGATAATTTCCAAGGATCTGTTCCTGCTGGGTGACCAAGATTACCTACGGCTCCCTAAGGACGAAAAGCGAGTCATGGTTCGTCCTGTCACCAAGATTCAGAGGTAAGTGCGTGACTGTTATTTGTCTTTGGGACGCCACTGCGTGCCCCATTAAACTGACCAACTGGAAGAGCTTCTTTCACAGCACGATGACTCTTCATTTATAGTCTCTTTAGTCAACATTAAGTCGTCAGCTACTTTGTTTAAAAAATTCATGGGCATGAAATTAACTCAATGGACTTACAAAATAGTATTCTAATAACGAAACAAATGACGACGCGAAGGTCAAAATGCGTAGCACTCTTCGGGATTGAGAAATGCGTACATCTTGGTCAGAAAGACTAGAAGATTTAGAACGTGACATAATATGGCAATGGACCACAAGTAATTTAGTGACTGGGTAACCTAGAAACAGTTAGCTCCGCCAAGGACCCATTTTAAGGCTCTCGTGAGCACGGGAACGAACTTTCAGGTCTTGGGGAGGACGCGGACAAATTTTGATCAGTTGAAAGACTACCAGCTTCTCAAGAGGGGCTCTTCTCAGTGGAGTTATTAGAAGTACAGAAGTGTGGTAGTACAGAATTGAGGGTCGCCATAATCGTGCAAATAAAAGGGGCATAAGTAAATGGCCAGTTTGGTGTAACTGTGTGGGGATGGCGTAAGGTTATTAGAAAAAACAAGAGTGTAGCCTTGAGATCGTCAGAGCTCGACTCAGCGTACAAGGCCAGAATTATTGGGAATGTGTAAAGAATATGTTGGTTTTATCAGTCAGCTGTTCTCTACGTTTTTTTTTCGTCCCATCCCACCCGATTGGTATCTCTTAAATTTATGACGATGCGCCCGAAACTTAAACTTCCTGTTTTAAGGGTTTTATTTGTGTAATAATTTGTAACACTTGGGGGGTTTTATTTTTTAATATTTGAACGAAGTTCTACAATTGCATGGAATATATGCCTGTACGCATTTTCGGATTTTCTTACCAGTTGGAGGTGAATGGCCAACTGCCGCCAGTCTACGCACACCTCTGTTCCCCGCACCCTTGAATTTATGTATTAAAAAAGCTGATTTCACTGGAGAGCAGTGTTACCCAACCTTTTACCATGGAGGAACACCACCTGAAGTAATTTTTCATAGCTCGAGGAACTCGTACCTATGGCAACGTTTAGACGTCATACAATGTTGATGGCGGCGAGGGCAATTCAATTACTGCTAAATTACTGCCAAGAAAATTTATTTGTAGAGCGCTTATATATATATATATATATATATATATACACATATATCAGCTCTCTACAAATATATATATATGTATACACACACACACATATATCTATATATATATCCTACATTTCGAGCAAAATTGAAACATTTTCCTGTCTATTTTTGCGATATTTCAATGAATATTTGGAATTTTTTAATGTATGTCAAATTTTTAATGCATTTATTACCCGGTTTCTCATGGAGCCCCTGAAGGGATTCCGCGGAACACTGATTGGTACACACGTATGTAGAATGCGAGTGGCTCCTGAAAGTCGATCAGCATCGATGGCTGTTTGCGCCGAGATAATGAATTGTTCTGGATGTGAAGAGTGAAATATGCAACACATTTGCGGCCAGTAAGTTTATTACACCCACACAGACACATCTGCTCGCATATACTTTCAAAAGTAATAATTTACTAAATAATAAGTTCGTTACGTTTGGTCGCTGCACTCTGAGGTAAGAACATAGTCGAGGATATGTGAAAACAGGCTGCGGAGGAAAATAGCCACACCTAAGAGAGAGGAAGTAACAGGAGAGCAGCTGGACCTAGGAGATAGGAAGTGACAGGGGAATAGCTGGACATAAAGAGAGGAAGAAACGGGAGAGTAGCTGGACCTAAGGGAGAGGAAGTAACAGGAGGATAGGTGGGCCTAGGGGAGAGGAAGTAACAGGGGAATAGTTGAACCTAGGTGAGATGAAGTGACAAGGGAGTAGCTGGGCAAAAAGAGAGGAAGTAACGGGAGAGTAGCTGGACCTAATGGGAGAGGAAGTAACAGGAGAGTAGGTGAACTTTGGAGAGAGGAAATAACAGGGGAGTAGCTGGAACTGAGGGAGAGGAAGTAACAGAAGAATTGTCGGACCTTGGGGTAAGGAAGTAACAGGGGAGTAGCTGGACATAAAGAGGGGAAATAACAGGAGAGTGGCTGGACCTAAGAGAGAGGCAGTGACAGGAGGGTAGGTGGACCTATGGGAGAGGAAGGAAAAGTGGAGTAGCTAAACCGAAGGAGGGGAAGAACTGGGAGGATCGAGAAAGTTATACAGTGAGGAGCTTCATAATTTGAACTCCGCCAAATACAGGGATGGTCATATAAGAATGATGACTTTGGTATGATGTGTGGCACGCACTGAAGATACAATGAATGCGTACAAAATGGTTCTCGGAAGGGACTATACAATTTGATATAGACTGGAGAATAATATGAAGATAGACCATGAAGGTTAATATACGAGGTTGTGGACTGGATTCAGTTGGCGCAGTAACGGTCAGATGTGAACACGATGATGACACTTCGGGTTCCGTGAAGCGATTAGCTACTACAAGGTAATCAAGGGGACTCTGCTTCTTGCAGCTGGTTTAGACTGGATTTTTTAACTTTACAGTGTCATTGAGGCAACAGGGAGGACGGTAAGGGTGGCTCAGTCGGTACAGTAAATGGCTACAAGCTAGAATACCGATTATGATTCACGATAGAGCCTGGAAGTCAGTTCTGGTGTTCACATTCTTCACGCAGTTTCTTGCCTTGTGGAGGTGTGCCGTACTCTATATATGCGAGGGATAGAACGGCCAGAACATGAAGCTAGCCACTTACTTCCGTCTAGTGTCGAGGTTTAAAATGCGTGGATTTACATCTCCATTCCCGCACATGTCTTCATGGGATGGTGAACAGGAATTGCTTCACTTTCATGTTTCCTACAAACTGTTGGAGTTATCATGCTTGGCGCGTCCGAAGGATGTGGCCGTCGTCCGTTTTATGTCTTTAAAAGATACCGTAGGCGTGTATGGCATGTTTCAGCATTAGAACCGTCGCGTTCTTTCCACAGGTTGTATCTGGGTGTATATATTTCGCATAATTCTCGCAATAAGCGGAGAACATTTCTTTAAACACTATTAACAGGATCCTGTCTGTAATGAAGTGTGACCGTGATTTTAGGTATTAACCGCGTTTAATATTATCATATAAATTCCAATCCACAATGTTAAGAATTCTTACGTCTCGAGCAAGTCAATTACGTTTCGGGACTAACCCCATATGCAGATTATTCCATGGTCCTGGAGACGTGAAAAGCCGTTAGCTAGTTGTGTTTTACGATCTCATTGTTTTGTGTTGCCGAGAAGAACGTCAGTATGCAATTCCAACAGAATACTCCTATGCAATACAGTTCACCCTATTTAATTAGCTTTTACTGTAATGAAACACATAACTTGCAAAGGCTTCCACACAATTACTTTAAATTTGTTAACCTGTCATTCTGTTTTAACTAACTGACTAAAGAACTTCGTATAACAGAGGCCTTTCTTTAGAAGTTCGTAGTCAATAGTCTGTTAGCCGGTCGAGAAATGCAGTTCTTTCATTTAGTATAAAAATTAATTACCCTGTCAACAACAGCCAAGTTATAGGCTTTGAACACACGGAAAGTATTTTGTGTAAAATGTGTGCCTTCGAATACTACACTATCGCTCCTTCCGGATACTTACCTACTCGCATTTTATGTTACTGGTCGCATTTGTACCCTATATAATCTTTGAAGTTTAAATCTTGTCAGGTAAAATCCGTATCAAAGTTTCAATTTATAATAATTTATATTGTCTTAAACCATCTTCCACTTATTGTGACTGTTGACGTCAGCTAATATTTGAATAGGAAAATATCAGACATGCCCGTTGTTTTGTCAATACAAATGTTTATCTTTCGTTCCATGTGTGTAAACGGTAGATTGCTTGTTTACCTGCTGCCGTTAACAGAAATAAATTCAATAGATTATTCCAAAAGTACACCAGCATAAGCAGATAATTTTATCAAGTTTGAGTTCTAGACTACGCTAGTGTACGCTGACAAAGTAGGTTTGGATTCCAGACTATGTCAGCTTTAACCATGAACTGCAGGACGCGTCGGTTCAGAACTGCTCTATCATAACTGAGAAATGAAGTGGTTTTGGTTTCCGGACCTCTTTCGTCGTAGACGGTACATTGAAACCGATTTTTGTGTCAAACTACACCACCATAAACGGAAAGTCAGAAGGCGTGGGTTGCAAAACTATGCTAGCATGTACCCCCCAGAATCACGAAGTGCAGAATATCCCTAGGGTTCGTGATTCCCAGCCTTTGCAGATCAAACAGTTCAGAAAATAATCTCGCGCTGAAACAGATGAGCAAAGTGCAAACGGTATTGATGACGTAATCGATGTAGAGGTAGACATGTTTGGGAGGCACCCATTTCGAATCTCGGCCGAACTTTGGACTGATCTGTCAATAGAGTACAGTAGAAGAATAGAGAGGTAAACAGGTCAAGTTTTGAGGCAAATGAGAAACACTCTATTTCGACGGGGGCATGGAGAAGGAACTTCGCTTTGTTGGGTTTTCAGGCTTCGCCCGCTCGTGCTTCTGATGAAGGTAGCTGAACACAATGGAGCGGCAAGAAATATTGGCTTGCGACGAGGGCTGACGAATTATGATGTCATGTTTAATGGTAAAATGAATAATTTGAAAAGATGATTTGGTGGCCTTCACAACAAGCTTGGATGAATCTGAATCCAGAAGGCTGCTTTAGAAGCATATGTAACGGCAAGGTGTCTGGAAACTGTGTCAGCATATGCTTGATCGCAGAGGAAAACACAGAAAACTTGTGTTGACAGAAATGATCACGTGACCTACTAAATACGGGTACATACTGACTTTTAACCAGGAGTTGGGCAAAGAATAATTGTCATTTTCCATTGTTTACTTATTATTGTGACAATAATATGTTGGTTTTTATGAGTATGTTTGTATGCTCGATTTTGTATTTGTGGCTATGCGAGCAGCTGACAGCGCTCGGCTTTTCGTCCACTCACTGCAGTCAACAGCACATCCTATGGTTGCGACTGGAAGGTCGACTAATCGCAAAGCAGAACACGTCTGCTGATACGAAATACCTCTTTGTTGAAAATCAGTACATTCTGCAGACGAAATCAGCGTTCTGTTCAACGCTAGAACAGGTGGTGAGAACAGCTGGTGCGCATACTAACCATTCCGTTCGAAAAAGGGCAAATGCGAAAGAGAGAAAGTAGATAAGTAGGAAGTTATCCTCTTGCTAAGTGGCTGATCTCATTACACAGGTTGTAATTGCTAATGTGACTCAGTAGGACAAACCATCCCAGAAATAGCCAACTCAGCAGTAAAAAAACAGTCTAAATAACTGTCTTCCTCAGGTGTTTCAGTATGTGGCAATGTTTACGTGAACTGTAGTTCAACAAAGTTGTCCCTGTGAGCACTGTGAAGGCATGTGTCGAGTGTAGACACCCTGCTGGCAATGAAACCTCGATTCTTCGGTCGTCAGGTCGGTAACTTTAGAATAATAAATGTTTCCTGAAAAAAAATTATGAAGAACCTTGTAGTTGTACGAAGGCGGGGAATGTGTCGACCAGTTGAATGACTGTGAAGTGTTCAGAGTTTACGTGTCATACAGTTATTTGTTTTGTTAAGTAATTAACGCGCGAAAGAACTGCAGTGTTCGGTAGATATTTATTTAGTTTACTAAATTTACAACCTCTTTTTCCATCCGATGCAGTTTCTTTCTTTGTCTGTGTCGCAAGTACATAAGAACTAAAACTTTAAAACAAAAACATTGAGTTTTAAAGTGTTAAAGTTTTCTCATGTTCAATGATATAAGCAACCAACAAGATGCAGCAAAATTTGTTTTATTGATTCTTTCAAGCTTCCTCTACATGTTTCGTGTGACAGTTTCGCCCGTCTTCGGGAGCACTTTGACTGTATATGCAGCTTTTTGGAACAATGTACCGACTCCATCCAATCTGTGTCACCGGTCGGCAGCAGACAGCACAGTCGGTACATTGTTCCAAAAAGCTGTATATACAGTCAAAGTGCTCCCGAAGATGGGCGAAACTGTCGCCCGAAACATGTAGAGCAAGCTTAAAAGAATCAATAAAACAAATTTTGCTGCATCTTGTTGGTTGCTTATATCAGTGTACTAGTGACATGCACGGCCACACAAACGTCATTTTCTCATGTAATTAAAACACAATGGGAATATTGTGTTCGCATCCAACAAACTACATCACTTATATATGGCTTTAACAAATGACATGCAGTAAATATACCCCTTTGGTGTTCTCTGTTAGATCAGATATAAGAAACAAGAAAAAATAACGTTACCTTTCCTTATTCTTGTGTGTGTGTGTGTGTGTGTGTGTGTTTGTGTGTGTGTAAAACTTTTACCCTACAATACGCCTTGCAGGCATAACAGAGGAGTTAGAGGTATAGCTATACCATTTCTTTAACCTCGGCTATAGTTGGGGTGGTTGACAAACACCATGCCCCGGTCACTGTAAGCCCAGGAAAGAGATCTGGTACCCACTGTGCAGGAGACTGGATGGGCCTCAGGGCTGGTCTGGTCGGGTTTATAAAGTCTCGCCTCCCACTGCAGTCCGAACCCCAAATCGTCTGACCCGCAGTGAGTCGCTTTGCCGACTAGGTTGGCCCAGCCGCCTTGTATGTATGTATGTATGTATGTATGTCGGTCCCAGTGGCCGCGCGGTCTAAGGCGTAGGTCTACGGCCGCTCGCCTGCTGAGCTTGTGGGTTCGAATCCCACCGGGCGCATGTCTGTCTGTCTGTTGTGAGTGTTGTGTGTTGTCAGGTAGAGGTCTCTGCGACGCGCTGATCACGCGTCCAGAGGAGTCCTACCGACTGTGATGCGTCGTTGTGTGTGATCTAGAAACCTCAAGAATGAGGA
>Ga0123354_10013025_pt1 | contig 12882 bp, 12 predicted proteins | sample TergutLab28metaG_2_FD_97872 | JGI IMG/M metagenome (GOLD analysis project Ga0123354, IMG submission 97872) | Labiotermes labralis P4 segment gut microbial communities from Petit-Saut dam, French Guiana - Lab288 P4 | ecosystem: Host-associated > Arthropoda: Insects > Digestive system > Gut ...
AGTATCACGCAATGACTGGTGAATTCGCGTAAATACACTTCGAGACGGAATCCTTCGATCGGGAAAACGCCTTTGGTATTCTTCTACAGCAGCACGTGCATTGCCATCGCAAAATCCATACACGAAATGCACGTCACAATATTCCACGTGGGAAAACACAAAAGGCATTTTAGCAACACCATATAACTAACCTACCAACCATTCACAACGCTGCGGTAAACTGCACTGCTTATCACCCTGAAGGAAGTACACCTGCAGTTCTGTTGCACAGCGTGAGCTGAATTGCCGTCATATGACACCACACTCAAGGACAGAAATAGATAAGATTGTCAGCTGACAGGTACAGTGTGTGGACCCGCAAGAAGACCACCCTTTTCTCTGGTCATTATCTCCGTTACTGTTCAACTTTGGACATAGGTGTTTTGGGTTATACGGTAAACTTTAACATAAGGAACACCCTCCCGAATTCTGGCACATTCCTCCTGGGACACCCTCTATAAATTTTATTCAATCAGTTTAATATAGTTTGCTCACCTGTGCAGAAATTGCTAATAGACCCAGCCTGTCTCCATCCAACACATCTGTTCCAGCATTGTACACCAGTATATCTGGATGAAATTCTCGCAAAGCTTCTTCCAAATTCCTGATTACATAAAATTTACAGAAAACATGGTAAATGCCCATATTTATTTTTTAATTTTCTCTCGTCTACGCTATGAGAAAGTAGGCCAGGACATTGTAGTCAGTATAGTGACTTGGTACGGGCTGGATGGTCTGTGGATCGAATTCTAGTGGGGGCAAGATTTTCTGCACCCATCCAGATCAGCCCTAGGGCCCACCTGGCCTCCTATACAATGGGTACCAGGTATCCTTCCTGGGGTAGAGTGGCTGGGGCATGGTGTTGACCACCTACACCAATCTACAGCCAAAATTAAAGAAAGAGTAGACATATACCTTTATTCCCCCTCTAGGTCTTCAATGCCTGTTCTAGGGTGAACTCTACATCACCAACATCATCATCATCATCCTGACGACCACCACCACCACCATCTGCCACAAGTTAGGTCTTAACAGACCTATTTCCAAATTGTCTAATAGTCTCTTCAAAGGTCTTCCAATTCACCTTTGTTCATTTGGTCTATAATGCAGCATTATTTTTTGCATCCTGTTGCCGTTCATTCTTGTTACATGTTGTAGTCGAATTTGATATGTAGGGTCTTAGTTTCTCATCAACTGGTTCTACTTTCAACTCTTCCAAACTTTCATCATTCCTTTTGTGGTAAAAAACGATGTACCCCACTGTTATTCTGAAAGAACTTTAACTTTATACTATGATAAAGGCATGATAATCAGGTAGGGGCAACCCTGAATGAACCAATTAATTTACTACAGTGTACCCAAAACAAGAGTATTGTAAGAACCACACAATGGTGACAAAAATCATTGGCACCACAGCATACATGAAAAAGTTTGCTAGATGTGTGGTTAATACCAGTGCTTGGTCACAGCACTCATAAAGATGTGTGGTTAATACCACCGCTCGGTCACAGCACTCATAAAGATGTGCGGTTAATAACACAGCACTTTCACAGCACTCATAAAGATGTGTGGTTAATACCACCGCTCGGTCACAGCACTCATAAAGATGTGTGGAAAATACCACCGCTCGGTCACAGCACTCATAAAGATGTGTGGTTAATACCACCGCTCAGTCACAGCACTCATAAAGATGTGTGGAAAATACCACCGCTCGGTCACAGCACTCATAAAGATGTGTGGTTAATACCACTGCTCGGTCACAGCACTCATAAAGATGAATGGCTGCACTATGATGGAGCAGCTACTCTTGTCATCCTCACAGTGTCTGACGTTTCAAACATTTACTGGGCCACTGGACTGACAGTTTGTTCACCAACATCTCATATGCCAGTATCACGGCCACCAAATTGTTATGATGTTACAAAATCAGACAGCTCTTTGTGGGGAATTATGCAGGGATGAGGCTGTACACTGCTACTGCAACAATAACTAGTTGCGCAGAGCTGTTGTCAGCCTATGAACCTACATGGTATCAAAATCCAGAAGTCCATTATCTGATAAATATCTTTCTTTACAATCTGAAGAACATATAACACTAAGCACTTAAAATGCTGGTATGGCACATAAAATCCAAAGCATCTATTTTAATATTTAAATTTAAATATTATATGTATGTAATGCCTCCAGAGATGGTATGTCTGTGTTGACCCTCCTGACCTTTGCCACCCTACACAGTGGCAAAATATCCATTTTGGAGATGGAGGCACCAACACAGGGATTGGCAAAAGGCAGTGACAGCTTAAAACACATTCCAACCTATGGTAGGCCCTGGTACTTCTCAGGTTCCCAAAGTTTAATCTTTGGCAGAGGTGAAGGATTTGATTTAACCCAAAAATTTATGTGCAGGTCTCACTGGATCTAACTCATAACCGTCAGAATAAGAGGCCTGTGAAATACTTTGAGACAATCTGGCTGCTGAACATAAAATGTAAATAGCTGTATAACAAAGGAATCTCATAGGCAACTGAAGTACATATGATTTGAAGTTTTCACAGAAAATAAATGTACTGATTTCCTCTGACACAGCTGAGTGTCTGAGTAGATTTCATTGCATTACTTTAGTATGACTGAATATAATAATACAAGTATGGAAATCAAACCACTTTTAAATATGTGGATTCTTATTCTGAGTAAACTTTAAGTAATTATTTTGTATACCATACTAAAGAATTTAAATTGTGTACAATACACCATACAGTATTTGGTAAGTTCCACACAACAATGTCTGAACAACTGCATTCTAAGAGTATCTAATATTTTTATAAAGCAAAGGTAAAGCAGTCCCATTACAGGCCTGGACAGGCCCAGAGGGTTCCAGGAAGTTAAGGTTCCCAGATTTTGTTACAACGGCACAGGATGGTGGTAGGTTGTCAGCCTTACGCACCGGCCGCCTTTACCCCCAGGAAATACTCCTGGTACTCATTCATGTTAGAGGCTGAGTCGACCCCACGGCCATAGCGCGATCGGAAGGATTTTATGTCAATAAAAAATCCACTGACACCAGCTGGGATTGGACCAGCGACCTTTCGATTTGTAGCACAGCACCTTAACCACTGTGTTACAGCGGTCCCCCATCTAATAATTTTATATTCTATCATAAGTTTTGTGAACCAGGTAAGGGAATACTTACTCTTCCACCTTATGGAGGTATTCATTATCTTCAGTGAAGTGTGAAAGTTCAACACAACGCCTGATTGCGGCTTTTGCGCGTTTATCTCGTGGATAGATTCCACAGTTATACATATCAAAGATGTACACATTGGCATGGCCAGTGAAATCCCGCTCATAACCATTCCCCTATAAACCAGAATATACAAACCATACGTTAGAAGACAACACTTTCTGGAGAGATGTGCATGCAAGTCTCTGCAGTTTATAGCTCAACACGAAGAAAACAACATGGACTGCAAGGGGTTAGAGATAAAGAGCACAGCCTTCTGAATTGTGATCAGCAGAATGGCACCACTCTTTCAGAGACACCTGTTCATGGTGTCTGAACATGGAACAGCCGGTTAGTCTGAAACATTGGTACCACATGGCATCACAACACAGATTGCATGTTGTCACATTCAGGACCAACCCCCCAAATACACTTATTTTCACCTTTGTTATGTTTGTTTTTACATCAACACTCAATATACTTGTGTTGTGCATTCTATAAACACATGAATTTTCACATCTGTGCAAAGAATACACGCTGAAGAGATAATAAACCTTTTTTCTCAAGGCAAAATTGTTAGAATAACAACCCATTAAGAAAATGTGGTTTGGAGGGTATGTGAATGCTTTAAAAATGCAGGGGTGAGAATGACTGTACTTCTGTATGAACCTCAATTCTCATATGAATGGGCAATGAGGAGGATGCCATCTTGATCCCAAAAAATTGAGGCAAGAAATTTTCCAGTGGATTTTTGCACTTGGAATTTTTTGGGGCAGGGTGAGCTGCTATGCCACCACTCCACTGAGTGTTGCTTTGTCTCTGGGTCATAGTGATATAACCAGGTTTTGTCCATGGTCACCAATCATGACAGGAAATCATTTGGATCATGCCGAAAAAATTCGAAAAGTTACTCAGATACCCTGCACCATTGACGTTTTTGATCCGCGTTCAGGCATTTCGGGACCCACTTCACAGAGAGCTTCCGCACGTCCAAAATGAGGTGCATCACAGGTGTAAAAATCACCAAGTTTAAACTGGGCCACCCAGTTTTTGATGGTGGCATAAGATGGTGCATGTTCCCCTAATGTTTCTGTCAGAATGGCGTGAATTTCCTTCACCACCTTGCCTTGCAAGAAAAAGAACTTGATAACAACTTGTGTCTCCATGTTCTTGAAATCGCATGCGTTGCCTGACATGCTTCCTTTCAGCCTTTGTAACAAGAAAAGACTTGCAATTCGGCATATGAACAGACTCCTCTTTCCAACGACACTATCGATTCTGTCCTACGGCATCAGGAAGTAGGTCGGGCTAAGGACTTATCAGCACCCCCTTGTACTAAAAGAAGTGTGTATTTGAGCATCGTCTCAATGTTACTTTATATTGTGCCTTTTCATTCTTAAGACTTGTGACACTATGTAGTAAACTGTTGAAAGTTCTGTAATGGCATTTCGTCTGTGAAGATGGTGTGTATTTCTTGTATTACTACTGTGTACGGCTGAATTTGTTTCAAAATATTCTTCATGATTTACACTGTATTTCTGTTCATAATGACTTTGAGATCTGGTGTTAGTTTCTGTACTGAATGTTGCAATGAAGCACAGAGAAGTCACAGCTGTCATTCAGTTCAGAATCCTTATCAGGCACATTCGCAAAATTGTGAAAAGTGACTATTAGCTTTGCCATGTCTGTCCGTCTCTCCATCTTTCTGACATTTTTCTGCAATTCTGCTGATGGTTTTGACAGTCTGTGACAATCCTTTTTGTACATCAAATCTGCAACCTTTATGAGTTCTGCAGCTCAGTTAGTTCAGCACACTTCACCTTGAAATTCCCATGATCACAGGTTGACGAAACTGTGTAATTGAGTATTTTAAACTATGCAGAGTCAAAGTACAAACAACAGAACTCCAAGTAACAGAAGTTGAGTAAACTAAACATAAGTGTGCTCAGTGACATAAGCCACTAATTGTCCAAGTGAATCAGTATATAAATTAACTTCTTACAAGGACTGTGCATTAGCAAGATATGAGGTTTCCACAGCACCGATGTTGACGATTCAAGTCTTCAGATTTGTTACACTGAACTGTGGGGTCACTGATACCCAACATTTCAAAGACAGTATGTTTCTTTGAAAGAGTGGGAATAATAACCCTGCTATTTAGCATAACAACCATAAAGACCTGAATCCTTTGACTGCGTACCTGTCGTAAGCATCAGCTGGCCTTGTGGACAAGGATTTGTTAGTGACAGTCTGATATTTCCACTAAAAATAACCCTTCCAAGACAAGTGTTCTGCCCCAACCATCATCTGACCTCATGCCAACCAACAGGCTGTGGCACAGCAAGAAGAAAGGGACAATTAGAAAAATAAACTTTGGACTACATTTGTCAGAATTCAGACTTGGACAGAAAATAACAGAAATACCAATCACACAGATGGCACTCATTCAATAAAAAGAAGAAGGAATGAAAATGATGTGTTATATACACAAACAGTATTATGATTAAATATTTGTGAACTTTTCATATTAGCAAGCAGTTTATTCTGCCACAAACCTGTTGATGTGTTATTGTGAGAAATGAGTCAGTAAGTCAATAAGTGAGCAAGTCATCAAGTACTGATATGTTGCCATAATAAGTGAGGAGAACCGGAAAACTTGTAAAATGAAATGTAAAATAATCCCACCTGATGAGCATCTAGGTCAACAATCATGGCAGTCTTCACCCGCCGATGTTCGTAATGAAACAAGAACTGTAAAAGGAGAGTAATATCTGCGTATGGACAGAAGCCCCCACCTCTGTCTTTGCTACAGTGATGGAATCCTCCCCCCAAGTTGATAGCCCATCCACGTTCAAGAGCTAGCTTGCCTGCCAGAATGCTTCCACCAGTTTGGAATCTATTTTAAAGCACAAGGTAAAACTCTGTTGTAATGTGTTGGAATTCACACAATGTCTGCATACATAAAAATACAGTATTTGGTAATTACTGATTCAAAAGGAATGAACTCATTGTTGGTTTCCAGGGAAAAGTCAGTAACTACATTCTACGAAATTTTGAAAAAATTTTCATAACTTTATGTAAAGTTATTTATTTTTATATTTCAAGGAACATACAAGCCCAAACATTAGTTTTAAATAACATACAAATGAACAATTTAAGCCCAAACATTGTTTCTTCATGGCACATAACTTCTATCACACAGATGAGCTGTTAAAAAATAATTACATTATTTAAAACAAGGGTTTGATGGAATACTGAATGCAATTTTGCTAAAATGGCAGTTAATGGCTTCTTCCATGACACTAACAACATTTCCAGACTGCACATGAATATTCAGTTGTCACTCTCTACCACACATTTATCCACTGCAGGTACCCTGCCCTAAGAAAAATGGTATAAATTATTAAAGACATTTTCCATCTATGAGTTACTGAGAAAAGTACTTCCACTGGTCTCTAGATGTCACCTGCAGCAACTTCCATTTTCTATACCCACACTATCACAATACTATTCACAGATGACAACAGAACCCCTTCAAGCAATAAAGATTGACAGTTAAAGTGTGCTGCATTGATTTTTAACTGCAGCAACAGCGCAAATCTTCAGGTGTCTGGGTGTGAACAGGTCAAAAATAAAACATGATGATATGGACACACTTTCAGAATGAATGAAGACTAGATCCAAAAATAAAATTATGAAGATGCAAGTCTTCTGGAATGTGACACTTGTGTTGCTGGATGAGTGGGTCCTGTCATTTCAAAGGATTAAGGTACGGGAGTATGATCCTTCAAAATGTTGGAAATCACTCACCCTAGGATACAGTGTCACATCACAGAACATGTAGGTATATCTTTTGTAACACCACTATGTGAACATCAAGTCTCACAGGATCATGAACATGAAACACCAGTAAAGAAGACTGAGATCAAGAGAGGTACAACAGGTTAGGTAAGATGCCATGCATAAGGAGGAAAAACGTGGGAGAAAGCTGAAGAGGAGGTTTGAGAGGACAAGCAGAGACCTACATGAAGTGGAAATGGTGAAGGAAGAATAAACGGAAGATTACTCACCTCATAGGACGCAAGTAACTTGCTTGAATTAAAAAATTTGGCACCAATATAAGAAATGGAATTTCTGCAATAAGAGCAACATTCCAACTCCACTGCAAGGGAAGAGAAGTTTTATGTTTGAGGTAAGTTCCACATTCAACATCATGTAACTACATGATTTCAGCAACAGTATTTCAAATTTACCTTTAAACTTTTCAAGTAGTGTGCAGTATGCACAAGAAGTAGATCCTCATGCTCAACTTCATTGGGCTTTGTTACAGTATTTTCATCCACAAGATTTGCATCCTTCAGGTACTGTAAAATAAATGGCTTAATCTTGGCAATACATAATTTAACAGCACTCCTATGCATAAATATAGCAAAGCTGTAATTCATTCCACAGCACATATGCTTTCTTTTCTTTCTGCACTGGCAGTCTGAATTTAATCATGCAGCCCTTCTGAATTTTCCTGTTTCCTATCTCAGAATACATATAAATCCATATTAACAAATGTGCTGTAAATGAACACTCTTCCTTCATTTCAATACATTTCTAGTGACTGATGAGACCAGCTGAGGTTAACGTGCAATAAGAGACGAGTGACAAGTGCCTGTTCCAGATGATCAGTTATCAGCATTAACAGTACAGCCACCAAGTGCACTAACACCCAATTCTTATTTCCCCATACTTATGAACAGAATAAATCTAGTAAACCTATCTCTCTGTAGAAGAACAATTGATTTCTTCTCATCTGTGTGATGAACCATGAAGATACATTTTTAATAAATGACTCTACAAACAGCTTCATCCTCATTATAATTAACAGAAAGAATACAACCAACCTGAAAAATGTGTCCCCATTTTGCTGCATCAAATGGATGGAGCTTCTCAACACCACCAAAATGAACGTTGTACTCTTCTCGATAAATTATTGGTAACTGGTGTGGCTCTGTACTTATGTATACCTGGGACACATGGGGTTCCCTTAAAAGAAAGTATTAACTGACCTATATCACATATTCCAAAATAAAAACTAAGCAATCAACCTCCTCACCATTATCAAAGTTCAAGCAACACAAATTACAGGTTTGTTGAAAACAAGGTCACCACTGTTGACACCTTCCCTGCTCGTCCTGTCAATGCTAAACAACTCCACTAAATAACCACTGAAGAACTGCTTCCTTGTCCTCTAATATGGAAGGGAAGGCTTATGTTCAACCACCTACTGTCAACGCGACCTGAGCACTCAATGCAGGTGTACTCAAACTGGTTGCTTTACACCTAAGGAAACAGCCCCCAGACCCAATGGATTAGAGATGGTTTGTGTGTGGCTCCACATTAGGCAGATAACCACCATGAAACCAAAACTACGTAGTAAGAATAACCTACCGAGAATGCGACACACGTTTTACACACCAACCACCCATTCGTGGTTCAGAAGCAAAATTATTGAAACTTTAACTGCCCATGTGCACAGCGTTTGTAGTTGGCAAGACACACATATTCACGTAGGTATCAGTGCTTGTTTATCTCCATTCCTGCAAAAAAAAACACATTTCATTCATGATAGTTTGAAAGAAAATATGTATAGAGATGTGAAATCTACATAACCTAACTGAATTTGAAAGAGATTTCCGTTAGTACAATATAAACCTCAGTCATCGACTTTCCATTAATAATATTTAAATTTTCTTTTTTTGTAATACGAAAGAATTCAAAACATTACTTCTAACATACATCAACAAAAACAAATGAATAGTGATAACACTGGTCACATGGGAAAATGACACTTCGTCCACGGATATTACATATTGGGGTTTCGCAAAGGCACGTCATTTAGAGATCGCAGTAGTATTCCAGGTCCGATTCATTTATTACAGGTCACCATGGTGACACCTTCATTTAACGTGTATAGGGCCCGAGTCTTCTCGGGCTTCTAAACTCTTGAAAACACAGATCATAAGATGTAGCCTCTAATTACGTTCCTTCGAAACGTGGGAAATAGTTTTACCAGTGCCACAGCGTTGCGTCCCAGAACAGAGTCCTCAACCACATCACCCAGACACTCCCAAAACGTGCCCCAGAACCCATTTTGTTCGTTTACATAATCAAGTCAGTGTGTTATATTGAGCTAATCCTCGGTCAACAGTGTGAAATAATGCTGTGAATGACGAAGGATAGACTGCTATATTTGTGGTTGTCATTAGTACCATATATTAAAATATCGTATTCTTTTACCTTCTATTGGTGTATTACTATTATTATTTACAAAATGACTTTACTGTGTACATGACTTTCTGCGTATTGACAAGTCTAATATTACCATGTAATTATATGGACGTGAAAAATTAAAAAGTCAGTGTTATTCCTGGCTGCAAATTATAGGCCTATAAGTTTTTTACACGCTTCAACGTAAATGCATGTCGTAGGGAATTCACTGAAGTAACGAACATAGGACCAATTAATAGGATCTAAAATATATATACTTTTTCAACCATCAATACTCAGAGAAATTCCGGGAGGGTAAATTTTGTTACTGACGTTTCATGACAGCGTGATATCGGTAACATTTCGACTGTCAAGATATCCAAGACGAATGCCGGAGAGCGGAGTAGAGCAGCGCGGTAGTTCACTGCTTGTGATATTGACGCATGTAGCCCGTGGCAATTTAAACAAGACAGGAAGTGTACGCATTACGAAACATCCAGACGTTTTCGTGCAACCATTATTGTCGTGGAAAAGCAATGAGTATTACACATTCTAAGTGCGTGTCTGTAGCCTTAGTTATCCGGCATGCAATGCGCATGATCCGTATTATGTTGTCATCTGTGTCTTGTCTGGATCTATCATATTTTTTCACATTATCTCATAAAGGGCACGATTTTCAGAACGTTATTGAGCATAAAATGTGTGTTTTGATTTCATCTACAATTTTGGTCTGAAGCATTTTTCATTATAAGGAGAACTGAGCGAGATATGATCATAAAAGTTTATTGGTCTTCATGTAAAGTACCTGTTAATCATTTTCAGATTTTACTGAAACTTGAATTTTCTTGACAGATTTTCGAGATTACCTAACAGTTTTCATGAAAATCAGTCCACTAGAAGCCGGGTTGTTCCATAAGGAAGGAGGGAAGGAAGGAAGGATGGATGGACAGACAGACATGACGAAGCTAATAGTCGCTTTTCGTAATTTCGCGAACGCGCCTCCAAAGTACTGGGCGGACACAGATGCTACAAACATGAGTAGCAGTCTCACATATTTGACTATCACAATGGTGCGAAGTTATTCTTGAAAAATTGACAGTTGCTCCGTGCCTCAAGAAATTTATCGCTCTTCATGGCAGATCCACTGCCTTGTTCACAACAACCGGCCGCCAGTCCTGTCCAAAGCCAGTTGAATGCAAGCCACCTCCTCACATGCACTTTTCCTTTAATGTATGCTTTAATAATATCTTCCCATCCACGGCTAAGTCACTTCCGTGCTTTCGTGTTTTAAACCCAAAATTCTGCATGCCTAACCCATCTCGTTATCCTTAAGCTGATCAGCTTCACGATATTATTTCCTTAAAAAAAAAAACAGCATGCATTGCAAATATTCGTCGTTAAGGACTCAGTAGCGAAGACAGAAGTTCGCTTTGCGGTTCTATTTTGTTCGTTCTGAAATGGGACGACGTAATGTTGCAGCGTTAGTTGGCGGGCACTCATCAGGGTCTGCTGTGTGAACGGCTGCACTATTTTCAGTAGCTTGCTGCAAGGTAGGGAAGGCTTGTCGTTGGGCGCACACTGAAACAAAGTTCAGAGCAGAACCCATAAGCCTGCTGTCCTATTGCACACATGTTATGACATAAATAATAATAATAATAATAATAATATTATAATAATTATTATTTAATGGATGTTCAGTCTCGGTTAATGATTGTCTACTGTCTGATACTTTTACTAGATAATTCAGAAATCATTAGTAAATTTTGCGCTGCGAAAATTATATGTTAACTACGGTTCGAAAGAAGCTAGACGATTTAAAATAAATGTATGTTTTGTCGTTTATGACAATGTTGCTGTGACAAACTCTTTGAGTTATACAGTCTAAACATCTGATCCTGTAGTAGATCTAACCTGTAGGTGTGTTTTATATATTAGTTTCTGTTAGTTCTGTATATTTTGTGCTAGTTTAATCCTCGACCCTGTGCTGTTAACTAGCACGTTACTAAACGAGGAAGTGAAATTCAAATTGATATTATTGTTAACTTTTTGTCTACGTGAATTCTGTCACATTCAACGTCAAATATCTGCAAATCTTTCAATGCCACATTCGTTTCTGTTAACACAGAAAGCACAATGCATAGATAAAGTGTAGTTACACTTGTCATTTATTCACATGCCTAGCTCTAGGAAGACCATAGACTAGCTACTAGGTAGTGGGGAACTAGGTTGAGCATGTACTCGGAGCACACCCATTCCCCCCCCAAAACTGAGGTCTCAGCTGAGGTTTGTGACGAACTGGAAACTTTTATGCTATTGTTTTCTCTAATGCTTACAAACGCATTCTCTATTCCAGAATTTCAGTAAGAGCTGCCTTATAACCACGACCAAGACGACCCCTTAGACCGAAGACTCTGACATTTTTAATCTGATATTTTTTTCTCGCATTTCATGCCCCAGGCGGTCGCCTAGTTCCCTTCACGGACCGGCTGCACTTGTCTATCTCCAGTGACTTATTACTGATGGCCACAAACTTAAATAAAAACACATTTTCTTTCACGGTCGCCATTTTGTCATTTTTATCTTTCACAAAAGACTTACTTGAACAACAGTAGCCAGATTTTACAATGTCTATTACCAAACTTTACCAGAACACTAAAATTAGTGGCTCTAGTGACACGCCAACCTGACAAGGTAGCACAGCCATCGCATTTTTGTTACTGTGAAAGTTCAACCTAGAACAGGCTACGAAGGCACAGAGAGGGTGTAGAAGTATAGCTCTACTCTTTCTTTAACTTCAGCGGCCCGGCCGCTTTACCCCCGGGAAAGACCCGGTAACCATTTTATAGGAGGCTGGGTGGGCCCTAGGGCCGGTATGGACAGGTGCGGAAAATCTCGCTTCCACCGGGATTCGATCCCCGGACCGTCCAGCCCGTAGCGAGTCGCTATACCGACTGAGCTATCCCGGCCCATGTTGTTATTACTGACTGTGGTAAATTAAAAGGCGTGGCGCTGGGGGTGGCCTGCAGTATCACGATGTCCATACCAAGTTCCAGGTGAATTCTTTAGCTGCTCACACGCTGAAATGGGATAAACACAGCTACACTTACTTAGTATGGAATGGTGATGCGTTAATATAATAGAACACGCGATGCATTAGTTTACTTTTCTGTTTTATGAAAGTGCACTAAAACAGGACAACAGACTTTCAGTATGGCCGGATCGGAGAAAAGTAAATTGCGTCCCCCCCCCCCCCCCCCCCCCCCCCCCCCCCCGTTTTTTGGTGTAAAAAAAAAAAATGGTTTTTTTTGTTGTGGTTTTGTGGTTTTTACAAAAAATATTATGGGGGGGAGGGGGAGGGGGGGGGG
>Ga0123354_10013026_pt1 | contig 12882 bp, 8 predicted proteins | sample TergutLab28metaG_2_FD_97872 | JGI IMG/M metagenome (GOLD analysis project Ga0123354, IMG submission 97872) | Labiotermes labralis P4 segment gut microbial communities from Petit-Saut dam, French Guiana - Lab288 P4 | ecosystem: Host-associated > Arthropoda: Insects > Digestive system > Gut ...
GAGGCTGAGTGGACCCCGTTCCAGACCCACTACTACTCAGAAAATCTGGTAGCGCCGGGGATCGAACCCGGGACCGCTGTATCTGTAGCCAGAAACTCTGACCACTAGACCACAGAGGCGGTCCTAATAAATCAATAATTATCACAGACCTTGGTGAATGATTGTGTAATTCTTGTTAGAGATGCTAAATGACCTAAGAAGTGGCAGTCAATTAACGAAGCTTTCTACTGCAGCTCCTGTAATTCCTGTGTGCTAGAATCAGTGTTAACTGCCTTAACGTGCCGGTGACTTGTTATTGGACTGTTTGATGTTCTTCGTACGGCTTCCTAGTGCAAATGAGCAATAAAACTAAGAATTTACCACGATGGATTCTTTTCTGTCTAAGGTAAATTTGGTCACGCAAATTTCTTGGTAAGTTTTCCAAGACTATTTTTAAATCGGGCGAGAATCGAAGTTCTTAAAGCGTTTGCAATGTACAAGTACAGCACCCAGATTTCTGGGATAGGGTGCTGTTTGTGTTGGTACCTATATACAGCGACGTTGCTCCGTTTTTTGGTGTCCGTAAAATTAATTATGAATTCGAAAGAAACACGCCGGTTTATTGAATTTCCCTTCGTTTGGCTCCACAAATTACAGTTTTTGAGGATAGAAAATTAGGTTTTTTCACTTAAAATGTTTTTTTTTTCACCCATTCGGCCGCCCCTACATCCTGTCGTGTTCCCGGTTGCACTACGCGGTTTCTTTTATGGTTTCGCCTATCTCTATTGACCAACCCACACGGCGTCATACCCTAAAAGCTTGGAATAATGTATTTTTTCAGTTTTCAACTGTAACCTCATCATTCCCTGTTCAGAACGAACTACATTTAAAACTAAACATACAGACCAGCGAAAATTCGAATATACAAAATACACGTTTCATTTGACATGACGATTGAAGTTTTTGAGTGTAGGAGAAGAATTTTAAAAATTACGAACTTCTTTGGGTTTACACATAAACATTTGTTCGTTTGTTTGAGAGGAATTTACAGCGTACGAATAAATTTAACTGGCCGACGACCTGCGTCAATAAAATATACCTCCTCTGTTAATTTCGAAAATAATGTATAAATTTATCTCATCAACTATACTAACGTTTTTGGTATTTTTTTAACCCTCGTAAGAAAGAATCTTCCACGTTCTTCTGTCTCCCTAAGTTTGTGTACAATTTTGCCGATCGGAAGAAAAACACAATTTGTCGTTCCGTCTTTGCCCCAGGGATCTACGTTCCATTGCTGCTCTGGAACATTTCAAGTTAAAATTCAACATCAAACTTGCTGATCTTCGTAGTTGCACCGTGCATGTTGAGAGTATAAAGTTCTTTATTTGTCCAACTAATGCACACAAATGATTATAAAATTGTTAAACAGTTAAAATCATTCAAAATTATAATAGTTGCTCCAACATGTTTCGGTTTACATAAAACATCATCAGGGAACTCTCAGCCTGTGCTTCTCTAATGTTACATTGTTGACTTCCGTTACATATAACGATATGTAACCGAAGTCAACACTGTAGCTTTAGCGAAGCACAGGCTGAGATCTCCCTGATGATGGTTTATGTAAACCGAAACATGTTGGAGCAACTATTATAATTTTAAGTGATTTTAAATGTTTAACAATTTTATAATAATTTGTTCGCATTAGTTGGACAAATAAAGGACTTGATCAAACTTGCTGCTTGTGATAAAACGTTTCCAACATACATAAATGTGTATGGGGTAACTTCGCCTGCTCCCATTCCCGCCAAAGAATAATGAATGTAGTTCAAGAGCAGAAATGTGGGAGACACAAAGTATGCAATTCTTGGCGCGAAATGGAAATTTTCTCCGCTGTCGGATCCTTGAACCTGTAGGAAACGTGCGGGAGACAGATGTACGTATGTGAATCATTCGGTTGGATACTGCGAGGCGTGGTCCATTTTTTCTCGTACTTATGCAGGCCAGTGTAGCGGAGGTGTATAAAAGTAGACGCAGAATGCCGGAGTCAATGTCCGACATCCTATCAGGGTCTCCTGCATACAGCGATACCTTGGGAGTAATAATGCATAATTCGCCTAATTGGCCCAAATAATACATGCTGTATGCGTTTCTGTGTAAACGCGGCTGTGTAAATGTATTTTTATTTATCAATATGTAACTGTAGAACGTACTGTTTCAAAAATCCGTGACTCGTTTGGTACTTGCAATTTGCGTATGGCAGTTTTCTCAATTACGAACACTTCCAACATTTAAGTACGCACACCACTAGTGTCATCTGTTGCTCCGTCATAATACTGAGGTACTTGTTTCATACGTCCAACTACAGATGTCAGGAGACTGCGTTTCACACTCAGGCACGGTGGATTACACTTGATTTAAAAATCAGCTTAATAGCTAAATAGTATTCTGTACGATTTTATTCCGACATTTATGGGAGTTCGTGCGTTATATACTGTACTAGCCGCATTATAAAAATATATTTTGCACTTTTAAAAATCCCTCAGTATATATATATAATTTTTAATGGAAAAGAAGCGATTACATACGTGGTTTAAGGGCGTGTCTCTGTATGTGAGAAATTTTAACACAGTCACAGATAATATACAATTGCTTGCCACGAAAATCAAGTATGAAAATCACTTCTTACATAAAGGAGAAGAGTGTATAGTAGCTTCTGAAGCATGATTAAAATGTATTGCAATTAGTGTGATATCAACGCAGAACATGAAGCGTTGTAGTGTGAATACAGGAAAGCCATTTTGACTGAAAATTTACATGGATTTTATCAGTCACGCCAGACTAATACCTTGAAACAGATAGTTGTCCCATTTTGCAAATCCTTATCTAATCCTCGTCCTTTATCTTAATCCTTGACTCATCGATTTTGTCATCTCTGCAGTGGAAACATGATAATCAAGGAACGTCCATAAAAGTAAGCCCTTGGATATTTAAGTTTCTTCTATCTCGGGTGTTTGTCTTGTCTGTATGCTGCTCCTTATTTCAACCCTGCGTGCCTAGCATGCATATTGCAGATCTGATTTACTCCAACAACTACAACTTATCCGCCATGCGTGTTATACGTTTACTGTTTGGGATTGTCTCTTGGAATACAGAGTGATCTATTGAAAACGCAGCTCATAATGCGCGCGTGTTTTTAATGCGTTGCAGAATGCACAGATTTCATCAGGAAGTCACGTAAAAGAAGTGCACAGGATCAACAACGAATGCGCTTTCCTACAGGGGCTGCCCAAAATAAATTAATTCAAAGCCGAATATGGGTCACGTTCAGTAACACTGTCCGGCGTCGTATCTTGTACTGGAATTACTGTTAGGAGAAAAATGGAAAACAATGAAAACAAGCAAATTTGCGTGCTTGTAAACAGAATTTCACATGTTATGACCTCATTGCTTTAGGGCATTCAGTTTTCTTTGCGTCATCTAGCATTACCCCCCCCCCCTTCCCCGCTTCCGAATTGTTTGCTTCTACGCTCATTCACATATTTAGCCACGAACACAGCAGTAAAAATATGGGTGTGGCATACGTGCTGATATTCGTATAGTTTGAAGTAGCAATGGTGTAAATACAGCCATAGCATAACTAGAGTCAAATTTTCAACCTGTAGGCCTAGATACGTACGTACGGCATGTTTAACGATGCTCTCACATGCTCATATTACATAGCGTCGAAATATTGGATGACTAGTGAATAATGAATTGGAGAACATGTAAATAAAGGAGCTTAGTGTTTCATTTGTGGTGTTATCCCGACGTGTGCTTGGAAAGAATGAGAACGCCACTGAACGCCTTGAATAGTATCAGCCGGTGACGGAACCCGCAAATTTCGCAATATGAAACACCAGTGCTAATTACTCGACCAAGGCTTTCGTTCTCATTTTGTGACGTACTTTTACATCAACATTTCTAATTCACGAGTCTGCGCTGTCTGCACCTGTAATTATGAAAATTTGTCTTAGTAATTAACCAACTTGATGCGCAAAATTTTTGTTTTACAATAAGTTTATTTCATGCCTGTACATGTTTCGAGCACCATGTGCTCATCATTAGGAAGTCAAAATTGTATTATACAGCCTCTGCCATCATCACGCTCTGTAGGTGGCCGTCCCGTGCACAGGTGCGCCTGTGCACGGGACGGCAGATCTCAATGCGAAATACGCATCCACATCAGTAGACAAGAACGGGAATATATGCAGGCTTCAAAATTCCGTCCTGCACATTTGGTTGTTTAGGCTGGCACTTGAGGCCACAGATGCTGAGGCCCTGTCATGGCTCAGGAGGTTAGTCGCCGGCCTCACACAGCGGAGGTCAGGTTCGACCCCGATCCAGTCATTGTGGGATTTGTGGTGGCGAAAGTAGTGCTGGGGCAGGGTTTTCTCCGAGCACCTCAGTTTTACCCCGTCATCATTCCACCAACGCATTTCCTCTACCACAGACACTTTACATTATTCGAAACTGACTGTGTTGTTAAACAAAATATTTCAACTTTCGGGAAACTGCTTCTATATTAATGCCGTTCTGTCAATAAATAGAAGGCGTCTCCCTGTGTCTGAGTCCACTTCCAGTCTTGCTCGTCACCATATACTTATATTATAGTGACTAAATGAAGAAGAAAGTATGGGCAGGACATATGAACAATTCATAAAACATTTTAGTCTGGAAACCTGAATGATAAGAGACCCATCGCGAGGCCTAGTTGCACCTGGGTGATTATATAAAAATGATTCACAGCTAAAGTGGTGCGAGGTTATAGGCTGCGTTTATCTGGCTCAGGAGACAATTTAGTAGCCAGCTGAATCGTTATGACCTCCTCAATAGATAAATAAATAAAAAGCGCTTTGCTTAAAGGAATGAGCTGCTTTCAGAATTAAAAAATAGGTTTGTAAAATGAATGCAACTGATATGGATAACTAACATTGTAACTGCGACTTTGTGAGTTAGTAATGGGATTAAAAAACGCACTGCCTCGCGTAATTTTCGGTTTTTGAAATTGGTAGCAAGGGTAATTGACACGGTACCAATATTATTTTCGCATCCCAATCATGCTGGACAAGAGTCTCAAATCAGAACCGTAGTTGAATCTCGTAGAAGCTCAGGTTTTTGCAATTAATACTAGTTCCCAGTCCTTAGCACATGTTATGGTTAATCTGTTTCAAACATTACGATTCGACTCGATTCCCGGCCCACGGATTCAAAAAACGCGCTTTTGGTGACATGATGCAATTACATTGGTGCCAACACTAATGTGACAGCGAACGCATGAATCGCAGTTCGGAACTTACAATAGTTGTGTCCAGCTCGAAAGTCTGCGACGTGGTTCAACAGAACGTGGTTATGGCGGACTGTATGTAAACATGTTATGAAAGAGGTGTGAATACGTGCACGTACTAGTCGAGCGTAACTAGTATCAGTCGTCATTCCGATTTCGCGCGTAACTAGTATCAGTCGTCATTGCGATTTCGCGAGTGAAAGCTGGGGAGTTAAAAAAGAGGTGTGACAGGTTCAAGTGTTAGCCGGTGATGTTTTCGAAAACCCTGTTTCGGGCGTTGAGAGGAGGAGTGAATTCCTTCCACATAAAAAAGGTGTTGAACTGCCATATGAACAAGAATTCGAATATTTTGCGACATCATCATTGCTTGATTTTGCCGCAGAGTATTACGCAGTCTCCGGATTTTTTTTTCCGTCAGGTAGGCAACCTGTTATAAGTCACGTATTTTGTACTGTGACATTAAACATAGCATTTTATTTTGTTTCAATTTAAGAACTCTGAGCCTTATTTTGGAATTTTGGAGCGTCCGAAATAAGCAGTGACCCCCCCCCCCAATATATATTTTTCGGAACATACGACCAGTTGGGGCCCAGTGTCTGTTACTTTTCTTGAATTCTAAGACTGTGACAAGTTGTGTAACCGGATCGGCAATTGGACAGAAATTACTGGAGGAGGTTGAGATGAGCCAGCGTTACTGAATTTGTGAGATGTAATGATTTTGAATTCGCTCTACACTAACACGGGAGCCACATACTAGTTTTCTCAAGCATTTATTCACCGACACCTACCGATGCCATTATTTGTTTTTCAAAGCCGTATATTTCATTAAAGTGGTATTGTGGCATGCATGTTAGGCTTTGAGGTTTCATAGTACTGAAACAAAACCTGACCAAGTTTGAAGTTTTGTATTTACATTTTAGTGACATAATTGAGGCTTTCAGGATTTTACTATATTGATTCAAAGAATACATTTAAAAAAATAAAAATAAATTGTAATCCACAGAAATTCAGAATAGAGTTTTCTGGTTAATAACAGAAACTCTGGGTTTTCAAGACTCATTGTGTTGGCAGAAACTGAAATTACACAAAAATACTAATTACACAAATGTTTGGCTTTGAGGTTTTATCCTATTGACTGATACTCATCGTTAACAAAAATATTAATGAAAGATGGATTGACACATTTTTGTAACCATTACATGTGTTACAGTTGCTATGATTGTTGGCAACCCTGCCTTCCATTGCTTGCAGTGACAGTTGTTTTACATATGATAAGATACATATGACAATATTTCCATGTTCAGCAGTAAATGTTGCTTCTTCTTGCAAACATAAGAGTATTGTAGTGAGTTGATGTGTGTACCATAACACCCATTTGGTTAGAACAATGGCAGTAATGGGCTCTAGTATTCTGGACTAGTTTCCTGATTTTACAAGAGGCTCTGAAAGCCTTTCACGCTGTCAAAACAGCATCTCCATTGGTACAATAGTGCCACAAGGAGTTGAATGATATTTCTACCCGGCACATAATTGTAGTGTATTGGGTCCCTGGACATGCTGGGGTATGAGTAAATGAAATTGCTGACAAGCTTGCAAGATATGGTTCCATTCAGAAGTTTGTAGGACCTATTCCCACCTTGGGGGTCTCTATGCAGAACATAAAAACAAAGATAAAACACTGGATATATAACCAGCGTGTGGTAATGTGGTGCAGTCTTATTAGTAAAATAGTCAGGCTCAAAAACTGATTTCAGGCTCCAGTCCGACTACGAAGACCAAATTTTTGTCCTTTAATAGGTCACAGTCCAGGGTTGTTACTGTCCTTCTTACCAGACATAATACCCGAAGAAGACATCTTCACTTAATTGGGCTGACCAATAGTCCCTTATGTAGGAGGTGTGGATCAGAGGAAGAAACCCCAGCCCACATTCTGTGTGAGTGTGAAGCCTTGGCTTCACTCAGACATAGATATGTGGGCTCCTTTTTCTTAGACCCAGAGGATATTAAGAGTCGAAGTCTGGGGGCCATCGGAAACTTTAGCAGAGGAACAGGGCTGCCTTGACCTGGTATCAGATTATGAGACACAAAAGGCCCCTTATAAGGCCTATGTGTATCGGGACTGCAAGGGCTCAAACCCAACTATTAATCTAAATCAAAATCTAGTCCCTGATTTTATCATGTTACAGCTTTTAGTGTTTTAATTTACAGAGATTTGTTAAAATGTTTATATTTTAAATAGATTTAGGTTTCTTACAGCTCTATGATAATGAGACCAGCACTTACACATACCTTTTGGCTGACACCACCACAAAAGAGGCTGTCCTAATTGACCCTGTACTTGAACTTGCTGAAAGGGATGCACAGCTTATCAATGATTTGGGATTGACTTTAAAATATGGAAGTAAGTTAAAACTTTTAGATTTTTCAGTCTGCTACAGGATAGCTGCCCCATTATTTCTGTGAAATGTAAATTTTTATGAACCTTTATATGCTAACACCTTGACATACTACTTTCCTTTTCCAAGCATTACATTTTCATGATGATGGTAATGTAAGTACGGTTAAGTCATAGTATTGAGGATTTTGACCTTTCACGATCACCTGTATTATAACCATTCTTTTGATGTTTTGGCTGGTGGGTTGGCTTCCTCCACTGTCCTGCTATTGCATAGGACACTGTAAGCTCAGTCAGGCTTTTTCGTTCATTAAGTGAGGTTATTTACTTTTGTGCTTTATATAACGATACTTTCCTACAGTCATTTAATGTGTTTTACACATCCAAAATTGTTTCCATTCTGTAAACTTCCATGCCTTTTATGATTGAGGTTATTTTATAATTTAATTATTTGCAGCATAAGATTGTGGAATCATTGGAAATTGACTCTGATGTTTTCCATGGTTGTATCATTCCAAGTTAATAGCAGACAGGAAGGCTGTATGATATGCATGTTCGTAGTTCTCTTAAACACCTCTTGCATCTGATACATTTCAGAACATATCATATTATACTTGCCAGTACAAGATTGTGACATCACCTTCTGAGCCATGGCACCCAATATGTGTGAAAGGATCATAAACATTTACTCCACCAGTGTTAGGTTTTGAGGTATAAACTTAGTGACAGAAATTCGTGTAGTATATAGAACATTGCTGGCGTTTCATATTACCACCAATGTTAAACTTCATGCTTTCTCGTTGTTCACACAAACTCAGTGAAACAAAGACATTTATTCCATCAGGGTTTTTGTTTCAGGTTATCATTTTAATGACAGGTACCAAAGATATATGAAAATACATAATCCACAGAGGGCAGTCTTTGGAGTTTCATTTTGTTGAATGAGGTTAGGCGATGAAGTTTCATTACATTGACAGACACATTTTTCATTTTATTGACAGAAACTGAGATTGAACAAAAATATTTGTTGTATGAAGGTTAGACTTTTCCAACATTAATTTTATGGACAGATACTCAAATTATCAGTTATGAATTTCAGTTTGTTCATTGTAACATTCATGTTCAGGATACCTCATTGCACTGTCATATAGCATCATTTAGTGCATTTTCTCGGCCTGTCAACAAATGCACAAAGGATATTTTCATGATCATTTTATCCAAATAATCATTTTGGGATATGGGGCACTTTCATCATTTCCCGTTGATACTTTTTGTGTTGCCACTGTAAATGTTTGTCACATGTTTCACACCATTGCATGTGTGGGAATAGCTCAGCATTTAGCATTCAAGTGACACATGCCTAAAGGATACGTTGCTTAAGCACTTTGCAACCATTATTTACAAACTGTGATTTTGTATGGTTTCTCTTAGCTTGTGATCCAGTTCCATGCCATAAATTAACATGTGTTTGTTGCAATTAATATGTTCCTTCAAAAGTGTTGGTTGTGTTACATTAATAACAGACTTTTCAGGTTTTGGTAGAATTGTAACCACTTCCATATTACAAGGGAAATAAGTGGCGACTAGTCTGTAGTGTGTCCAGATTTTGGATGTGTAAGTTACCACTTGGCCAAGTTTATTTGTGCTTTGTCACATACTGTTTAGTGTCAAAATTCACTGTCTCCCACTGAAACATTTCATGGGCACATCACTGTATGCTGTAGGCCCTCTTATGTGCAGATTTTGGAAATAATGGACAAAATCTGTTGGTTCTGAAATTTCATTCTGTGATGGGAATGTGTGAAATATGTAGGAATACCAACACAGGCTTGTCACCTTAATTATCATTTATTTACATTCACTGTGAGGTTAATTATATTTGTGGATTATGTGTGTGCATTATTGTTATTTATGCAGCTGAGTAGAACTGGTTTGGCAACTTTTTAGGCTTACATACGTAATTTTAAAGTACCAGACAGTCGGGACTATTGGATCATCAACTCGCCCTGTTAGTCTATTCAGGTGAGAGGGTCCACAGTATTTTGTACTTCTTTACCTTATATTACTTACTTACTTACTTACTTACTCCATGGTGCAGAGTCCTTCTTGAGAAGCTAACTGGTTTGCAGCTAGTCAAGAAATTCCCCACATTTTTTGGAACCCGAAGGTTCATTACCGCACTCACAAGCGTCCACCACCCATCCCTATCCTGGGCCAGCCCAATCCAGTCCACATGCCCACATCCCACCTCCTGGTGATCAAATTATAATCCCCTGCTCTTACTGTGCCCCCTTTGTCCCACCTGACCTGCACACCCACTACATCTAATTGATACCTCACTAATTCCCTCACTGCTGCCTTAAGGGAATCTGCCCTATAAAGACTCCTATTGTTCCAAGTGCCTAATTTCATCTCCCTTTGTATTCTGCGCAATGCCTCCCCTAGAAATGCTCCCTCCCGGAGATCCGAGTGGGGGATTAGTTTACCTCTGGATTGTTTTGTCTCCAGAGGAAGCATCCTGCATGTGAGTGTTTCTGAACAGGACTGTTTTACAGGGAGGGCTTGTTAGCCCCTCGCCCAACCCCCAAGCTGGAGGACCACCCCTTGTCGGCTGTCCACAACTGTTTATTCAATTTATTCGCAGCTACCCTCCATATCGGAGGCCTTTCGTCTATCCGCAATGTGAGGACGCACCATGCCGTGGTGACAGGGACCCACTACATGTCTTTACCGTATATTACAAAAAATAATTTTACTTATTCTTGTTTTTTTGGGTCAGGAATGGTTTTGACATATTTAAGCTGTTTATCAACAGGTGATAGTAACTGTTCCAATGAAAGTGATAACACATTTTGAAAACTATTTTGGCAACAGTTTTTCATATCTCATCTCCTTCTGCAGGTTTCTTTTGGACAAATGGGCAAGTTAGTTAACCGTTTATATTTTTAAATGATGTTGAACTATTTTTAATGCTTATCTTGTGTAGTGAACACCCACATGCATGCAGATCATGTGACTGGCACTGGGTTACTCAAGAAATTGTTGCCAGGCTCAAAAAGCCTGATCTCAAAGTCCAGTGGAGCCGCAGCTGATGTTTATGTGGAGGATGGCTTTGATGTTCAGTTTGGGCGTCATCGACTGACCGTGAGAGCCACACCAGGGCATACAAATGGTATGCAGGCTGTCTTATTCTTGAACTTGTTGGATGTATTGTGTTAAATGTTTATGAAATGAAAAACACTAATTCAGGCAGATATTGTAGATCAAAACAAGACAAGCAGCTAATGAATAAATTTAATACTCTTACAAGTACCTTTTTTCTGGTTGTAGAGAGAAGTTGTAGCTGTTAAAATTATGGTCTTCCTGGTTATGACACCATGTAATGATAGGTGGTTGTCTGGTGTTTGAAAGAAACCTTCTGTCTCCATCATCAGATAGAACGACAAGGTACTATGAAGATTGAGACAGCAGGTTTCTCTACAGTTGGAACTGTCACTAGCCAGGTAATCTCAGCTCCATTATGCTGCAGCTATGTTGGCTGTCAGCTAGCTGTAACACTGGGTCTGCTGCTGATACAAGGGGTAGACAGGTGATGGAATGTATGCGGAAATCCTGTTATGAACTTCAGCCTTACCAGAAACTTTAAGCAGCAATGGCAACTTATTATTACAATTCTAAGTTGGTCAGAATATTAATTCTGCTCATTTTCTGCAGGTTGTGTGACATATGTGAGTCATGAGCAAGGCTTGGCCTTCACTGGTGATGCACTGCTTATCAGGGGTTGCGGTCGCACTGACTTCCAGGAAGGGAGTTCCGCAACCTTGTACAACGCTGTTCATAAGCAAATTTTTACACTTCCAGATTGTTTTAAGGTGTACCCAGCACATGACTACGCGGGTAAATCTTTTTTTTCTTCTTCATGTTAATGTCGTGTTACTACTATGTTAATGGGCTGAGGAATACTGTGTTGATGTGTAGTCCATATAACCATTTTTCATCCTTAGTCGTTTAGTGACACTTTTTCCACTTCATGGGTTATATGGCATCAATGGTATGATGAATTCCAATGATGATATGGAAGAAATGCAAACTGAAGTGGTCGCTGCCTGTTTAATACACCGTTTTTAAATATGATGTGACTGTTTCCTTCACATTTGCCTGGAAGAACTGAGGTAAACTAAAAACACATCAGTCATGTGTGCTAATATAAGGCTGATGTTTGGACCCAGGATGTCCTGAACACAATGCATGACTGTTAACTTCTAGACCATGACCTTCAGTAGCCAAAATTGAAAAGTACATACAGAGTGTAACTGAATAGGTTCTTCCAACTGTCGTGAGTTGTGGGGGTGGGGGGGGTGGTGCAATAATAGGGCATAATTTGAGATTGGGAACATGTGGTCAGAAGCATCTTCTTCATACCAAAATTTGTGTTGGTCCTTCAGCTGGGAAAGTTGGAGATGTATGAGCACTGATTTTGGAGATGAGTGCTTCCTTATTTTTAGTTTTTCATTTCACATTTGTAAATTCTTACTGGTTTTACATTGTGTATAGAATTTTTAATGGTATTATTTTCGATAATTCACAATAGCTGTTCAAAATGGTGGCAACTGGCTTCATTGCAGGCACTGCAGTGATGCATCATGTTCTGGAAAACCTCAAAAATCTGTGGCTTGTTCTGAATGGTTTCACATGATGCTAGAATTGATGCCCCTACCCCAACCAGTCCAGCGATCATGAAATGCTGCATCCAGATTATTTCGCACAACATGCGTAAAAGGAGAGGGGGCACCATGTGTTGGAACCTTATGTGTAGTTTGCAACTTTCCCAGCTGCAATACTGATGCTGGTTTTGGCATGAAGGAAACATTTCCAATCACCATTCCATAATACAAGGTGGTCTCCTTTGACCCCCTACAACCACTGAAAGTTTATAGAAATTATTCTGTTAGACCCTGTATAACAGACCCATAAGTATATGCAGATGTCAACAAATACTGGCTCACTTCACCAGTCAGACAATCTCCTTGTTGGAATCCCCCTCCAAAAAGCTGTTGTAATTCTCTGCACCAGACTACTTATAATCACATAACATACAGTATGTATGAAAGTGCCTTGTATATCAAATACATACATAAACACACACACACACACACATATATATATATATATATATATATATATA
>Ga0123354_10013027_pt1 | contig 12881 bp, 6 predicted proteins | sample TergutLab28metaG_2_FD_97872 | JGI IMG/M metagenome (GOLD analysis project Ga0123354, IMG submission 97872) | Labiotermes labralis P4 segment gut microbial communities from Petit-Saut dam, French Guiana - Lab288 P4 | ecosystem: Host-associated > Arthropoda: Insects > Digestive system > Gut ...
ATGTATGCTTCCTGCCAGTATATTAACATCGTCGGCATAAGCCAGCAGCTGATGTGTACCATTTAGTTTCAAGCCATCCCTGTTTACCTGAACCCTCCTAATGGCGTACTCTAAAGCAAAGTTTAAAAGCACTGGTAATAGAGCGTCTCCTTGTTCCTTAGCAGACCTACTTACATATATTATACAGGATCCGGCAGAAATACCTGACAATTTGGCAACACAGTTGTGAGCGGAACCGTTGGCGTGGGGAATTTGTCCTTGAGCGCCCTTCTAGCGAGACTCAAAGCATTTCAGTTGCCATGGAGTGCTGGTCTGTAGAGCATCGGGCTTTCGCTGTGGAGACGTTTTTCTAAAACAACGATTCTGTCGTTGTGACTCAGCGGATATTTCGTCGGCACTTCAATATTCATCGGAACGACAGTGTCACTAGTCGCAATACTGTACTGTTGTGGGTGGGAAACTGCAGAGGAACAGCGTCTGCCGCAAAAATAAAGCCTCCAGGAAGAGAGCCTTCATTTAGAACTCCTGAGAACAACGAACGATTGCGTCAGGCTTTTGTCAGAAGTACTCCGCTTGCGGGAATGTGCTGATATCAAGGGACGCCACCTCACATATACTATATTCAGGAAGTGAATATTGTAATTAAAATGCTTTGAGATAAAGATAATTTTAGTAATAAATTCACGTAAAAAGATAGTATACTTTTCATTTCATTGTAACTCAAAAATCGTCAGGTTTTTCTGCCGGACCCTGTACAATTAATTTATTTTAATTCAGTTGTAATTTTCGGTGTAGACAACATTTTAAAACGGAAGATGTGTTTGTAAACAGACTGTCTACTACTTGGGGAATCTCAGTTTGAAGAACCGTGTGGGTTACGACGACTTGCTGTTTCACGAGTGATATATAACGAAATAAGTGCAAACCTTAATTTAGCTTATTAAATAAAAAGGAAACCATTATTAACATTTGTGTGAACTGATTCCTGGGACAAGTGAGGAAGTTGAATTTAGGGTGCCATAGCATTAGACTATATGATAGACTAATTATTATTAGTGAGAAGGTTATAAAAATGGGAGGTGGTGGTTTTGGGTGTTATCTTGTCCAACGGCGCGCCTTAGAATCAACGGTGTTAAAGTTCGGGTTCTGTTACCAGAGAGTTAGTACTTTTATAGAAATCTGGGTTTCTTCTAGACTCATTCTGTCCCTTATAAACCAAACACTGAAATGTGATTAGCGTCCTAAACGCCAAAGCCAGCTCTCTCTTTGAAAATGTGCAGTTATTCGGCTGAGTTTAGTTTTAAAGATCAGCAATGTACTATTAAGGGCAAAAGGAGCTTTTAAGACGATATTTTTTTCTGTCGCTTTTCTTCTTTGCTTTTGAAACTGTTTCTCTCTCTCTCTCTCTTTCATCCTTCGTGCTTCTATATCCATCCGCCCCTTATCTTCCAATGAGGCGCATAAATTACCAAGTTAATGGGATTTTTATAAAATGGAATTTAAAGAACCCTTGTCTGACTGTATCTCTCGCCACTTTTCCTTTTAGTCAACTGGGAAATTTTCTCCAGTTCCCTTCCCCTTCACCTAACCTACCACCCCCTTCTATCGCGTTTGATGCCCCAAAGTACGATAAACAAAAGGAACAAACCAAACAGGCTAGTGCAGCGGCAACTTCTAGTCACTAATGGCTAATTCGAATCTCGGCCGGCGTACTCATCATCATGATCGTGTTTTTTCTGGTTGTTCTCAGCACACAAATTGATATTCCGTGACAGTACCTCGATTAGTCCACGTGCCACTTCATCACTCACTGGTCACGCTGTCATTCGATGGAATTTACACGTATGCTTTAAAAATAACAACTACGTTAAGTAACTCACAAGGAAAGCAAAGAAAAGAAAAGAAAACAGAAAGCAGAAGAAGGGTAAGAGTCTGCAGAGCGCCATCCATTTTCTCGGCCCTTTTTCACTGCTCAGTATGTATCAAGCATTATTTCTATTAATTATTGGCAGGGTTTATAGCTCAGCTCTGATGGCTGCTCGCCAGTGTGAAGTCATCTAACAAAATAAACTAAATACATTTAGGCATATTCTTATATTGTGGTCAGCCAGGTTACGAATTCGTGTTGTCCGTTATGTTGCCACCACTGTGGAACGCCCCACAAATCCCCCCCCCCCAACAATAAAAAGGTTAAATATAGAAATCTCCATTACCTAACAAAACTCACCAACAAATAAAATTAGCCTAATACATATATACTTATGTTGTTTTGTGTGACAGTGAAGTTTCAACGCACGCAACATGAACTGAATGAAACTTTCTCGGGCAGAGAGCCTGAAGACGGGGATAGAGTCAGCCTCCGAAACGTCGGCACATTCTTACACCTTGAAGCTGCTGTCTGCCCGAGCAGTTGTCACAGAATGTTGTCGCCGCGAAAGCTTCAAGACATGTTGTGAGACGTACAGGGGAAGGGGAGGAGCTACGAAACGTAGCAAAGTGGTTACCGTGACAATAGGTTATGTTACAGGACTCACCGTTACGCAACGAGACCAGAAAACCAGACTGAGCTGTGGATAACTTTCGTATTGTCGTGTAGTTGTGCAGGAAAATGCGACTGCAGCAAGTGGAGATTACAGCAGTAAATTGTACTGATTATTGGTAACGAGATTATTTACATGACGTTCTTAATATTACTGTCTGTATTTACTTTCAGAACGATCACAACTCTTAGAACATTATGCATTGGTTTGTCATCTACTACATGTTTCAGCTGTTTCGCCAGTCATAATTAGATTTTACAAAGCATATATTGAAGAGAATACCGTGGTGGAAGCTTCCCCTTCGCAGTAAATACATTAAAGTACATGCATTTTGACTATTATTCCCTACAAGGGAATATTAAAATACATACTACAGTGATTAAAGTTGGTTAAAAATTAAAAATATATAATTATTTTTTAATTTTTAGGTAAAAGATATTTCATAATTCAGTATTAATAAACAGTAGTGCGATTAACATCGCCAGTTACCAGAACCATGCCCACCTTACGCTCCATAAAAAAAAGATAATTAATCATCTTTATCTAAAAATTAAAAAATAATTATATTTTTAATTTTTAACCAATTTTAACAACTACTGTCTATATTTTAATGTTCCCTTATAGGGATTAATAGCAAAAACTTCTATATTTTAATGTATTAACTGGGTAGGGAAGCTTCCATCTCGGCATACTTTCCACGTATGTTGTTGTAAAATCTAACCGATGACTGCCGAAACGGCTGAAACATGTAGCATAGCAAACAATGCGTAGTGTAGTGTTCTAAGAGTTGTGTTCGCTCTGAAAATTAATAGAGACTGATTAATATATTACCTTATTTTGATAATGGGATGACAATATAAAAATTTGCTCAACACTATATTGTAAACTGGAGCGAATTCCAGGTCGCAGCATCTAAATCTTACAGCTCTCTCTCGCTCTGCAAAAACCGAGACTTGCCTGAAGCACTGTTTGATTGGAACAGTGTCGTGTCACAAAACGTCCGTCTTCTGTGATGTCCGAAGCACTCACTGTAGTTGCAATGCCAAGTACCATAAACTGTAACTCTGTACACAACCGCAGTTCCACTCATTTCTTGACTGCCACTTCGTGCTCAGTTTGGGCACAGCCTATTTTTTTAAAACGCCTCGGCTGGCGACCGATACGACATTAGCATTCTTCTTCTATATCCCCCAAGAGCGTAAGTTTCTGCTTAAAGTAAACGCAAAAGCGGAAAAGAAAAATATCAGGAAAGGGAAAACAATTATGAGACCTATGAAGTTAATACGGAGAATACTACGGAGGACGATGTGACACCGTGTAGTCTGGTAGGAGTGTACCGACGTTTCGGTGGAACCTGATGCAATTCTTATCAATGCCTATGAATAAACCGCTTACGTAACTCTCTCCTCAACAAGAGGCCACGAAGAAAAATTACACTGAGATCATCTCAGTGTACCTGAAGTATTATTAACTAAATCTGATGAGTCAGTGTAGTTTGCGCTTTACGGTAAAGTGAACCATTTACATCAAAGACCTGAGTACACAATGGTTCTTAAGAAAGGATTCCTTAGACGCCATTTTCATGTTTTCTTTCTGGCTGCTTGTTAAAAAAGAACCTCTTCTCCGTGAACGTAAGTGTGACGACACTTTCTGTTTGTACATCCTTTCTCTGTGAGCTTCACAACACGCCAGCAGCAACCAGGGTATTGATTTGTTTGTACATTTATTTTATCTTAATAGGATTCCAACTAGTAGTTCATTACCATTTGAATAGGGATTTTGTCATTTTCAATTAAAGTTGAATCAGGATGGCGAGGTGGAGAGGGGTAGGAGAGTGGGGATAGCTGGAGAGAGGGGTGGAAAGGGATGTGAATTCCTCGTCGTCCTATGACCTCAAACCACTATATATGTACACCCCTTTCTACAGCCCTCTCTACTCTTTACTCTCACAGTATCCCATGTCTCCCACGCTAAATCCATCCTCGATTTAAAAGCTCCATTCAGTTTAATTCATGTACAAACCTCAAATCCTGTACCCAAAGTTTCCATCATTTTGCTTCGGTCACACAGGAAAACCAGAATGTTTATTTTTACGAATTGTCGAACTTCATTAACGTTGGTAAAGCTGAAGCTAAAGTTACGTTGCTTAATCACCACTGCATGAAGAATTACACAGTGGCAATACGGAGGTGAAAAGTCAGTTTCAGTTCCCGGCCGCCTTAGCCCCGGGGGAAAGATTTCCACGAGCCTATTGAAGTGGAGGCTCTGGTTGACCCACAGTCGGTCTGAACGGTTTGAGAAGTGCCAGGATTCGAAGGAAAACTCACAGCCGTTCAGCTCGTAGCTCAATCACTGGCCTGGGCCTTCAGTTATAAACCTGTTGTTGCAAAGCTAACATTATTACGGATTTTTAACACTACAGAATTAGGAATAGTGTATATTTTACCAAATATTCGCTACATTGACAAATATTTCAAATAAAATTTCTGTATCTTAATGTGATTCACATTTCGCGACACGTGTAATTTTTTTTTTTACCACCAACAGTGTTTGAAGTACTAGACATATTTTGATTCGAGCTTCATGTAACAGTAAAAAATTAACATTGCCATTGTTATGCTACAGGCAGCAGCAGCAGGTTACCAGAACACCTAACATCTATAAAAATTACACCACACCAAAATTCAGGTGACCAAAATCGTAATACTAACAACAGCGAGGGCCTCAAATTTCGCACCACATACAACATTTGCCAATTTAAATCTCAGCAGGTAGGGCCTCCCTTACTATCCTCAGTCACTAACATGTAATTCACATGCTTTCTGCCTTCCCGTTTCTGTATTATTCCCACGCAACTACCAAATCAGACAGCACAGCCGCTATTGAATTCACCTTCCAGCTAACTGAATATTTTACTTATTTATTTACTTACCTAACAGACAAATAAATAAATTAATTAACCACCTATCCAGCAAACAACGAGCTTAACTAAATGGCTGACTACAATTTTAAAAATTCAGTGCTGTAACTGCACTCACTGCGCAGATGTTATGAACAGCTGACAGTCACTCAGCTTTCAGGCATCCGAACAGTTCGTAACAAAAATTACAACAGGCATTCAAGCTTTTGCGTGTCTTTACTTTCTTAACATGGGAGTCATCTGTTAGCCAATACAAACACACACAGAGGTGCAGGACTGCTTCTTACTGCTTCACGGCAACAAACAATTAGGAAACTGAGACGTAACTTGTACATGTCGCAATTTAGAGCTCCTAAGGAAAGTGTTTTGGGATGTTTAAGTTATGAGAGTCGTCAGGTTCTTTCAACACCCACACAGAAGAGAAGGAACTTTGTAGCACAGTCCCTGATGACAAATTTAGACAAAGTGCAGGGACGTGTTTCAAGTCGAGGGTTTATCCTCCCCTGGTTCGTGTAAGGTACATGAGATCTTCAACACTAACCAGACTTTTCAGAGTTACACCTAAAGTGAGGTGTTGAAGAAACAAGGTCATGAGACAGCAACGTTACTTCAACGTGTTTCTACGCTTATCACATATTAACCACATACGCGTTACGCTAAGTCTGTTGCACATGCATAGCCATCTCTCCAGTGGACTTATTTAGTTATGGCACTCGTGCGCTGTGGGCCATCTACAGTAATGGAATTACGTTATCAGCATTACCACTGAAAATAGACTGACCACACGGTAACCTCATGGCCATCCGAACTACTGTAATTAAATTATCATCATTATCACAGGAAATAGACTGATCACATGGTAACAAAATTACCAGCCCCATTACTGGAATTACATTATCAGCGTTACCACCGAAAACAGACTGACCACACGGTAACCTTATGACCATATTAATATTTCTTACATGTTCTTCTATCAACGTTATTTCTCTGTTTCTCCTTCGTATTCTCATTCGTATTCCGCTCTTTCCCCGCCTCCTATTCTTGTTTTTGCTCCACTTAATTATTATTGCCACTAGTGTGCTCTTCTTCACATCATTTTCCTCTATTTGCTTTACCTTCCTCATCCACCTAATACCCATGTTCTTCTGCTGTCCTCCATAAAGTAGGCTTACGTCTGTTTCCACTCACAGCCATGCTTAGAACAATTTTTTTAAATTTTCTACAGCTTTCTCTTTAGTTTGTACTGAACAGCAAGTTTTCGGAGGCTGTGAGAACATGAAAAAAGGAGATTTACTATTTCCCTTCTTCGCCCAATACGTATGCGATGAACAAATCAAGACAATATTGGTGCGACACGTAGCATACATTTGTAAAACAATACATACATACATAACAGAGGTCCTAATATGAGGAATTATGTGTTTTTGAGGAGACTTCTTCCATGTAAATGGAGACAAATTGTATTTTGGATACACTGGCTATACTACAACTGTTTGGTATGGAACGGGCCAATTTGTGACTAGCAGTTTGGTTACAAAAGGCCAAAATGTATGTGACCAAATAATTAACTCTTCAAGAATGTGTGGCACAATAGGCACTGTATGCGTGTTACACTTTACCAGTGACCAGCCTCGTGGTCTAGTGGCCAGAGTCTGTGACTACTAATCATGAAGTCCCGGGTTCGATTCCCGGCTCTACCGTGGGAATGTTTCCTCAACGGGAGAATTCCCGCGGTGACCATAGTCTGGGCAGGTTGGTAGAATTTAGGTTTAAGGGCCCTCCTGGCACTACATCCTCCTATATCACCACTCACATCATCGGGACTGCGTAACTGCGCCTCATGGGCGTCCCAACCTCAGAAGTCGGTTGCACTCCTACCATGCCCAAGAAGGAGGACCACGAAGTCCACAAGGACATGTGGTGGCATTGGACAAAAAAAAACAATTTATCAGTGTAGTGGAGGCACTAGTCGCACGTGTACTATCTTTTGGGCGCTCACACTGCCGCCCCTTCCCATAGGTTCCGCTGTTAATGATTGGTTACCCTACCAATCAGTTAGTTGTGTAGAAATTCCGTCAATTAGACAGTATTTCGGCCAGTCAGTTTGCAAGTTAATCCGGCTACAACATCGTAAATTTGCAGAGACCTGTTCAGTGATTTGTAGCAGTCACATACTTAGACAGCAGGTCAGTAATATATCTGAGTGATTAGTTATTTACTTCATTTTGTTATACAGTTCCTTACTTGATTACCTGGTTAATTTATTAGTCACTTAAGCCTATGTAACTGATTGGTTACGTATACAGCCAATTAGATTGGTTTAGTTTAACAGATATTTTAAAACCTGGTACATAAGAAGATGTGTAATTAATTATTTAGTCAGTTAATTAGTTAGGCAAAGAGTGATTTAGTCGACTTACTCGCCAGGTATCAATTACGAGTCACTCACTCAGTTCCTGAAAGGACAAATTCAATTTTCATTGTTCCCGACCAGACCGCCCGCGCAGCAAATTAGTCCCTGCCACTCGCTTCCATCTAACGCTATGTTTGTCCAGCTGTCGAGGAGGAAGAGAGAGGAGAAGAGATTATCATCACATAAGGCATGGCTAAATGGAAAAGTCCGTGTCGTAAACGGGACAGGCCCAGGACAAAGAAGAGAGAAAGCCTACAAAGAAGAAGGGTAAGTGTGGAAATTTTCAACCAAGTGAGCAGGTACGGTAACGGTAACAGTAACGGTAACTGTAACAGTAACGGTAACAGTGACGGTAACTGTAACAGTAACGGTAACTGTAACAGTAACTGTAACAGTAACTGTAACAGTAACAGTAACTGTAACAGTAACTGTAACAGTAACAGTACTGTACTGTACACAGAACGAAGATGTTCGACGGAAAATTTATACACGCCGTCGAAATGCCCTCTTCGGTGTTTTGAAAGTTTCATTGGCCCTTATACGTATTTAGGGCACATCAGTCAGATTTATTTTTATATAATTGAGCCAGCCCCTTAATAAGCTAAAAATAAGCCAAAAATGTACTTTCGGAGTTTTGGGAAAATGCCTTTCAGCTTACTCCTTTCTACGCCCTGAAACAAATAAATCGCTGCAAACACTGACTTAATCTAACGCACACTTTTTTTTTAATCTGAATGTGTCATGAAACTTACAATTTGACAGACAAGCGTAAAACGTTTCGTTATAAATGTTAAGAGTATTCTGTGCCTAATTCGTAAGTCACGAGGCCAGCTATATCGTATAGGAAAGTTGGGGTATAATTCCAGCCCTTCACAACTCACAGCATTATGTAGTCTTCGGTAATTATTTGTAAGCACCGACAGCTTTAGGGCACGTGGTGACGCAGTTGGTTGAGGAAATGCGTTAAAAGCCAGAAGGTCGCAGTTTCGATTCCCGATGGTGTCATTGGAAATTTTCATTGACATAATCCATCCTACCGCACTATGGGCCTCGGGTTGACTCAGCCTCTAACTGAAATGAGTACCAGGAATATTTCCTGGGAGTAAAGGCAGCCGGTGCGTACAGATGTCAACCCTACCACCTTCAAGTGCAGTTTGTCTTGAAATCTGCGAGCCTCAACCTCCTGGAAACCTCAGGGCCTGTTCAGGCCTCTAATGAGATTTCCGTACCTTTTACCAACAGCTTTACCTATGAACTCTGAGTCTAGCCCGTTGCCTATTCACAAAACCCCATGAGTTTGAAGTCTTCCAAACGTAGTAAACCTACAAGGGCACACTGATAAAATATGTATATTATGTATTTTATCAGAGTGTACTTGTAGATTTACTACATAAATGTAAATATTTGTAAATGCACAGATATGGAATATGAACATTTCTCCCACAGGCCTCACTATAGTCCGTTCCCTTTATGTTCTACTTTTAAATAGTTTTGAATAGCTGAGACTAACGAACGATACGAAACTCGGTGAATAATGAATTGGGAAGCATGAGCAAAGGAAAGGTCATAGATTAATTTGAAGTGTTTGTCCTGGCATTTGTCTGGACGGATTGAAAGCAACCACACACGGTATTAGTCATTGTAGCCAACTCCGAACAAAGGTTTGAACTCGCGACCACACGAATATGAAGCAGGATTCTTAACAACATGCCAGCAAAGCGCCAACTGTCATTGTAATGTTTGGCACACGAGAAAGTGTATGAAAACTAAAGGCCGCATTTTGGGATCTTCACAACTTTAGGTCTCGAATCCGTAAAGACTTTTGGGAATAAATTACATGAAAGAAACGTCTATAAATGTTTAACACTGACTTTAAACCTTCAGCGCGCGGGAGACCACGTAATGGGAAGTGAAGAGTTCTAGCATTGGGATTCAGGTTTGTAAGTGAAACGGAACTTCGTACTGTGTGTGTAACCTGCGAGAGTAAACAGCTTGCCACTTAGGCCTATACAGTACTCGATTAATGACTTCGTGGTTGCTGTGCTTCATTTGATTTCTTCCTGGAATCGATTCATTGCTCTTCCCTTCACCGAGATGTTAGGTCACCTGAAACAGAATAACGAGCCCCTGACGAGTCGGATATCTGCAGCCCATTGTTAGCCAACTTGTTGATGCGTCATGTGTGAGATGACGGCAGGGAATGCAACGCAGCCCGCCAGACACCGTTCCTGCAATCCAGCCTATCATTAGTACACTCCGGCACCGAGCAGTCAAAACTTCCATTTTGCATATTAACGTAGGCACGTGTATGTACAGACAGCCGGGATAGATCAGGCGGTACAGTGACTAATCTACGGACTGGAAGACCAAGTAAATGTTTGGTTCCCTGCGGGTCTAACAGATTCTTTGTGTTTCGAAAGTCCACTCCGACAATGGGGCCCACGGAGCTCCCTAGTAATTAGGCAATGGGGTCTCTCCCCGGTGGTTATAGCGGCGGGGAGTGAATTTGTCCGCTCACCTCCAACTTTGGCCGAAGGTAAGAATGTGTGGAGCCGCAGTCCCACAAGTCGATATGCCTTCATGAAATGGTACGGCAATAAACACAGGGAGAACATTACACTTACGAACGAATAACTTTAGAGCAAACACATAATTAAAGAAAAGTCTAACTATATGATCATCACCACCATCGGCTCTAGAGCTCTGGGTGGGCCTTGGTCTCCTCCTATGATGCAACATATAAATTAAAGGGGGTAGTCAAAAGGTCATGAAAGTCTCTCTGAGAGTTGAGGTCCTCAACATGGTGCCTGAAGATTAGGCTAGTTACGGTCTTCTGGTATGTCACGCCATCTAGACTAACAGATATGTAACGAAGTTTCTGGACAACCCGTTGCTTTCATCTTCAGATGCATTTTTGACTCTGAACATTCCAGCCTCGGATATCTCAGGAAAATGGATAAGTATGCTTGCCTATACAATAACACGACCTCACACACTAGAATATCGCAACCTTTACACTCACCAGTTTGACACAATAGAGGTTGAGTGTCACTAAATAAACCACATAAAAACCATCGTTAGAACCTCAAATTTCATACGAAGATTCTTGTTACGTAAATTTCATACCATACAGCTACTTGCTTCTTTGTCTTCCTCTAATCCATGTATTCTCAAACACATTCCCTTAGACCAGACTTTCCCGAACCTCCTTCCATGCAAAAACCCCTAAAGTAATTGTTCACATCCCGAGGAACATCTAAATATGAAAATGTTTACAGGCTAGGCACACTTAATTGCGGGGAATGCTATTAAATTACTTCTAAATTATTGCCGAAAATAATTATTGGCATAAAGAAGCTATATATAGCTGTAAGTAAGCTTACGTTCCACGTATCCTTCGAGGGACACGTGGAACGTAAATTTGAAAATTCTTATGCCCATGAATTGTCGCGGGAAAGCTCTTTAAGAAACACTGCCTTAGACACTTCGAGCTAGCAGTAAAAATGTTAAAAAATCCACTGCCCTTAGGTCCAGTACGTGGGTGTTTAACCTTTACTGAATAAGAGCCACAACCGAGGCCCGCATGTGTTGAAATCACAATCAGGGGTACACACAACAGCTTATAAATTATTGTGTAATTTTATTATGTATACATAAATCAGAGACTTGGCCGCTGGCCGCATGCCCATGTTGCAGAAAGTCTGTAGGTGTCATAGCAGACGCATAAGAAGTATGCGTCTTTGGTCAACAAAGGCCAAGGCTCAACCGTCACAGGGCGTAACAAGAAACAAGGGTATAAACTCCTTAACCGCCTGAATGCTTGAATTCAATAGACTAAGAAACTGGAACCGACTTCTTTACCCGGAAAACATTAACACTGGTACAAGAACCAAGACTCTAAAGTAATGACTCACTTTGAGCGCCATTCTTTCCGTATGCTGCTGAGTAGCAATAGCAGGACAGTCCTAAAATCTAACGAGATGGTTACCATGACAACGAGACGAAAGCTCACTGGTTCAGCAAAAAGCAAAGCAACAAGATGAGTTCGTGCTCAGGTGACTCTTATTTGCTAGTTCCGACCAGAGTCGTTATGGTAAAAGCGGAAGGTGGGGAGTGGGGGACTGCTTCTGCGTTACGATGTATAGAGAGGGGGGAGGGAGAGCTCGGAAAACCAACCGACCGACAGGGAATCGCTCTAAATTGGCCACCGGCAAGGTTCTGTACGTATTTCTGAAGGCATAAGTGACTTAACTGCAATAGTAAATTGTTTAAACACTCCACCAAAGTGAAGAGACTTGAGGTTCTCATGGAGGAGATGCCTCTGAAACGTCAGTACATTTCTACCACGATACATCGCGTTACACCGGCCGAGACGTTAAAATTCCTGCTACGTACCTGGGAGGTCTCGGATTGAAATCCGGAGACAGGACGTCCTTAGGGAAATTTTCCCCTTGTATTCCTCAGACCCTGCTGTCGAAGGCCAGACCAGGACTTCTTCTTTTCGTATCCTCTCCAAACATTTCATTTAGCATTCGACAGTCTGAGCTGCTGACTGCATGATTAAATAAGGCAGACCTAAAGAGAAATTTCCCGACGTTTTATCGCGGGAAACAGCAATATTCATCCTCAACGCCATGACAACCTCAAATCTCACTCAGTAGGTAATGTGTTTCAATAATTTATCCAGTACTCCCGTTACTTTATTGGTCCCACACCAGTAAAATATAATATAAATAAAAGGTAAATCAGTCCCGTTACAGGCCCGAGGTGCCCACAGGGTTCCAGGAAGTTAAGGTTCCCAGATTACATGACAACGGCACAGGATGGTGGTAAGGTTGTCAGCCTTACGCACCGGCTACCTTTACCCCCAGAAAATACTCCTAGTTACTCATTTCTGTTAGAGGCTGAGTCGACCCCAGGGCCATAGTGCGATCGGAAGGATTATGTCAATGAAAAATTCCAATGACACCATCTGGAATCGAACCAGCGACCTTCCGATTTGTAGCAC
>Ga0123354_10013029_pt1 | contig 12880 bp, 6 predicted proteins | sample TergutLab28metaG_2_FD_97872 | JGI IMG/M metagenome (GOLD analysis project Ga0123354, IMG submission 97872) | Labiotermes labralis P4 segment gut microbial communities from Petit-Saut dam, French Guiana - Lab288 P4 | ecosystem: Host-associated > Arthropoda: Insects > Digestive system > Gut ...
ACCAATGGCCTCTAAAACCTATCCCCGGTTGTACTTTCATTACGCTTAGAAACGGCCCTGGGTTGATTTTCGTGATTTTTTCGGAAACCCTAAAAGTGAAGGGGGGGGGGGGAGAGAATGTTAGTTCTGTCTGTATAGTGACTAGGCCGCGCGCTGGAATTTGTAGGAAGCAGGGTTCGATTCTCGTCACGTGCAAGGGATGTCTCGACTCTACAGCGCACTCATCGAATGTGGGGCCCACCCAACTTCGTATCCAATGGGAACGGCAGGACTCATTCCGAGAGGTTAAAGCGGCCGGGAGGTGAAGCTGACAACCTCCGTCTAATGCTGATGCCAAAAATGCATGGAACCGTCCTTCCATCAAGGCGTGGCGGTTAACCAAGCACTGGAACGCATTCTCTTTTTTCACCTTCACACCGCGCAGTGCCGTGTGACTCCTGATCCACTGCCCTGTTTAGTGTGGAGCTTGCTCCTGTAGAAGATGCGTGGCAGCAAATCTGGAACCGCAACGGCGTAGCAGCCATTGTCCTGCGTGATTACAAGGTCTTAGAAGCAGATTTTCAAGTTACTGTTAATTACGTCACATCCTGTGAATAAGTATCACTGGTTATACTACGAATGTTTTTCTACATTTTGTATGTCAAGTTGATTACAGAAAAAAACACAAGAAACATAATATGCAACCGACCATTTTAATGGAGGCCGTAAAGCGAATTATTAATCTTTATCAAAAGTCGCGATTAGTTCATGTTTCTGCCGCCAGGTGCAGCAGAAACATGGTTGCATAACGAATGCTGGCTGTGTGAGAATGAAGTGCTTGCGCTGGACCGCACTTCCGGTGATCTTGAATTACGCGAGACCACAGAGCAGCGCAACATTCCCAGCCACCTTGCTCCAGCCCCATCATTCGACCGAATGTCCGTGCATCGTGCCCAGAGTCGTCTTGTTTGAATTTTGTTCTAACGTTCCGACTCATTTGGGATTTTTGTTCAAGTGAGAACGGTTGCCATCAGGGCGGTGAGTGTCAGCGGCGAGTATCTGCTGGCATGTGACGTCGTCTGTTCTGGTAAACAAGTGCGACGTTTCGGATATCCCACTCGACTGAACACAGCGCCTCTGTGAGGTTCAAGATGCAGCTCTCATTATTGTATTGAAATTCAGAATTATTTTATCTGGAGTTTTTAAAAATCGAGCCAGCATAGCTCAGTCATTATAGTGACTGCAGAATCGGGATGTCCATTCCTGACGGAAATTTTGCTGCCCGCCACCGCTTCCAAAGTTTATGGGGCCCAGCCAAGGTTCTCCACAACGGTCACCCAGAGGGGGGGGGGGGTCTTTAAAAAAAAGTAAATTCGTCGCTGTACACGCCATGGAGGAGGAGTAAATGGGCAACTCCCCGCATTCTTAAACTTGCCACTAGTTGGAGGTTTGTGGTCAACTTCACGCCCCGGCCACTGTACCCCCAAATTAGAACATGGGTACCAATTTAATGTGAGGCTGGATGGGGCCGGTTTGGGCACATTGGAGAAGAGAAAAATCTCTTACCTTTTCCGGGATTCGAAACCCGGACCGCTCAGCCCGTTGACTAGTCGCTGTGAAGACTGATCTAACCCAGTTCCCACTGTGCGGCAATTTCTCAGAGGATAAAACGGCTGAGGCGTGAAGCTGACCACTAACCCCCACCTAGTGCCAAAGTTAAGGCTGCGTGGAGCTAATCTCCACTCCCCCATACACCTTGACACCGTGGTGCTTAATTGAGCACAGTGAAATGTTTACAAGCAAAACCTCTCATTTGTCAATCTGGAGATGTCGCCGGTAAACATGCTGGCACACTGTACATACTTACTCCATGGTGCAGAGTCCTTATTGAGAAGCTAACTGGTTTGCAACTAGTCAAGAAATTCCCCGCATTTCACGGAACCCGAAGGTTCATTACCGCACTCACAAGCGTCTGCCACCTGTCCCTATCCTGGGCCAGCCCAATCCAGTCCATATACCCACATCTCACCTCCTGGAGATCCGTCCTAATATTATCCACCCATCTACGCCTAGGTCTTCCCAGTGGTCTCTTTCCCTCCGGTTTCCCCACCAAGACCCCATACATCCCCCTCTCCTCACCCATACGCGCCACATGCCCAGCCCATCTCATTCTTCTCGATTTTATCACCCGCACAATATTGGGTGAGCAGTACAATCATTCAGCTCCTCGTTATGCAATCTCCTCCATTCCCCCGTTACCTCGTCCCTACAATTGTTAACTGAACGCAAAATGTCATAGTGCAGGCTGCGCTGCTCTTCAACGAATATTCTTGTGAAAACAAATGTGGATCTGCGCGGCCCCTCGCAACGGAGAGGCTGGAGTTCGTGTTCAAAACCAGCGCGCAGGCAATCGCGCTGCGCAGAGGGTGTGCGGAAGCAGCCCAGCTGCGGTCAACAAGTGGCCTCCCGTCCCCCCCCCCCCTTCGCCGCCCTCCACAGCGAGTGTTTCATTTGTTATGATGCGGTTACGGGGTGGCGGAGGCTGGGCCTGCGTTCAGTTCGTCGTCAGAACGACTCAGCGAATGTTATAGCTCCGACTCATTCCTAAACTCAGCGAAGACCTTTACTACCGGCGGTTCATTCCTGTATTTTGAAACATCCCGTGCACGAATTTTAAGGCTTTAGCAGCAGTGTGGCTGAGGATTCCTTTATTCTGTGATATGCCACTGTATCACTGGATACTGGATCCCCGCACGTGTTGAGACAAATTACTGGTCTCATCTATTAGGGTCGAAATGTCAATGAAGCCATTAGAACAATTGCCCAGTATTCCAGAACAGAATGCACACCTGCAGTGCGACCCTGTACCCATCAGTACCAGTCAGTGCACTGCCACAGCCCACATCAGACTCACTGACCCACTGCTGCGAACAAACGTACCACTAGGTCTGACAGATCCAAGAGTTACATTTGTAAACAGCAGCCCCACTGGGTCTCGTACATATTCTTAAACTGCCCTAGTGGACGTCACGGACTTACATTCTATCATAATCCTGCAGTAGTCCCACTGGGTCTCACACACACATAGCCAATCACAGACTTGAAGTAGTCAAACTGGGCCTCACATAATATATCATAAGCCCCCGGCAGTCCCACTGTGCCCCACAATTTACATCATAAGCCCCCGGTAGTCCTACTGGACAACTCAGACATAAGACCCCAGCAGTCCCACTGTGCCCCACAATGTACATCATAAGCCTCCGGCAGTCCCACAGGACAACTCAGACTTACGCCCCTGGCAGTCCCACTGTGTTCCACGATGTACATTATAGGCCCCGGTAGTCCCAGTGGGCAACTCAGAAATAAGCCCCCGGCAGTCCCACTTTGCCTCACAATGTATATCATAAGCCTCCGGTAGTCCCACTGGGACTCACAACACTGCCGATATCTGACCACCTCAAATCTTTCTCATTCACCCTGAAGATGGAGACAGTACTTTCTCTCGAAACTTTAGAAGGCGGTGTCACCACAACACAGCAGACCACAATCCGAGATGCAGTGTGGTTTCTGTGAGGTGCGAACTGGTTCTGTGATTCTGTTTGCCCAGCTGCGAAATGTACCGGTATGTCCCACCATTGACAGGCAGCTAGTGACGCCCATGTTTGTCTAGTTCGCAGAAAGAAATGTTTGTGAGTGCAAGTGTCTTATTCCTCCATTCTTCTCGTAGTCCATAATAAAATCTGTCAATGTAATAGGGTACATATTTTAATAATACGTCACATTCCGCTAAGGATCGGGTTAGACAACCGACGAATAGTCTCATAACCGACAAGGGACGTTTTTCTTCTCTCAGATCCGTCCAAACCTGCTGTGGGGCCCACCTATCCTCATTTTCCCCGGATAAAGCGGTCGCGCATTAAAGCCCATCAAACACCACCATCTAACACAACGAATGAGTGGAGCTAGACCTCCATTCCACATAAGCCTTCGTGGCATGCACAAAGCACCTTTATCTATGCCTTTTCACTACTTCAAACGGTGACGTAAGCAATATATTTTCTAACGCATGACGCCCTGGTATTCCGAGAACTTACGCAGTTTGAGAATCAAGGTATTTTGACGAATTACGGGGTTCGCAAGGTTTCATTCAAAATGTGGCGGCAAAATATTCCTTCCAACCTGGTCTGAACGTGGCGCTGTGGATCGGTCGGTAAGCACTGCAGTCAACGACTGAACGCGCAGAAGACGTCAGTCGGTCAGTCTTGGGTTGGCGGTGGGAGAGTCTGTGCAGGTGTTAGCCAGACTCGGTGGCGCCCGGTGCGCATACCGCTCGCTACTCCCTCCCAACGGCTTATCTCTTGACCATGCATCAGCGCCCCCAGGTGCATATCTTCAGTCAGATGGAAATTTCTGCTGACTACGCTAACCTGCAAGCTACACACATGAGTTACAAACGCGCTGTCTAAAGGTAAGGGTACCCTGTCGCTGTGCGCACCACGATAGCATATTGACAGGCCCGTAGCCAGACCGTGAATACAGTGACTGCAGCGGCTTCCAGTGCTGGTGCATATAAGGACATACGTATGTAATGTCCTATTATACATACACATTGCATACGTATTCAGCATGCAGAAGGCACCTTTGTTAGGACCACAAACTCATCTCACTAATCACACAACGCTCTCTATAGCACCGCACAAAACATCTTGCATACACACACATTAAAAAAAATGAGTTATTTCCAACCCCGTCTGTTCAACTGAGGCAACACGTGGATCAGGCAGGGTGTCTGGCGTTTATTACCGGGCTGATCAGCATGTTTATGTTTGATATTTTGCGAATTCCTAGCTGGTGCATCCAGATTTGTAGTGGGCGCACTGGTTGCCACTTGCTGCTATTTTGACACGTGCGACCATAACAAGCTTGGACACCCTTGGCCCAGTTACTTTAATGGCTGAGCTCTCCGGGCTATTTCGCAATAGCTAAGGCTCTGACCTTGGTAGCTATGAAGATTGCTTACCGGACTTGCGGGGGGAACGTACTGCCTCCTCTATCAGGATAAATTGAGCCTATTACTGATCGTGCTGTAATTATGCAAATTCTGAGACAACACGTTTCTATGAAAATTCGGTAAATCTAATCGTGGAATCATAACTGTAATGATAAAGGGTTAATCCCAGTTTCTCGAAACGTGCAGGTGATTTATAAAAACCACATATCTTGGCTTTTTAGTCCGACCTCTTCTAATTACTCATTGTAGGTGCAGACGGTTATCCTTGCGCCTTATCTCACTCATTACTTGGGCACGTTAATCAGTAATGATAATAGCGTGGAAAAAGAAATACAAAGAAGTATTTTGGCCGGCCAGAAAACTTATTTTGCCGCCATAAGTCTCTTCAGGAGTCGACTTTTATCCAGAGCTACTAAAATTATATTATATAAGACACTAATAAGAACGGCAGTGTCGTATGGAGCGGAAGCGTGGATGTTGACGAAGAAAGAAGAACAAGCTCTGCTAATTTTTTAAAGGAAAATATTTAGAAGAATATATGGTGCTAAATATGAAAACGGGGAATGGGAAAGTTGGACGAATCGAGAACTAGAAGAGATGAGCAAAGGAGAAAATGGATAAAAGGGCAAAGGATAAGCTGGTTAGGTCACCTAGAGAGAATGAGGAGAATAGGATGCCCAAAACGATTTTCACTCAAGAACTGGAAGGGACGAGAAGAAGGGGAAGACCCAGGAAAAGATGGAAAGAGGAAGTAGAAAGAGAGCTTCAAGTGCTGGGAGTGAGAGGATGGAAAGTTGGTGCAGATATGAAAAAATGGAAGGACATTGTTCGACAGGCCAAAGCCCACAGTAGGCAGTAGTGCCAATAGAAGAAGAAGAAGATCCCACTCATTGACAAACACACACACACTCGGAAGGACTCCCTTGGATGAGGGCTCGGCCCGTCGCAGAGACCTCTACCTGACAACTCACAACTTTCACATGAGACATCCATGCCCCCGGCGGGATTCGAACCCGCAATCCCAGCAAGCGAGCAGCGGCAGACACACGGTGCGACCACTGGGATCGGCTTGGATTGTCTCTCTCATAAACTAGCTGTGTGACACTGATAATTTAAGGAACACAACCTGATGTCTTTCACCACAGCTGTACGGGTGCCTGATATTCTACCTGCCTAACAGAGGTAACTGACCGACCATCTAATTAGCCACTTAAATAAGTGATTAACAAAGTGACTTACTAATTGTCTACCTGTCATCCCAGTCACCCAACCATCCAATCATCTGTATATCCATCTACATGCCTAAGCGAAGCTGGCTGTGAAGACGTGGGCTAAACTTTACCCTGTTCATATCCGTGCAGTGATGTCACCATTTTAAGTAAAAATCCGACTAATGCACTTAATGCCGTCTTTACCTCCCAGCAGATACACCTGGTAGTCATTAGTGTTAGAGGCTGCGTCAACCGCAAGGATTAAGTCAATAAAAAAATCCCATAATCGAACCCGCGACCTCCTGACTTGTTGTTCCGTGCGTCAACCAACTGCGCCAACGCGTGCTGAACAGAAAGTATGTCAGAAGGTGACAATGATGTAACTGAAGATACCAACCTAGCATATGCTTGGAAAGTCTCGGAAAAGCTGGTGAAATTTAGGGAAAATGCGAGTTAAAACACGCGTGGCTTGCGTTCCTTAGTCCCTAGGAAGAGCACCGAAGCTTACACAGTGCCTTGGCCAAGATTCGAAACGGGAACATCCCGAATACAAGCCCAGAGCTTGAGCCAACTGGCTCTGTACCAGCTGAATACCTATCAGCCTCTCAAGTAATATTCTGTCTCATTAAAGTCTTCTTCTCGTGATTGGTGTGCGTTCTGGCTCAGCTAATCAGCTTTCTAAACCAGCAGGCAAACCTTCGCCGCAAAGTGTGTGTGGTATAGATGTGAGCCACCACCGCTTCCTGGATCACAGGGTCCTAATTATGCCGTCTTCTGAGCTGCAATACAAAGAGCAGTCACAAGAATCGAATTCTCACGTGGCCCGTTAAATCTTGTATTCATTTCGCAAACTCTGTACAGAAATATCCACGTCACTCACACAATTGTGTGGCGTCAGAGAACAAGCGAAGAAGGTAGCCTTGCTTGATCCAAGCGTTGAAAGGGAAGGACAGAATGAAAAAAGAAAAATAAAATAAGCGGATTCGAACCCCGAACTGTCCAGCCCGTATCCTAGTCACCATACTGACTGAGCAACCTCGGCTACCAAGCGTATGGGTGTTTTGGAAGGCAAAAGTCTGAAGACCACTCGTAGTGCAGGCTTGTTACCTCCTATACCAAATTCCCATCAGACGAGATGCTTTGCACGAGGTACGGATGGACAACGCGCAAAACAAACAAACCTTGAAGCTGTTAGAAGCTACCAACACCTGCAGCGAGAGGTCCAGAACCCCGTGACCCAGCGACTGTGTTCAAGGCAGTAACAGGTTGAGGTAAGCAGCCATAACCTTCGCGAGGTTCGACCCGCGGACAATTGGCAGTCCGTTAAGTTAATTAACATTATTACCGTGCTGACACATACAGTATATCCATACTTTTCCTTCTGCCTACTCCTTCCCATCCTCCTGTTAACCCTCTTCTTCCATCTTCCCTGTATCTATTTTTTCCCCCCATGGCACAACAGCCCTTACTGGGGTCAGGGCCTCCTCATTATTGAGGCTTAACGATCACATTTAGACACACACCACTCTCAGGAGGGGTCCTCTGGAAGAAGGATCGGTCCGTCGCAGAGACCTCTACCTGACGACACACAACACTCACAAGAGACAAACATCCATGATTCCGGCGGGATTCGAACCCACAATCCCAGCAAGCAGCAGACCTACGCCTTAGGCCGCGCGTCTACTGGGATCGGCCCTCTCGCTGTAGACGCCCCGTTTTCTTTCCTTCCTGTCTCCTACAGTTCTTCATTCTTAATTAATCTACTTACTGCCTATTTCTTCATATTTTTTTACGTCATTTCACTTCACTTTCACCATACTTTTCTCCCTATTCTTTATCATAATTACATTCTGCTCAGACTTCCAATATCTTTTTGTCCACCTTTCGGTACTTTGCTCTGGTGCCACAGCCGGACTAGAATTTTCGCTTCGTGAATACTCGGATATGACATATTTTATATCCATGACAATCCACACAGCGAGGAATTTTGGAGCCAAGGTAGCCCAGTCTGTGACGGAACTGACACAGGACCGCATGCTTGAGTTTATATTCTCGATAAACGAGACGCCTGTACCCGTATTCATAGTGTGCATACAGGTTCAGGGCACAACCGACCACTCGTCCAGTGGATTGCGAGAGGTTTACGTTGGTGCAAGGTGAAGCTGACCGCTGACCTGTATCTAGTGTCGTGTCTAGACCAGCGTTTCTCAACCGCCGGGCCGCGAGAGGTTCTCCCGGAATTTGTCATTTTAGTTTTCTAAGCAATTTTCATGAATAAATATTTCATAGTGGAAATATTCTGAGGAGAAAAATATTCGTGAATGTGTCAAAAAACTCAGACCCAGATGCTGGCCTGAGGAAACTACAATATGCTACAAGATTTCATTATTCCAGTGACTGATAACAAATTTAAATGTAATTTTATATTTGTCAACATGCCACACCGTATATATAAGTGTACTGATACTCTTTATGATTATGCCATAATGAATTATTAATACTATGTTCGTTTAATGTATGAACTTAAAAAAAATGGAAAGGTATTTACGAGTAAATTTGTTGGGACCTGGCCCTCGTCTTAGGAAAAAAGAATCTACCGGGCCGCGGTCTCACAAAGGTTGAGAAACACTGGTCTAGACTGTACTGGACACGGTACAGTATGTACTTGTGACCAGATTAGGCCTATCTGTTACTTCAATGGCGGCGAACAAGCAAGCTAACAAGATGGGAAGAACTGCTCTCGTACCGTTAAGCGTTTTCCATCCATTTCGAAAACGTTCACAGTGGCTCCAGCTGAGAATGAACACAGTACAGACCTTTGAAAGAGGTACAACACCGTCTGGCTTTTCCGAACACAGCCTAGCAGCGACCACGCCGTCCCGACTGCAGCTACGTGCAGTGTTTCAGGAGCTCATTTAGCAAGTGGCGTGGTCACCTGTACACGTACGTCTTAGCTTCCGAACAAGTAATGTTGTCTACTCACGAGAATGGCTCTGACCTCGGCAGTTATTGCCCGGGTGAAAGGGAGACCGTTACGTGCTTATTACAAGTACCCGATATATTCCAGTGGGCTGAAGTGCAGCTGTGGCTTGTGAGGGCGCGGCAGAATTTTCTGCTTCCTACTGTCGTAGGCTGGTAAAACCTGAGCGTCTAACGCATTCACTAACAGTGCAAAGTGATATGAGATATGCAAAAGCTTATGTTTTTGACAGGATCTGTATGTATTTTTTGCAAGCTTCGCCCGAGATAAATGAGCCCAACCACGCTGTCAAGGTTACAGCTTTACTTCTGAGTAACGATCAGTGTTTTACGCACAGAAAGTTTGAAGACAAACATTCATTCCTCCTGCAGGATTCGAACACGCAGGTACTGGCGCAGAAGGCTGCCGAATGGTATATGGAATGACACTGATGTGACTGTGGACGTGTTCGTCTACAAATCCCCTCACTCTTTCTCTTCCTTGATTTCATCTTACTCTCTTATTTCTCTACGTGAGAATATATCAGGCGGGTACCCGGAAATGCCAGGCCTTTGGTTCTGCTGTCCACCTGACTACAGAACTTTCCGTCGCACGTGGTGCAGACAACTGTTACATGACCCTAGGGCCAGTGGCTCTGCTTGGAACGTGTCTCACTGCTGTAATTTACTGAACTGTATCCGGTTAACCAGAGATTTTCAGACAGATTTCCGAATAACGCTTGGCGTTTCTCAGAATCTAATTTCATTAAGGCACTAATGTAAGAACTAAGAACTCACTAATACAGGCATTCTTGAAAAACCGAGATTTTCGTTTCGAAAATTAGGCAACTTCACGGATTTTGACCAAATATGTTAGTCGTATCGAACGAGCAGATTCACAGCCCTGGTACTGTTGTTACGATACCTACACAGATTTTTCTCTTCTCCAAAATGTCCAGAACGGCTCTGGGGCCCACCCAGCCCCCTATTCAATTGCACTGGGACTCTTTCCCGGGGACTAAGCAGCCGGTACGTGTGACGACCCCTCACTTGCGTAGTGGCGAGGTTATGAGTGAATGGAACTAATTGCCTGTTCCCCCCATACGTCCTCATCGGGTGGACAGAAATAACTTTACCTTTGCTTCTTCAAAAACCGTTGTAATGCTCCTCCGGTACACAGTGTTTTTTTTATAACGAGAACAGTACAAAACCTACACACACACACACACACACACCATATGGGAAAAATGTGTACAGTGTTAAAGAGGGTGGTATATATAGTAACCACTGGTTGTTAAAAATGTCGGTTTTGGCCATGAAAAGCGGGTATAGATGTCCCTCGCGCAGACATCTTGCTAGACAAACGGCTGCAGTAGCACAAACTCTGACAGGCGACAGGCTACACTTGGGAACATTTGTCTGCGGGGCAAAACGCAATATTGACCCTATCACCGATCGTGTTGTGTCTTTTCATTTCCATGGTGACACTTTTTGCTTTTTCGCATAAGCAAACATAAATCGTTTGGACGTAAAAGTGGCCTGAATCCAGGCACGCCATGGTCTCTAAGCCTTGGGAAACGTTCCGGGAAATTCTTTTGTTAAATAATTTGCATCCTCGTCAACGTAAAGTCTGAATCTGGAACCAGTTCCGCGTAGCGGTTGCAACTTTTTGTCATCGAGAGGTTTCTGGCTTTACGTTAAGGTGGGTGGGGGTGGGGGGTGGGGAGCGACTTCTTAGTAGAAGGTTAAAACCAGTGATACAAAAGAACACCATTCGACACGATCTTGAGGCAGTTCCACTTACAATTCCCATTCTAAGAAACTATTGTCCTTAACGAAAACCGCTAACACCATTTGGACACGAGCGTAAGTCATTACAAAATGAAGTTGTTCCTACACATTCTGTGGAGGTGTATGAAGGGAACAGAGGTATAGATCTGTTCATTCCTAATTGTGACACTGGATGGAAGCGAGTGGATAGATTTACGTCTCGGCTGCTTTAACCACGCGGAAAGAACCGCGAGTAACCAATTATTGTTACATCGCAGTGGGTCTGGACGCTTCGGGTAAGAGAAATCTCTTGCCCTTGCTGAGAATCGAAACCCGGATCATCCAGCCAATAGCCTTGTCAGTATATTAACTGCGCTATCCCTGCCTGTACCATAGCCGTATTCTGAGTGTGTCTCCCACAACGGAGCTAATTTCTCTGTCATGTATACTATCAATGCTCTTCAAGGCGGTCATTTCGTAAGAATGTCAATATTCACGTGTGCGTTTCTTGTGTCTCTGGAATACCTACGTGGCCAGCAAATCGTAACCTACGTTTCCTGCTACATTAACAACACCAAACCTGCGCAAAATAGGAACTTCACCTTGGTTGTATAAGACAACATGCAAAGGTAGCCTACTTCTTTCTTCTCTATACACTAGCCTTCCGTAGTAGGTTATCTTAGAGACTAGCAGCAGGAAGGTGTTAACACTGGATTCGTCTTCAAATAGCGAAAGAGTGCACTGATTCTTATAATAAAACCAACTTTATGCACTAATTTCTCAAATTTATTTTTGGAATAGAACTCTACATGTTTTGGACAGTTCCTCTGTCCATCATCAGACGTTTTTCACTGTACACACAGCAGTGGCATATGTCATACAGGTTTGGTGACAGCAAGCTGATGATGGACAGAGGAACTGTCCGAAACATGTAGACTTGTATTCCAAAAATAAATTTGAGAAATTAGTGCATAAAGTTGGTTTATTATAAGAGCGCATTGATATTGATTACATTAGTATGTGTTAAAAAACAATAATGACAAATCTGGACCAAACTTGGCGTGCATAACCCTGTTTCACCATATGTCTGGGAATGCGATTAAACCCTCGAAAAAAATAACTTTTTTTTAATGTTTCCCGATTTCCGAAATGGCATTGCTTTTCATAGCTATAAGATCACAGGCTTCGTCCGTTTGTACTTCTGGTACTGTGAGCAAGATGCAGATGAAGATGGGTACACAGCTGGTGGAAAGATACTGAAATGGTGAAAAGCGAATTCACCGTTGGGAAGGGTGGGCGGATGTCTCAGTGTCACTTTGTCCAGTAAAAATCTCACATGAATTGACCTGGGGATCGAACACGGGACTCCGCAATTGAAGATCAAATTTAATCTCTTACACATAAAGATTCAGCTCGCACCTCACAGAAAACTCTTCGAGATGTCATTATAAAACCAGTCGGAGAATGCCGTGTGGGGGAATAATGGTCGATTATCGTAAGAGGCGCAGATGCAGTGTGTGAAAAAACACGGAGATTTGAGTGTCAATCATGGCGGTACATATAATAAGCACTCGCCTTTGACGGGTTAAAATATTTCGTATGATGCACGGACGGCGACAGACAGACATGACGAAGCCAACAGTCACTTTTCGCAGTTCCGCGAACACACCTAACGGCGCAGTAATTTCACACAATACAAGCATTGTCATTTTACTACTGTTTTTTTTTTCGGTTAACGTTCCAATCGTCTGGCCATGTGACGCCGTGTAGTTTGGAGGAGAGGTGCCAGATGCAGGAGTCACTCTCAACAGACAGCGATGTTGGAATTATTGTTGAATGGCACATGACATAACAATATGGATGTTGATTAGCACAAACAATGATCAATGATCATTTAAATCTAAAATAATTATTATGAAAACTACGCACAGACAACAACCTCCCCCCTTTC
>Ga0123354_10013030_pt1 | contig 12879 bp, 11 predicted proteins | sample TergutLab28metaG_2_FD_97872 | JGI IMG/M metagenome (GOLD analysis project Ga0123354, IMG submission 97872) | Labiotermes labralis P4 segment gut microbial communities from Petit-Saut dam, French Guiana - Lab288 P4 | ecosystem: Host-associated > Arthropoda: Insects > Digestive system > Gut ...
GTACAATTGACGTGGGGATTATTGCGAGTGTGTGCGGCCTGCCCAACTCGCCGTCTTAACCGCAGTTCGAGATCCGTCCCTCCTGGAACAATATCCACGATACGTTCCCCACCGGCACCGCGCAGGATACAACACCGCCTCATTGTTGATGTTTCCAGATTACAAGATTACACAGAATTAGACACTCACACACACACACACACACAAACACACCCGTAAGACTCCCCTGAACTAGTGATGAACTTGACGCAGAGGCCGCTACCTACTCAACAAACAAGAAACGAAAGAGACGAACATCCATGACCTCAGCGAGATTCGAACCCGCGATGCCAGCAACCAAGCAGCTGCAGGCCTACGCCTTATGACCGCATGGCCACCTGGATCGGCATACACCGCTTATAGTCTTAAGGGCCCCATACACTCTAAGTCAAACTGTGCAGTTTAACTGTGTAAAAAAACTGCACGAAAAACTTAACTGATTGTGAGTGGGATTCCCGGAGTGAACAGCGCAGTTCTCTGTGTGAAAGACGACTGGAAAGGACAGTTCTGAGGCCTGCGCTGTTTCCCGTCAAAACTGCGCAGTTTACTCTGTTTTTCCGTCAGGTATAACGTCACACAGCAAAATCGCTCAGTTTAACTGAGAATGTATAGCGCCCTTTAGATACAGCCGTCCTTAAGACCTAAGCCATAACCGTGCGCTACGACAAAACGTACAAGAGCAAGCAGCACCGATACATGCAGTACAATAATATCGAGCTGATCGCCTGGAAGATTTCAGCGCATTTATTCGCAGTGGGAGCTTCAAATACCACTCAGCCCCAATATAACTCTCTGGGACCCCAATATTCGTCTATGATACCCACGTAAAGGCAAAACGGTAAAATTATTTGTGAAGATTCAAGTCTACTGTCACGTCATGCCGTGTCAACTGGTAACTACCTACCCGGTTTAACAGCCCAGAAGAACTGAATCCTAATTAATACCGCTGTGATAGCCACAGATATCGCGTTAAAGTTGTCTCAGTGTTTAATTAAGAATCGCGCCACAAAGACGTATATGGAAGTGGAGATACAGCTTCACGCATTCTGCAACTGATTGGAGGTGAGTGGTTAGCTTCATGCCCCGGCCGTTCTACTGCCGTCACCCACTGGACAAGCGGAGAAGACAAAAACCTCTTGTCCCTGCTGGGAATCAAAACTCCAGGTCCTCAAGAGTGAAACCTGTTTAATACTCCGACTGATAATTTCGGCTCTGATGGTTTTAATGTATATATAAACATATATAGGGTGATTCAGGATGAAAGGTCAATGTTTTTGGAGATGATAGTATCGGTCATGTTAGAAAAATGTTTCGCATGAACACGTGTCTAATTCTGAATGGTTTCCGAGAAAGAGCTGTTTGCAATTGGCAGGCATTGTTCTATTTTGGTCATAGGAAGTGTAAAAAAAAAGTGGGTCCACAAGACGAATGGCCTACTAGCATTTTGGATGCTGCTGCTCAAGTAAAGAAACGTGAAGATCAACTCGGACAAACTACACGCGATCTTCGTACACGAGTTACGAAGCACATTGCGTTCGAAGGGATTCTTGAACACAAATTGTCGACTTTAACAAATCTTCTTATAATGAAAGTCAACAAGATGCACTATTTCTCAAATTTATTTGATACAGTACTCTTCATGTTTCGGACAGGTCCACTGTCCATCATCAGGAGTATCTCAACACTGTATACACGCAATAGGTATTTGCCAGTGGACCTGTCCGAAACATGTACTTTATCAAATAAATGGGAGAAATATTGCATCTCGTTGGCTCTCGTTATAAGAAGGTATCACGATGCACGGTCCTCTAAATGTCAAATTTAACAAATCTGTCATTTCTGTGCAGAAAATTTGTAATTCAAATAATGCATTGAAATTAAAATTGAATTTACAGTACGTAATTTCTCTTTCTTAATCGTAATTCACGATGTTTTTGTATTTGAAGTTTCAAACAGCTCTATCTCGGCAACCAGAACTAGACACTTGCTCTCACGACCGTTTTCTCACAATGACCGATACTATTGCCTCTCAAAATATTAACTTTTCTTACTCAGTCACCCTGTGTATATAAAAACATTTTCACCCACTTAACTTTTCTCGTTCCGTTAGAAATGCAATCGGTTTAATTACCTTATACCACTAATATTCATATGAACGAGATGTGGACCGCAGAACACAGCAACGTGCATCTGAATGTCATGTGGGCAGTCTGAAGATTTGGCCTGCACACGTGGATGGACACAAGTCATCAGTCCTGTGGGACATGCACTTGTTTTCGTGAACTTTACTCTCTCTACCTCAATCAGGCAGGTAACTCTCAATGGAATAAGTCAGTCATAAAGTAAATGTACCGACACAAGGAAAATAGAAACTCCATCGAAGGTGCTTTTTAAAGATCAATACATACAAAACTTATAAAATAGCGTGAAATTTTATGAACCGCAATGCAATATTCCATCCTACTGCTCCTTGGGATTCCGTTCCTTCGGGATATAACGTTGCATCACTGGGAAATCGGGTCCCGAAGTTCCGAGACTACATTATTTCTAGTTCTCCTTGGACATACAGGGGTGCTGATAAGTCCTTAGCCCGAACAGGAAGGAAACAAGCTAATGTTTCTGTCAGAATGGCGTGAATTTCATTCAGCGCCTTGCCTTGCAAGAAAAGAAACTCGATGACAGCTCGCGTCTCGATGTTGTTGAAATCGCGCGCGTCCCTGACATGTTTCCGAAATTTTTTCCTTCCTGGTCGGGCTAAGGACTTATCAGCACCCCGGATATGAACCGCAATACAATATTCCATCCTACTGCTCCTTGGGATTACGTTCGTTTGGGATATAACGTTGCATCACTGGCCAATCGGGTCCCGATGTTTCGAGACTATATTATTTCCTGTTCTCCTTGGATATATCGACCCTTGATTATGGGTACAGTAACTTCATTTTTCCGTGCTCGCATGTTTCTGCACGATCGAACTGATACAAGCGAACACGAAAATGTGACATTTTTTTTCAAAATAATTGCCGTGTGTGAATGAAACATACGGCAATAAATGTGGATAAAAACCGTACGCATTCCTATGTTACGTATGTCATATTTTGTATATGCCGGAAGGCTAATTAATTGCATTATCCGATTGGGCGAACAGCGAACTGCAATTTTCAGGCAAAGTGTTTAATATATGTTCCACCCGCATTAATATTTCAGAAGCCCTACATTTCTCTCACAGAGTAAGCTTGTTTAGCATTATCACCAATAAACAGCAATACCGCAAACATCATTAATTGGTTGAGGTTCGTTAACAGGAGTACACCGTGTTTACAGTGAAGCAGAAACCAAACTCTTATAGAATATAAAATTCAGATAAATTTCACTTACTACTTCTGTAATACAACAAATTTACTCATGATTTTCCTCAGTCCCATGACGCAAATTCACCGACATATCTCTCAAATAATTACAGTCTTTGCTTAAATAATCTAGACTTCATTATTTATACCACTGATCTCATTTCATGCTCTATAACACATTCACTTGAGGAAATGTAAATAAATAAATAGACTACGAAGCAGAAACAGTACCAAATCATTCTATTCTAAAAAGCAGTAGTGATTTCAAAACTGAATCTCATTTCCATCAACACAAAACGTCCAACTATCGGGACACATAAGATGTGTTCCTCAGATACATTCAACTCGGCGTTGTTCTTCGGTTTTGGTGCATCCAGGTTCATTTTCCACCCACTGATAGCTCTTCTGATAGAAGAAACAGAAAGAAATAGATCGGAAAATGTACGAAGGCCAAGAGGACTTGTAGATGAGGACGAATGAATCGTGGATGGAGTTTTAGTTTCCCGATATGCAATAAGGACGAAAGGTAGAGAAAGCCCTGTTTACTCTATCCACCGAGAGGGGGCTACCGAGACGCACTCCCAGATTCTCTTTCTTTGCCCGAGGTATCAAGTGTCCTCATGCTTTACACAAAAAAAGAGATCGCTTGATGACTGTTAGAACTGGGGAAAAAACATCGCACAAGTTACATGCACGTGTGCAGGATGCACTTAAACTTTTGACGCCTAATTTCAACTATAATAGTCGTACCGCACCGCTAACTCCTAAAGTTGCATTTTATATATGTATTCAACAAATATAGTTACTGAATATTTTAAACATGGTATATAATCTCCGTTTTTTTTTCTTCAAAATGCAGTTTGTTTCGTAATTCTAACTTATTTTGTTCCTGTATTATTCACATTTTATATACAGAGTGTGCTAAAATTAAAAAAATAATTCCGGCGCCAAAAGGTTAATACAGCCGAATTACACGCGTCACCTGAAGGGATGCTGAAACGTGACACGAATATCGTGCCAAGAGAGGTAAACATGCCCTTGGTACGTCCATGAAAATATATGGGCGAATGAAGTAACAGCTCCTCGACAATATGTAGGGGAGAACAGCTTCACGTTCCGGCCGCTTTAACCTCATGTTTCCATTTAACGGAAAGTTCGCTGGGTCTCACAATGGGTCTTGGCGGTTTGGAGAAGAGAAAAATCTGTTGTCCTTGCAGGGAATCGAAACACGATTCCTCGGACGTCCAGCCCGTAGACTGACCACTACACTGACCGAGCTATTCCGGCTTCCATCATGACACCACAGATTTTTATGCGCGTTCGCGAAAAGTGCCTATTACCTTCGTCATGTCAGTTCGTCTGCTGTTAGTCTATCCGTACAAATCAGAGCGGCTCCAATTAGTATTGTGGACGTTTACGAAAATCCGTCGCAAAACACCAAATTTCCTTAAAACTGGACAAAAATATCGGGCATTTTACATGAGAGCCAGGTACGTTCTTACCGTTGGCAGCTGTACGAAATATTTTGCAGCTCGACAACAGCGCAAACAGAGCCATCTGTTGCATTTCCATGGCGCCACTGAACGCGTTTGTATTGTTGACAGCTGCGTGTATTTCAACAACAATGAGAAGGAAAGGCAGTGTTGCGTTTCCATGGCAACAACGTTACACAAACGCGCGACACTGTTACGTCATACGTACATTGTCTATTTTGTCAGCCTTTCAAGAAGACCATCATGACAACTGCATAAATATACAGCAAGATCATGGAAGATTTGGTATAACTTAATGACACGCATCACTCTTTTAGCGGCACAGACACGTAATTTTCAACAGGCTCCGGACAAGGCAGTACACTGCAGTGTATTGCATCACCTCCATACTGGCCAAAATTCATCCGATGCCGATGACTATGTCATCGCAAGAAAGATGGCTTTCTTGATGGACACAGATTACAGTCAACACACGAGGGAAAACGACGTAGCCTACTTAAGGAGGTCCCAGAAAATACCCAACGTAAAGCACTTAGAGCAGAAATATATGACGGCAGATGGGATGTACGTCGAAAGCCTCTAGCAGTAAAACGCGACAAGATGACAAGCTGGGTTCACAAGGGCTAAACGTCACGAAATCTTCTGACTCCAAACGTAAGATTTGTTAAACATTTAAAGCCCAGTGATCAGTAACCCGAGGCAACAGTACAATATCCTGCTTTTTGACACACAGCGCATTTATGCGTTTCTTGTGATCCTTACAATGAACGATTATGTCCCTACATAACATTAACCTGTTAGTGTTTTTAATGGAGACGGATCTTTTTGCGTGAGGTGGAAAGTAAATTCTTATAGCTACATATTTCGGTTTGTTTTTGGCGCGGAAGCCCCCCAGTGGGCCAGGGATTTCTCATTCACGAGGTTTCTAGATCACACACAACGACGCACCAGAGTCGGTAGGACTCTGCTGGACGAGTGATCAGCTCTTCGCAGAGACCTCTACCTGATAACACACAACAATCACAACAGACAAACATCCATACCCCCGGTGGGATTCGAACCCACAACACCAGCAGACGAGCAGCCGCAGACTTACGCCCTAGACCGCGCGGCCACAGAAACCGGCTATAGCTATATATATTTTACAGAAATGTTAGTCCTCAAAGGGGCAATATTCCTGTTTAATCATATTAATAAGTACCTTAATGAAAACTCACTGCCTGAATCGTGGCTGTCCAACTTCTTCAGATGTAACCTTCATTTTATTCAATCTAACAGTTGAAGTCCATAACAGGTAGTATTCAGGTTAACATTTATGTATTGGTCGTTCATAGTTGGGTGCTAAACGTAACTAAAAGTACGGACCTGCAGTACAATAGCCGGTACAGAGTTTCAACTAAAGCACTATAACATGTACATTACACACGTCATGTTTAGCGAGTTTCAATGTACAGTCTGCATCTAGAAGTCCTATACACTGCACAGACTCTCCACCAGAGTTCGTGTGTCGCATAACCAACAAGTCCTTAGAGTGTGTTTGTTTCTTCTTTCATTAATACACTTCATCGTCATAGGCTATGGAATTACAGGAAATATCACTGACATTTTCTGACAGTTAATAACTAGTGTCACCAGGCGTTATGCGTTTTATGTAGAAGTAACAGTAGCAGTTCTTTAAATATCAGATCCCTTACTTTTAGCAGCATTTTGCGTTATTCGAGGGACCTATTACAACCAGCAGGGGGACCGCGGTGGCACAGTGGTTAAGGTGCTGTGCTGCAAATCGGAAGGTCGCTGGTTCGATCCCAGCTGGTGTCAGTGGATTTTTCATTGACATAAAATCCTTCCGATAGCACTATGGCCCTGGGGTCGACTCAGCCTCTAACAGAAATGAGTACCGGGAGTATTTCCTGGGGGTAAAGGCTGCCGGTGCGTAAGGCTGACAACCTACCACCATCCTGTGCCGTTGTCATGAAATCTGGGAGCCTTAACTTCCTGGAACCCTCTAGGCCTGTCAAGGCCTGCAATGGGATTGCTTTACCTTTATTACAACTAGCAGACCATGTGGAGTGCGGAGAAAGACAGTCGTGATAATAGTAAAGTGGGTGTATGATTCGCAATGAAGCTGTAGTTGTAATTATCTGTTTTAATATATCACCATTATTCCTGAAGGAGGTCCTCGAGCTTCTAGTATGTTGCGCGGCGTCGACAAGTAGTTCGTTACCGACGTTTCGGGACAGTGTAGCAGTCCCATATATTAAGGGCCAACATGTCCAAATGAGATTCTCCATTCTTCTTGGCTCTGTCGACCCTTCAAAATGGAAAATATTTTGAAAGATTAATTGCAGGTCTATGCATTTAACGGAGATGAAAAAGCGAGGAAGAAAGCAATTGAGTTTCCGTCCGTGCAAATATGCCAGCTGGAGGATCGGAAGACATGAAAACTTTTGTCAAGGTACATGATATTACAGCATAGGTTCGAGTGGGTTATCTGTGAAAAAAAGTCGGTCCTTGAGACAGTTTCATCGTTTCCCGAAGTGTGGTGCTATCATGAGAGTTTTGTGGTCTTTGCCGCGATGTAGCTCTGGAACCTTTCCTCTGGGATACGACGCTGCGTCGGTAGGTGATAAGATCCCCAACGCTTGCATAGAACGTCGGAATCCTATCACCTACCGATGCAGGAATGAAATCCTCGTGCTATCATGCGGTTATACTGCAGCATTGGCGGGCTCAGATAGCGCCTACATGCAGCTGCTGACAATTTTGCATCCACTGTTCAACCTTCAACGCCCCCCCCCCCCTCGAGGATTGAAGAATTAGCTTCAGCACTTGCCGGAAAGACGCCGGGGCCTGGATAGCGCAGTCGGTATAGTGACATTACCTAAAGGCTGGACTGTGCGTTAATCGAATCCCGGTGGGAGTGAAATTTTCCGCACCCGTCCAAACTGGCCCTGAGGCCCACCCAGCCTCCTGTACAATGGACACCGGGTCTCTTTCCCAGGCGCAAAGCGGCCGGGACGTGGCGTTTACCACTCACCCCCATACAGCGTCGAGGCCATACCTCTACTATCCCTAAAGGCCTTCATGGCCTGTTCTAGAGTGAACCTTACATTTTTTAACTTTTACAGATGGAATGACAATGGGGAAAAATAAGAAAAACCAGAAACCCGTCCCAGTGCCAGTTTGTCTACCACAAATCCCATATAAACTCCCCGGGCATCGGCGGTGAAAAATTGGCAACTAAAGACTTGGTTTTTTTAGAGGCCCGCATTCGTGAACGCGAGATGCGTCATGAGTGATTGCCTGAATTACGACACGGCCTGTACTATAATATACGAAGGCAAAACGGGTCCAAATGACGCTGAAGCAGTCGCTAACTAAACACAGTCGTGCGGTTTCTTTATTTTTGGTAGAGACTATTACAGTTATAGTCACGTGTTACAAAAAGTAATGAGTTGCGGCTATTACAGGGCAGACTGTCTCTAGCGTGCAATTCACTGCACACAAGTGGGAATTCGTCCATTACTGGCACACACAGCGTGCGCCATCTGCAGGCTCCACTATACTGAAACTGTGCAGCGATCAGGTCACCTTGACACATACTATTATTTCGCGTGTTATTTTACAGCACGCTATCAGTTGCTTATGTTATCGTGCATTTTAAGGTATCGTCCCAGAATTTGCCCGGAGCACCTAAGGAACAAGTGAAAAATCTGTAAAGATATCTACCCTCTGTACCGAAATTGGAACCCTGGATATTCAGAAACATTCGATAGTGTTCAGGATTTTATTGTGATGGTTTCCCGTTCAACCGTGAAAGTAGAACGACATTCCTGTGTTTCCTCCTATTTGTGCCACTTGCCTTGCATAAGAGGACAAATGGGTTTGCATCACTATACTGTACGAGTACATCTGCTTGTGTATGTGTGTGCATGTGTCTATGTGTGAGAGTATCTGTGTGTGCGTGCGTGTCTTTGTATGTGTGTGCGTCAGTGTGTCTGTTTGTGTTTCCATTTCATCTCCCGCATAAGGTGACAGTTTTGTAATATAGTGTTGACGTATACTCCATTTCACCAAACATGCATCCAACAAGACACACATTCACTGATCACAAATATGCTTATTATTTGACCTCTCCTAGAGGTTTCGGTCCTATTGACCGTCTCCACGAATGGTAAAGGTAAAGGTAAAGTTCATCCTATAACAGGTCACGAAGGCCCAGAAGTGGAGTAGAGGTATAGCTCTACTCTTTCTTTAACCTGGGCGCTAGATGGGGTGGGTGGTTAACGCCACGCCCCGGCCGCTTTACCTCCGGGGAAAACCCGGCACTCATTGTATAGGAGGCTGGGTGGGTCCCAGAGCCAGTCTAGACGGGTGAGGAAAATCTCGCTCCCACCGGGATTCGGTCCCTAGACCACTGTTCCTCAACCGCCGGGCCACGGCCCGGTACCGGGCCCTGGCTTCAATTATACCGGGCCGCGAGAGGTTCTCCTGGAATTTGTCATTTTAGTTTTCTAAGCAGTTTTCATGTATAAATGTTTTATAGTGGAAATATTCTGAGGAGAAAAATATTCGTGAATGTGTCGAAAAACTCAAACCCAGACGCTGGACTGAGGAAACTACAATATGCTACATGATTTCATTAGTCCAGTGATTGACAACTAATTTAAATGTAATTTTATATTTGTCAACATGCCACACCGTATATATAAGTGTACTAACACTCTTTATGATTATGCCATAATTATTAATACTTACGTTAGTTTAATGTACGAACTTAAAAATGGAGAGGTATTTACGAGTAAATTAGTTGGGACCGGGCCCTCGTCTTATGAAAAAAGAATTTACCGGGCCGCGGTCTTACAGAGTTTGAGAAACACAGCCCTAGACCGTTCGGCCCGTAGCGAGTCGCTACATTGACTGCGCTATCCCGGCCCTCTGACCGTCTCCAGGAATAAAATTTAAAATCACCAGAAGGTCCTCAAGAGTATTCCGTATTTTAGTTACAATACAATGAATAATTACAAGATTTCACGAAACTCGGTGTGAACGTTATGACACCGGAGCCCACCTCAACGGAGCACTTTTCAATTTCCTACACCCAGTAATAACAACGCGGCGCATGCGATAACTTCTGAAGTGGGAAGTACCTGTAGTTCGACTGGGAGAACCGCAAACAAGCGCCGTTGCTAGGATAAGGTGGAAACACAAATTATTGACTGCAGACCTTTCTATAAAGTTTCCAATACGAAGAATGACTACGTACACTAAACCCGTAAACATACAGGACTTAATTTTTTAACGGTACTGACAGAGAAATACAGACTTGTGTCTTTAGGACATTCAAACGGTGCGCTGCACGGCACACTTCGCGCGACTTCTTGTTTCTCCAAGTGTCGCCAGCAACATAGCTTGCAGCCACGACAACCTCTCGACATTTCTATAACCCACTGTTTTTTGCCTTAGTCTGTTACACATTTAAATCTCCAATTAATACATATTAAGACACAAGATGACGAAAATATAATCATGTAATGTTAACCAACAAAACGCACTTTTTAAATGAGTGTTCTAATTCAATTCTTCTTGTCTTCTACATGTTTCGAACATCGTATGTCCATCATCAGGAAGACTATATTGTACATGCAGCATTATACAGGGGTGCTGATAAGTCCTTAGCCCGACCAGGTAGGAAACAAGCTAATGTTTCTGTCAGAATGGCGTCAACTTCCTTCGGTGCCTTGCCTTGCAGGGGGGAAAAAAACTTGATGACAGACCGCGTCTCGATGTTGTTGAAATCGCGTGCGTGCCTGGCATGCTTCCGAGCTTGTTTCCTTCCTGGTCGGGCTAAGGACTTATCGGCATCCCGGTATTGTACGTTTTTCATGTACGTATTTATGCAAGCAGTTTAGCAGGTTGAATGATGTGAGTATCGAGCACATCCTTCAACCTGCTATTTAAAAAGTACATCTTGTTGGTTAACATTACATAATTGTATCACGATGCACGGTACAAAACAACATAAAATATGAACATTCGGCTGCCGTGGTGTCCACTGCAACAGTACCTGTTGTGGGTGAATTCGCTGACCGCAACGAGTTTGACACTCTACGATGCTCTAAACACGGCTCCATTTGAGGTTCTGGTTCGCTTGGGATATGACATCGTATCAATGGGTAATCGGTCCCCAGCATTTTGAGACAATGTAGTGGTCTCATCTTCAAAGGCCGAAAGGCGTCGTCGTATCCCAGAAGAACGGAAACTTCAGCTTCACCACCCAGAAAACACCAAAACGCACATATCCATCTGTTTTTCGTAAAAGTCCTGCGAACCGTTGTCACACTGCAAGAACACTGTCGAGTAGAATAAAATTTAAGACTGCATTAGCAGAATTTAAGTGTGATTGTAGCCTCAAGGTGTCAACTGATGACAGAGTGACACATTTATATACCTCCTAAAAATTATCTAAGACTATCTTTATCGTTATAGGGAAATTAATCATTGAATGTTTTTAAATGTGTGATTTTAGCAAGGAACAGTGTAGCTCTAAATTCTAAAATTCTAAATGAGCCATCCCCGTTGTGTGTATATAAACAATAGGCGTGGTAATCAGTGAATAACACAACAATATCTAAAAAAGTGTAGCTCCCTGAAGATGATCTTAGGACAGAAACATGTTGGAGCGATTTTAAATGTTTTAATGTAAAAGTTCTATTTATGTGCATTAGTTGGTGTGCTAATTAAATAAATTATCTAAGACTGTGGAGTGCAGATGCGGGGAGAGAGGTCGTATCTCAGACATGAAGATAAAACGAATGTGACCTAATATTTGATAAAGAGGACGTTAAAGATGAAGCCGTGGACTTGATTCTGGATCGGGTCCAGCGGCTGTCTCTTGAACACGGTCACAGACCTGTTTCTGTACAAGATTGACTTCACTAGTTGAGTTAGTTGTGCGATGTTGAGAAAAACTCGGATCCACGCAGTTTAGTTCATCCCGTGTTCTCGCATCCTCTCTATCTCGACTCATCTGACCCCTGCTGTAGCCGATACGACTCCTTGTCCACTCAGAGTCTATCCTGTTGTTTCTTGTCTTTTTCTCTCTGCCCCAATTTAATAAATGGATAGCTGAATCTACAGTGAAACAGGCCATTCTCAAGTCTTCCCATTACATTCAAAATAACTCCACAGAACAGGGTCCGTTTTAACCATTAAAGGCTAGCAGATAACTGCATGCAGGGGTGTATATTAAAGTTGTCGAAAATCTAGCAGCCACTTCAAAACTGTTAGGCCCTTCTAGGGTGACATTTGGCATGTCTCATTTTGTGCACGCAAAATGTTAGGTATCACTGTACAAAATTTAGTCGCAAGAAGATCTGACGTCCGGAGATTTGTGCATCCCTGACTATACGTACTGTCAACTTTGTAACACTGACTATACGTACTGCCAACCTTGTAACACTTAAAATTCCGCAGTTTGCCCGCACGGTGTATTTGTGTTATGCACGACCCTGACATAAACAGCGAATATTTTCATACACAGCATTCGCCGACCGGTCTTTCTAATGGAAGCAGAGTGTGCGATGCGAGGTAGGAGCCAAATCTTTATATGCAGGCCTCATTTACATTAATATTACTCCTAAAGGGGTTAGAAATCTAACACTTCCTCAGCTAGCGAAGAACTACCCCGAATTTTATATAAACCGACGGTACAGTGCCATATTGACAAGATCCCGCTGCAGGTACCTATCCTAAGTCACACTAATCCAGTCTATACCCTTCCATGAGACTAATGGTGAGGTAAATATCAGTCATGAAACCACAACTACGGTAGTATGGATTTATGATGGTATTTAATAACAAAAAATAGCTACATGTTTCGGCCAATAGCGGCCATCTTCGGGTTATTACAATTTTGTTCAAAGAGTATCATATATATGCCTATATTGCGAGGTGATGCTGAGATCTCATCATCGTTACGCGTTACAATCAGTTTA
>Ga0123354_10013031_pt1 | contig 12878 bp, 3 predicted proteins | sample TergutLab28metaG_2_FD_97872 | JGI IMG/M metagenome (GOLD analysis project Ga0123354, IMG submission 97872) | Labiotermes labralis P4 segment gut microbial communities from Petit-Saut dam, French Guiana - Lab288 P4 | ecosystem: Host-associated > Arthropoda: Insects > Digestive system > Gut ...
TCTCCGTTGGCGCAGGTGAAGCAGTAGTTCACCGCCGTGGTTGCGCTGTAGCTGTAGCAGCCGCCGCCGCTGGCGTTGCCCGCATCGGCCGGCGTTTCCAGCGATTGCAGGGCGATGACGCGATAGGGAATGGTCACGCGCTGCTTGGGCTGCAGTTGGCTGGGCAATTCGACCAGGAACTCGTAGCGGAAGAAGGCATCGCTTTGCGGCAATTTCTGCACCACGCCATCGGCGCGAATGAGGCCGTGGTTGGTGAGGGTCAGTTCGCCATAGAACACGTCGCCCGGATTCATTTGTGGCAAATTGATTGAACTGGGCTGCATGACGACCACGGCCGCCGGTACGTCGGTTTCAAAGGTGGCGTCGATGGTGATGTCGTAGCGGTCTTCGATGGTGATTTCGCGTACGTTCCATTCGACGGTGATGAGGTTGTAATTGAGGAAGATCGGTTCGGTGACGGTGATGCCCGGCTTGATTTGCAGGCGTCCGCCTACTTCCTGGTGGTTGTTGGCGCGGGCGCGGTAGGTGTAGCGGCCGGCCGGCACATTCTGGAACCAGGCTTCGCCCTGGCTGTCGGTGGTGAGTTCATAACTCAGGGTGGCGACATCCTCGTTTTGCAGGGTGATGCTGGCGCCGGCCAGGCCGGGGATGAGGTGGCCCTGTTTGTCGAGTGTGGCGGTGTAGATGTCGCTGGCGCGGAACAGCACGCTGCCCTGCCCGCTTTGCGTGATGCTGGCGTAGATGTTGAGGCTCTGGGGCGGCACGTTGCTGCCTTGCACGTTGAGGCGGAATTCGTACACGCCTTCTTGCAGGTTGGCCGGCGGTCTGAAGGCGATGTCGATGGCGCGTTTGTCGCCCACGGCCAGATCGCCGTCGGCATTGCTGGCGAGGTTGATCCAGTTGGGCGCGGCGCTGCCATCCGGCTTGGCGAGGGTGAAGACCAGGGCCAGCGCGTCTTGCGTGCCTTTGTTTTGTACCGTCAGGCTTTCGATCTGGTTGGCGCCTTGCGCCATGCCGGTTTCGATCAGGCTCGGCTGGCTCACCAGATAGGCCTTGGCTTCGCTCAGGGCATAGTTGATGCGCACCAGGCCGATGGGTTCGCCCGCGCCTTGCGGCCGTTCGTCGCTGTAGATGCTCAGGATAACGCTGCCCGAGGCCAGGGCTTCGTTGCTGGCGGTGAAGACGATCGGGAGGTTGACTTGCGAACGCTCGCCAATGCTGGCCGGCGCCGGCAGTTGCAGCTCGATGCCGGTCGGCAACTGGCCGGTCGGCTGCATCGCGGCTTCGAGCGCGAAGCGCATGTGGCTGGCGCTGGTGCCGACGCCCGAGCGGGCGACGAAGGGGATCGAGTAGCTGTAGTTGCGCGGTACGTCGACTTTGAATGGCGTCGGCCCGAAGGTGACGCGGTTGATGGTGAAGCTGCGCTGTTCTGGACGATCAGTCATGTCGGGATGAATGGCGCTGACTTTGTACAGGCCGGCATCGGTGAGCGTCGGCTGGAAGGCGTAGGTGAAGCTACCACTGCTATCGGTGAGTACGCTGTGGGCTCGCTCGAAGCCTTGCTGGTTGAGTAGCAGCTTGAGCGGGGCGTTGGATACGGGTTGGCCGCTGGCGCGGTCGAGCGCGCGGCCGGTGATGATGATGCTCTGGTCGCCAAAGGAACTCAGCGGGGTGACGTCGGTGACTTCGCCGATATAGGCGGTGTCGATCAGGGAGACGGCTTTTTCACTACCGCGGCCGGCAATGATGATCTGGTCGTCCTGGCCGCTGTGATAGCGCATTTTGTCGACTTCAAGCTTGACGCGAACGTGGTCCGGGCTGGAGCCGGGCACAGTCAGGTCGAACTGGTCGGAGGTGTAGCTGGTGCCGACCGGGATGCGCGCCACCGTCTGGCCAGTGGTCAGGGTGATGACATTGGCGCCCATGGCCTGTTTGTAGGGCTGGGTGGCCAGGACGTTGCCGTCGGCATCGAGAATCTTGAAGCGCAATTCGTTCGACGGGTTGCTGCCGTTGGCAGTCGCGGTCAGAAATTCGACTTCGACGTCGGAGGTGTTCTCTATGGTCAGGCGCACCTTGCCGGTGCCGCCGCGCGTGAATTCGCCAGTCGTCATGCCGACCGCCAGGGCACTGTCGCCAATGTCGAGCGTCTGGTTGCGGGCGAGCTTGACGGTTTCGCCTTCGTGCGGGCTGCTTTCGATGCCGACCTGGGCCTGGGACTGGCCGGGGAGTTCGGCATAACCGCCGACAATCACAGAGACCAGTTGCGTCTGGTTGCTGCCCAGGTCGAACGGGGCGGATTTGTGATCGGCGAATTGCGTCGCCTCGCGGTTGATCGGCAGGCGGACGACGACGCGCGCATTGACGATGGCTGCGGCAGAGGTGTTGACGACCTGCGCTTGCAGTTTGTTCATGATGCCGCGCTTGATGGGCAGGCCGGAGACGATTTGCGTGCTGACGGCGGGCAGGGTCAGGCTGCGGCCGATTTCTTCCCCCGTGCCGTCGACGCTGGCGACGGTGTAGCGGCGCTCGCCGCCGGAGAAGCCGCTGTCGCTGAAGGTGGTCGCCGTGATCGGGCTGGGCGTGAGTTTGATGGGGTTCGCCTCCGGACCGACATAGACGTTGTAGCCCGCGAGGTTGCCGTTCGGCGCTTGCCAGGTGATGACCGGGAGCGCGTTGCCGATTTGCTCGACGCGCAGATTAACCACCGGCAGCAGGCTGGCGTTGAGGTAGGCGGTGTTGGACACGGCTGATTCGTTGTCGGCCGCATCCACGGCGGTGACCACGTAGGCGCTTTCGCTGGGCGAGGGTTGCGGATCGTAGGTGACAGGGTTCTTGAGGCGCGTCTTGAGCGGCGTCAGGCCGGCGATGCTGGTGATGCTGGCGCCGCTCGCACGGTAGAGGTTGTAGTAGTCGACCGTGCTGGCAATGGGCGCCTGCCAGGTGGCTTTGATGCCTTGGCCGGTGAGTTGCAGTGTCAGGTTCTGCGGGGCGCCGGGGCCATCGGCGAGGGTGTGGACGTCTACCGTGGCGCTTTGGGCGGAGATAGACTCTTCGTCGTTCGCTTTGCGGACGGAGGCAACGGCGTAGGTGTAAACACCGTCGGCCGGCGTCTGGTCGATGTATTCGGCGGTGGCGGCACGCGTGATCGGCAGCAGCGCGGCGTCGGTGGGGCCTTTGCGGTAGATCTGGTAGGCAAAGGCTTCGTCGACGGCTTGCCAGTTGAGGCCGGCCTTGCCGCCCGGCAGGGCTTTGCCGGTAAGCATCAGCGGCACGTCCGTCGGCGGCAGGTCGCCCTGGTAGACCTGGAAGCGGTTGGCGGCGCTGACGCGCGTCGAGACATTGTCCAGATCGTCTTGTGCCTGGCTGCTGAAGCTGAGGATTTCAGGCGCGGTCTGGCCAGCATCGGCAGGCAGCGTGATGCTGCTCTTCCAGGTTGTGGCGTCGATTGCGGTCAGCGCCACGGCGGTGGGTTGCCTTCCCGGCCCGGAGAGCAGGTATTTGACCTGCGGCGCGGCGCCGGCCTTGGGCGCCTTGCTGAAGATGAAGGTGGCCTGCACGGTGGCACTGGCGTCGACCTTGATGGGCGCGCCCGGATTGAGCGTGATGGAGGAGAGTTCCGGCCCCGCGGTGTCGAGCTTGAGGGTGGCGCCAACGTCGATGTCGGTGCCGCGGTTGCCGACCAAGTCGCGCGCCGAGAACAGCGCATTGGCCGTCCCCGAGGGCGTGCTGGCATCGACGTAGAAAGCGCCGGTGTAGGTGGTGGCGTTGCTTCTGGTCAGTGCGAGCACAATGGGCGCGCCGCCGGCCGGCACCACGGCAAGATAGGGCGTGGTTTGTAGTTCTTCGCTGACGGTCAGTTGCACATCGACCCGGCCCTGCCCGATCCGGCCTGTCGCCACATCCACCTTGCCTTGTGGCTGATACACCACGGATAGGGCTTTCGGCGGCGTGCCATCGGCGGTGACTTGTACCAGATCGGTTGGCTCCGAAGGCGTTTGCGCCGCGTTGATGGCGACCAGACGGTAGTACCAGACGCCGTCGGGCGTCGGCAGATCTTCGTAGGAGGTGCCGGTCAACGGCGAGGCGTTGACCTTTGCGGCCATGCCGATGGCGTCGAAGGCACTGCGCGAGCGGTAGAGATCGTAGCCGATCGTGCTGGCGTCGGTGGAACGTGTCCATGTCAGACGCACCTTGCCGTCGACCAGCGCAACGGCGGCCAGATTGCCCGGCTTGCTGGGTACCGCCGTATCCAGGGTGACGTTCACCGCAGCGGACAATTGGCTCTGGCCGTAGTTGTCGCTCGCCTGCGCCTGGATCTGGTTGGCGCCGGAAACGAGCGTCACCGAGCCGGCAAAGGCCCCATTGGCCGTGCTCAACAGGGAACCGGATGCCTGCCCATTGACCAGCAACTGCACGTTGGTACCGATGGCGGAGGTACCCGTGACCGCCAAAGTGGCCGTGCGGGTGGTCAGTCCATTTTGCGGACTGGTGATGGTCGGCGCCGCCGGGGCGGCATGCGCGACCTCGATCTGGAAATCAACCTGACTGACGTTGTTGAGCGAGTCGACCGCGCGCCAAGCCAGGGTGTGCGTTCCGTTGGCGACGCCTTCGATGCTCAGCGAGGCACGGTAGTCGCCATTGCCCACGGCGACGCCATTCGCCACCGTCTGGCCATCCAGCAGCAGTTCGACACGGGCGACGCCGCTGCGGTCGGTGACATTGGCGATTAGTGTGACAGTACGACTGATGGTCGCGCCATTGGCCAGCGTCACGCCATCGACCCGGGCGTTGGCGATGGTCGGCCCTTCGGCATCAGCTGCCGGCGGGGTGCGGGATACGGTCACGATCCGTGACTGTTCCGCCGTGCGCCCGGCCTCGTCCGTGGCTACGACGCGCAGGGTGTGATCGCCATTGGCACTGGCGTCCGTGTTCCAGGCGTAGCTGTAATTGCCGGTCGGCGAAATGGTGGTCTGGGACGAAACCAATTGCCCGTCGAGGAAGAACTCGACCTTGACCAGACCGCCGGCATCGCTGGCAGCAACCTCGACCGTGACGGGCTGCGACAGCACGCTGCCGGGCGCCGGGTTGTTGATGGTGACGACGGGCGGCGCGTTGTCGATCAGCACGGTCGACGGGTTAGCGGCGGCAGGGTTGTTGAGTTTGACCGAGGCTACCGTGCCGGCCGCATTGCGGAACTGAACGCTGATGCTCTTGCGTCCGTCTCCCGCCGAGGTGGTGAAATTGACGGTCGTCTTGCCTGCGGGCAAGGGTTGGAAGGAAACTTCCGAGAACGCATCGTTCTCGGCAATGCGGTATTCGGTCGCGTTCACGCAGGACAATTCCAGCGTCAGCGTGTTGGTCTCGTAGAACGGCGCGGGCGATGCCAGATGTACGCTCGGGCTGATCAATGGCGCTTGGGTGAGATAGCTGCCGTAGTTGACTCCGGCGCTCACGGCGTCACCTTGGCCCTGGGGGTTGCCGATGCTGTCCTGCGGACCGCTGGCGTGTCCCCACCAGTTGCCCGTCGCTTGGATCACGGTGGCAGGTGTCGCGTTGGTGATCGCGAAGCCGGTGTTCTGGGAGAACTGTGTGCCGGTAACGTTAGGCACGCTACCGCCCAGCGCCTCGATACCCACGCCGTTGCGCAGGAAGCTGGAGCCGGTGATGACTGGATTGGCGCCATCGAGCGTGCGCAATCCTGTCAGGTTGTCGTTCAGTTGAAGGTATTGCAAAGAGGGACTGAAACCCCTGAGCGTCAGGCCGGCAACGGCATAGCGCACGGAGAGACCACTGAATCCCTGCTGCCCGGCGGCCTGGGCGGTTTTTTCCATGCTCAGGCCCTGCCATTGGCCGGCGACCGGCATTCCCGGCACAGGGTTAACCTGGCCGCCCGCCGTGTCGTCACTGACGCTGGTAAGCGTAACGGAAGATCCCGCCGTCAGCTTGTCCCGAACCACGAATTGCGCGTCGGCGCCAAATTTCATCACGACGCCTTCGTCGATGATTAATTCGGCGGCATGGGTTCCGATGAGCGGCGTCGTGGCGAGCAAACACGCTGCGATGACATGGCTCACGAAACGAACGGCCGTCCCGCGCAGCCTTGAGGATCGAAATGGACGTCCGGTACTCACCGAGGGTTCAATCTCGGTTACGTGGGGTTTGGCGCGCGTCACGGTCACGGTTCGATCCTTCAGGCTGTTGGGCATCATCCGCGGGCGATCAGCCCGCCAGACCCACGATCTTGAGTACGGCTGCCGGCACGATGTAGCGCTTGCCGCTGGCGGTGGTGAGTTCAACGGCGCTGTCCCTGCCCATCGACGCCACCAGTTCCACGCGCTCGACGCGCTCGTCGTTGGCATACTGCGAAAGCGACTCTGCTTGCGCCACGGTGATGGTGTAGCTGGTAACCGCCTGCAACACACTAGGGCCTTGAGGCGGCGTGACGCTGACGCTGGCCGAACCGCTGGCGACGGTACCGGAAATGGCTGGACTCAGCACCTCGATGGGCACCCCATAGGCCGGAACGATCCGCAGCTTGATGGCGTTGCCGGTCGGCACGTTGGCTGTGGCAAAGGTCACGATCACCGGATCGGTGGTCGTCGCCGGCAAGCTGACATCGGCGCTACCGGTCGGGTTCGTGGGAACATTGACGCCGGCTATCGAGGCAATGCGGATGGAAGGAAGATCAGTGGTGGCGATTGGCTTCGGGAGCGACCTCGTATAAGCCGGCTGGGAAGAACCGCTGAAGGTAATGTTCTCGCCTTCGATGCGGATACGGCCATCACCGCCTTGAAGATACTCCGCAGAACCGTTCCTGGTAGAACAGTGTTGTCGTGCAACACCATTGAAGAAGAGGCATCCGCCGAGGGCGACTAAACTACCGTTACCTTTGATGCTGGTTGCCATCAGTTTGATGGCTCCACCAGAACCAGCGCCTCCGAACGCGCCAACTCCAGTTCCTACGCCTTGTGCGGTATCACCTCCCGTGGCATTGATCGCGCCAGTCACCGTCAGTGCGCCGCTTGCCGCCAGAAGGATGGCACCACCACCGCCACCACCACCCACTCCGGGATAATTTGTCCCGCCACGCCCCCCTCCTCCACCGGAGCCGCCGATGAGAGGAAGTAACTCAGGCGTACCATAAGGCTGCCCGCGTTCGGGTTCATCAGCGACCTCGGTGCAACTCCCAGATGCAGCTCCACTACCCTTGGTCGCATAGCCAGCGCTAGAGCCTTCCGAGTGAGAATAGACGCCTCCAAAACAGCCATGAGCACGTTGATAGCCTCCACGCCCACCACCAGGCCCAAGACCGCTGCCGCCAATAATGACATCCGCGCGAGCTTGAAGATCGTCCTTGCCGCCACGACCGCCATCGAAACCACCCGGTCCGCCAAGACCCGGCAACCCATCATCGCCCTGATTGCCATCGCCCGCCGTGCCGGTGGGCTTTGCCGTGCCACCCCGGATGTCGATGGTGCCGGTGATGGTGATATCGCCGCTGGCCAGTATTTGCACCGGCGTATTGAGCGCGTTTTTCTTGAACGTGACAGTCACGCCCGTTGGGATGTTGACCGAGGTGTAATTGAGGATGCCCGAGGGTGGCAGTTCGATTTCCGTCGACACGGCTGGGTTCAGCACGCCATCCGCGCCGGTACTCTCGCTGTCGAAGGCGTGCGCCGCCGGCACACACAACAGCATGACCGCCCCAGCCAATGCGCCAAGGCGTGAACCGGCTGGCGCTGAAAACCGGCGGAACGAGACAACGGTTGAACGGCAGGATTTCATGTTGGATTCCTCAATACTGCAAAAATATAGCCAGTCGCAGCCGGCGAACGGACGCAAGACATTCACCAAGGCTGCAAACCCGGGGAAAGATGTATTGGCGCGAGTGCGTCACTGTTCGAATTTCCGGCTTGCCGTCATCAGCCCGCCAGACCCGCTATCTTCAGAACGGCAGGCGTCACGGTATAGCGCTTGCCGCTGGCGGTGGTGAGTTCGACGACGCTTTCTTTGCCCATCGAGCCAACCAGTTCCACGCGCTCGACACGCTCATTGTTGGCATACTGCAAAAGCGACTCGGCTTGCGCCACGGTCACGGTATAGCTGGTGATCGCTTGCAACACGTTCGACCCTTGCGGCAGCGTGACGCTGACGCTGGCCGAGCCGCTGGCGACGGTGCCGGAAATGGCCGGGCTGAGCACCTCGATGGGTGCACCATAGGCCGGAACGATCCGCAGCTTGACGGTATTACCGGTCGGCACATTGGCGGTGGCAAAGGTCACGATCACCGGATCGGTGGTCGTCGCCGGCAAGCTAACATCGGCGTTGCCGGTCGGGTTCTCGGGAACATTAGCGCCGGCCACCGAGGCGATGCGGATGGAAGGAAGGTTCGTGGTCGCGATCGGCTTCGGCGTCGAGGTCGTGTAAGCCGGCTGCGAGGTGCCGCTAAAGGTAATACTCTCGCCTTCGATGCGGATGCGGCCACTGCTGCCTTGAGTGTAAGTGGTGCCATTACCACAGTATTGCCGCGCGCTGCCGTTGACGACGCGGCATCCGCCATTGGCATACAACCTGCCGTTGCCCTCGACGCGGGTGGCCATCAATTTGATGGCGCCGCCGGAACCGCCGCCTCCAATGTTGCCGGCCCCCGTCCCTGCGATATCTCCGCTATCCCCACCCGTGGTATCGATCGTGCCGGTCACCTTCAAAATGCCACCGGAGGCCAGAAGGATGGCGCCGCCGCCACCGCCACCGCCCGCTCCGGGGTAATTGGTGCCACCAAGACCCCCGCCCCCACCGGAGCCGCCGATGAGCGGAAGCAACTCCGGCGTACCGTAAGGCTGCCCACGTTCCGAGGAGTCGTCGGCGACTGCGGCACAGCTATAACCATCAGAGCTACCCTTGGTCGCATAACCGGCACTATTGCCAATATAGTGATAGTAGCCACCGTTAAAACAGCCATTGCCGCGTGTATTGCCGCCAGGTCCGCCACCAGGCCCCAAGCCGCTGCCGCCAATACGGACTGCCGAGTTTTGAAGATCATCCTTACCGCCACGACCGCCATCGAAACCGCCAGGCCCGCCAAGACCCGGCAACCCGTCATCGCCCTGATTGCCATCGCCCGCCGTGCCGGTGGGCACCGCCGAGCCGCCTCGAATGTCGATGGTGCCGGCGATGGTGATATCACCGCTGGCCAACACTTGCACCGGCGTATTGAGCGCGTTCTTCTTGAACTTGACAGTCACGCCCGTTGGGATGTTGACCGATGTGTAATTGAGGATGCCCGAGGGTGGCAGTTCGATTTCCGTCGACACAGCCGGGTTCAGCACACCATCCGCGCCGGTGCTCCCGCTGTCGAAGGCGTGTGCCGCCGGCACACACAACAGCATGATCGCGCTGGCCAACACGCCAAGGCGTGAACCGGCTGGCGCGGGAAATCGGCGGGACAAAGCAACAGGCGAGCGGGAGAATTTCATATTGGACTCCTGAATACTGGGAAAAACATGGCCGGACGCACTGCCAAGGGCCGCGCATTCCGCACCGCCGTTCCGCCCGTAGCCGGCCTGAAAACACTTGAAGAAATCGAAAGTCATGGCGCAGCCACATTCAGCGTGTTGTAAATCGTGTTTTGACTACTGGTGATCCCACCTGGATAGACTAGCCGGATGATGCGCGGTCCAGTGGCGGCTTCCGGCGCGAGGATCAGGCGCAGCGTGAGTTTCTCGCCCAGTGCGTCCGAACCCCAGGCCATCGCCATGTCCTCGGTCGTGATGCCGGTGGCCGGCTCGATCCGGATGCCTTGCACTTCCTTGAGATTGTTGCCGCGCACCTCCAGCGAGTAGGCACGGCCAGGGTTCATGACAATCGGCGCAAAGGAAGAGAGCGTGGGCACGTCGAGGATTCGCCACTGGACAGCCGCTCCGGTGAGCGAGGGCAAAGGCTGGCCCTGCCCATCAAGGACGCTGATCCGGTAGCTCGCGGATGGCGCCGAAGCACTGATTTCGTAGGGGACCACGAGTTCGGTGCCGGCTGGGTTCGCGGAAGGAACACCCAGGCTCACACCGTTGGCGGCGCCTGAAGGCAGGGCCGCGACGGATGCCGCCGCCTGCAATCCCGCACCGGAAATGGTCAACGAGCCATTGGAGCCTTTAGCCGCGCCGGCGGGATCGATAGCTGCCACATAAGGCCCGACCACCATGCCGACATTCGGCGCATAGGCGGAGCGCTCGATAGATTGATCAACTCCGGACTCGTCGCCCACGCGCACGCCAACCAGCACGGAACTGAGGTCGCCCATTGTGCCGGTGATCTCGCGCACGACCTGGATCGTGTTCGCCGCCGTCGCGGCCCCGGACGACTGTCCGACCATGGTCGAAACCACAACCACACGCGGCCCCATAGCCGCCGATGACAATGCCTCGACGCTGACGGACAAGGTCGAACCATCCGCGCTGGCGGTCGGAATGCCGAGTACGCTCATCCCTTCCGGCGGCAGCAGGGAGACTCCAATCACATTGCCCAGATTGCGACCGCGAATCGTCAGGTCGGCTCGGGGACCGCCCGCCACGACCACCTGGGGCGTGATCGAGCCATCCAGGACCGGCACCTCGCCCGTGACCAGGAAGCGGGACTTGGCTTCGTTCAGGAAGGGCACGGGCTTGTCGGCTGCGAGCAGCACAATCTTGCGTAGCGTCTTGGGTGCATTCGCATCGATGCTAATGGTGAAGCTCACCTGGGTTCCATCGCCATGCACACTGATGCCGCTGACCTGAACACCATCGGCTGGCACGATCTGCACCTGGGTGACGCCTTCCAGACCCGCGCCCTTGACCGCCACCGGTACGCTGGCGCCAGTTGAAGCGGACGTTGGCGTCATATCCACTGCACCAGCGCCCGTCACCAACCCCACCATCGGCGATGCAAGCGGCCCGAAAGGCGAACCCTCGGCATCGGAGCCGTTGCCAGCATCCCCCACCAAAACGCCGACGGGCGCAGAAAGGTACGGACCCATGGCCTGTTGTGCTGGAGGAGCCTCCTCGCCCACCACCATCACGCCCACCAGCGGGGAGTTGATGGCCGCGAATATTTGACCTGCCTCCCTGGATATTTGAAGAGTATTTCCTGGCGCTGGCGAAGCGGAGGACTCACCACCGGCAGCAGTCACGATGAGTGTGCGCGCTCCCGGAGTGGCAGCTGCATCGACCACGACATTCATCTCCATCAGCGTCCCATCGGCATTGGTGATCGGGCTACTGATAGCGGTAAAGCCCTGTGCCGGCGCAAAGCGCACTGCTTGCACATCACGCAGATTCTGACCGCGCACATACAAGGTCGTTGCTGGTTGTCCTGCAACCAGCACATTGGGAGAGATGGATTCAAGAACCGGAATTGGCGCCGCGACCACGAACCGATCCCCCGTAGCCATCGTGAATGGCAGGGTACCGGCGGCGGTATTCAGCACGACCTGACGCGTCGACCTGACCGCCGAGGCATCGATATCAACGCTTACCGTCAGCGATTTGCCATCTAGACTCGCCGTCGGCACACCCAGCGTCACGCCGTCGGGCGGAACGAATTGAACGGACGATACCGCGTTGAGGCCTTCTCCCGATACCTGCAGGGTAAGCGAGGTACCCACCACACCGGCAGCCGGCATCAACTGGCGCGCATGGCTGCCCACGCTCAGCCCCACCAAGGGAGAAGACAGGCCGCTATACGATATTGTCGCTGCGGGCGGCGGTTCACCAACATCCACGCCAACCAGATGAGAAATCACAGGATCGTAGGCCAAGCTGACTGGCGGCTCGATAACGGCCACTGCCAGCGATGCGGAAGCCCAGCCCGCGCGCGTAGCCGTGATCGAGGTATTGCCCACGGCCATGCCATACACCTGGAACTCGCCACTGCGACTGCCGGCAGGCATGGTGACCGTGGTATCCACCTTGGCGATGGCCGGCGAGGCGGAGGTCAGGGTGAAGTTCAATCCGCCAGCAGGCGCATCGAACGGGATCGTCAGCTTCATGGTCTGGCTGGCGCCAGCAAAGGTGGATGCGGTGGATGGCTCGAAGCTTCCCTGGGCTTGCACTACCGCCAAGGTCGCCGTGTTGGAGGTGAGGTAGCTGCCGGCATTCAGGTCGTCCGGGGTCTTGAGGCGCACAGTCCGGTTGCCGGCGGCCGTCTGTTCCGGCAAGACGGCGGTGATTCGGGTTTCGGACATGACCGTGGTCAGCAGCGGCTGGCCGTCGAGTTCGACGATGCTTTGGGGCGAGATGAAGATGCCATTTACGGTCAGGGTGGTACTGCCCGCGTAGGTGAAGACACTGGTCGGTTCGATGGTTGTGATGCGCGGCTGGTTACGCAGCACGGAGAGCGCCGCCGGGCGGGTCACCGTCCCGGCATCGGTGAGGAGGGTGAGGTCGGCGGAGCCTACGGTAGCGTTCAGCGGCGCTGTGACTTGTAGTTGCACTTGCGTATCGGTGGCGCCGACGAGTAGCTGGGCTTCCAGACCGGCCATCGTCCACTGGGGCTGTGTCGCGCCGGTCAGCCGTTTGCCGGTGATGGCCAGGGTCAGGGTTTCACCGGCCAGGATGCCCGAGGGTTCGACTTTGTCGATGGTCGGGGAGGCGCCGACGGAGAGAACACCGTTACGCACGAGGTAGGGTATGCCCCGCAGTCCCAGACGTGCCGAGGAGAGAATATCGCCCGAGGGGATTACGACGGCGTTGGCTTGGTTGCCCGTTGCTTCGTTGCCTGATCCGGTCAGCGTCGCGGCAAGATCGGCGCTGATGGCCACTCCGGCATGGCCCTGAATACGAACATTGTTGAATGTGACGCTGGTGCCTTCGACGCTCAAGCCGCTACCGTAGGCGATGTCCGCA
>Ga0123354_10013032_pt1 | contig 12877 bp, 6 predicted proteins | sample TergutLab28metaG_2_FD_97872 | JGI IMG/M metagenome (GOLD analysis project Ga0123354, IMG submission 97872) | Labiotermes labralis P4 segment gut microbial communities from Petit-Saut dam, French Guiana - Lab288 P4 | ecosystem: Host-associated > Arthropoda: Insects > Digestive system > Gut ...
ACACACACCCACACATTACAAAACCCACACATGCACACACCCACACATTACAAAACCCACACATACACACACCCACACATTACAAAACCCACACATGCACACACCCACACATTACAAAACCCACACATGCACACACCCACACATTACAAACCCACACATACACACACCCACACATTACAAACCGACACATACACACACACTCACACATTGCAAAACGTGTTAAAACAACCACAGTACAAGATACACACCAAATAAAATAGTCACAATACAACCAGGTACCGTCAGTATAAGGTCACCCTAATGTATATATGGTGCTATTGTCCGCAAGAACTTCAATATAACTCATTTCACTTCACCTACCTTCAAAACAAAATCACAATATATTATTATCATTTGTCAGTCTTTTTAAAACGTATACCTACAATTTTTATACTCTCCATATGAAGCTACTCCTGAGGCTGCGTATATCGATACATTACATATGTTATATAACATTATACTGTTAGGTTTGACATCTCAAACGCACGCAGCAGTGAAATGTTTTATTTTTTTCTTTCTGTTTCCATAATCAGCCTGATGATGGCTAAACATTTTAGCCGAAAAATGTAGCTGATTTCCTTCACAAATAAACAGTTGTATTTAGACTGGATACAGTGTACTTTAATAACGCACATTCCTTCAAAGCGGTCTCTCCGACAGAAACACGCTGAAATTCAGTGCGCGCCACTGCCATGTTCCGTAAGGTGAAATCATACTGGGCCTTCAATCAGGACAACAGGTCAAAGTTTGTTGGACTCGCGGTCTGTCAGTATTGGCTGCAGACCACCACGCTGACAGCAGTGCTAAGAATGGAACCCCCAGGCCCTCAAAGCCCCCATCTGCTCGCTCCGTCATGCCCCGTTTGAAGCCTCGTAAGCAATCCTCTGACAACAAAACGAACAAGACCAGAAATGATGAGGCCATTGTTTTCCCAAACATTTGTTGTGGGGTTTAAAAAGGACACTGCTCCAGGCAAAGTTTCACACCTGGTAGATAAGATACCCACGGCCAATTATAAATCGCTTTGGCGGTTTGTTTGTACCGAAACTTAATTAATATAATCGGATTTTTTTGACATCGTACAGTCGGGTGACCAAAAAGGGCTTAAAATGTAAGATTTGAGGTTCTCATGCTAGTGGCTACGGAGACCGCTGTCTTCTGGAATATGACGCCGTGTATTCTGGTACAAGCGCGACATCTATTTCCGTGTATAAAGGTAACTCAATCCAGACTCAACAGGTTTTATATTACTTATACCTGATGAAGGAAGCACAGTTAACTTCCGAAACACTGTATATATTCAATAAAAATCTGACAATGGACAATATCAAACATAGTACTCGTACAGCGATTTACTGGTGGATAATGAATTGGAAGGATGTGAAAGAACACTGCCGTGGCTGCAAGTTATATGCATCGGCCCTAGATACATGGAGTTCAAATGACAGCCGAACCCAGACGCACGGCCTTCCATTCCCTGACAATATATATATATATATATATATATATATATATATATATATATATAAACAATGTAACTTACCGCATGTTAGAGAAGTTGGTAACACTCTCCTACTCTCAAACATGCTTGACAGCTGGTTATGAATTGCTGTGTTTAGTTCTCGTCTAGGAATTGCCAACACTGCGCGCAAAATTTAACGGTAACGCACAATGCCAATCTTATCGTCGCGCGTACGGTACACTGCATCTCCTAGGAACACAGCTCAGTTTAAACGAGTGTCTGCAACACACGTGTGCAGTACAATGTAACGCACACTTCTTCTGTTCGTGAGTATGCAATACAGTTCAATGCAAAGGATTTTCACTGTGGAAACCTATGTGAGGAAGAAATCTTATGAAAGAGTGTCGCTGGAAATTTAGAATCCTGTTTCCCGGCTTTTCAGTTGCTTCGAAGTTAATTATGACTGGTAACTGAAGCCGGCCATGTCCAACAGCCACTATAACATCCGGTGTATTACATTACATGCTATTACATCCGGAAACATAAAGCCCTTAAGCTTGCCGCTAGCGCGTCTGGGTTCGATTTTCAGCAGAACTCACTATACAACTAACTACGAATAACAATGGTGCACCGCGTTGTTAACAATGTTAACATTGTTAACATTGTTAACAATGTATTCCCACACTCCTACAAAATGGCACGATCGTATCAAAACTCGTTTCATGTATATAAAAGATTTCTAACATTTCATGAAGTTGTATCTTGGACTGAAATATGTTTACCTGAAAGTACATGATGCAGGAATACCTAATGACGATGGAATGGCCTAAGCTGGAGTTATCCATACTGCGCTGACCCGACATTTGTCTGGACGGACTGAATACAACTACACAATAACCCCCCCCCCCCCCGCAAGAAAACCTGTCACATACAGTTCGGAACTCAGTTTTAGACGCGGAGAAAATGTGTGAGAAATGTAGAAATGTTTGGGAGGATATGTGGAAGGAACACGAACACTTCTTATCGCTTCTGGGAGAAACGGTGAATGAATGGATGAGCTCTGCATATTCTGCCTAGTCGAAATGGATACACAATCGTTCTGTGCACACTAGGTCACCGCCATATGGATTCAGTACTGCTCGTCCTCTTCTAAGGCAATCTGCTCCAGTCCTGCTCGTTCAAATGAGGCATCTCGACACGCTCGGTGCAAAAGGTTTTCAACTGAAGACGTAGGAAATACCTGGAAACGACAGCACTGGCTGTCCGAACAGTCGACAGCACCTTAATCACAGCCGAAACATTTCAATTATGGCTTTTCCTTTTCCTCTGGCACCAAACGCCCATTCTGAATGCGTTTCAATTGTGGAAGTTTACAAACCCGTTTACAGCCAACTTATTTACTCCATAACGTAACGTAGGACCATAGTAACACTACACCCGCGCAAGTTGGGGCTACGCGGTGGCGCAGTTGGTTGAGGCACTGCGCTACAAGCCGGAAGGTCGCTGGTTCGATTCCCGATGTTGTCATTTAAATTTTTCATTGACACAATCCTTCCGACCGCACTATGGCCCTGGGTTGAGCCAGCCTATAACAGAAATGAGTACCAGGAATATTTCCTGGGGGTTAAAGGCGGACGGTGCGTAGGGCTGACAACCCTACCACATTCGTGTGCCGAATGTCTTGAAATTTGGGAGCCTCAACCTCCTGGAACCCTCAGGGCCTGTAAAGGCCTGTAATGGGATTGTTTTACCTTTTCATAATACGTTGACACTGACACGTTTCAACTGATACTCATACCGGAGTCACGCCACGATGAGACACTCGAATTTTGTAAATTTTAATGTTGTAACGCCAATTCCGGGCTGCTGATAAGTCCTTAGCCCGACCAGGAAGGAAACAAGCTCGGAAGCGTATCAGGGACGCGCGCGATTTCAACAACATCGAGATGCGAGCTGTCATCAAGTATTTTTTTCCCCCTTGCAAGGCAAGGCGCCGAAGGAAATTAACGCCATTCTGACAGAAACAATAGCTTGTTTCTTTCCTGTTCGGGCTAAGGACTTATCAGCACTCCTGTAATACCAACATTACGGCCATACAATTTTTGTTTCAGATATATCAACTATTTGGGTAACACGATAACAAATAATGCAAGACGCACGGGTGAAATTAAATCCAAGATTGGCATGGCAAAAGCAGCATTCGACAAGAAGACTCTCTTCACCGGCAAATTGGAGTTACGTTTAAATACGAAACTAGTGAAATGTCACACTTGGATCATGGCCGTGTATGGAGCTAAAATTTTAACTGCTTTCTAAGACATGTTATTGAAGGAAAGATAGGAGAAAGAATAGAAGTGACTGGAAGACGAGGAAGAAGACGTAAACAGCTACTGGATAATATTAACCTTTTGGCGCCGGAATTATTTTTTTAAATTTTAGCACACCTTGTATATAAAATGTGAATAATACAGGAACCAAATATGTTAAAATTATGAAACAAACTGCATTTTGAAGATAAAAAACGGAGAGTATATACCATGTTTAAAATATTCAGTACCTATATTTGTTGAATAAATATAAAAAAATGCAACTTTAGATGTTAGAGGTGCGGTACGATCACTATAGTTGACATTAGTCGTCACTAGGTTTAGGAAAAGAGAAGATACAGGAAGTTGAAAGTGGCAGCACTAGATCGCACTCTGTCGAGAACTCGCTTTGCAAGAAGCTATGAACCTGTTGTAAAGAAGACTAAGGAATGAATGGGGGACGACATGTGCTTTCTACTATGGCACTATCGCACTATTCCCACTATCCCACTAACGCTAATAACCTTCAATCACACGCAACTTCCTTAAGATGAACGCTTCTTGTTCAGCATGAAGTACCGCGTCGATCGCCCTCGATCAACAAAGCAAACTTGAGGTAGGTCTACGTCACTGCGCATTGTGAAACAACTTAACCGTACCTACAAACTGCAAATGAAATATTTTTACATCTACCTGTAGGTCAATAACTACAAACATGGCAACCGTGCGAAAGTTTAGTTCCGTGGGCAAATTTGCCGTACTTGAAATCTCTGCTTATTGGAAATTATGTTTACAAGATGAGAATCAAATTGTACCCTAAATGTTTAATCATTAATATACGGTTCCTGGGCCCTACAGTCAAGTGGGCGCCGTAATTCTTAACGTCTTGTTTCGGTACGTCAATGTGCGTGGTCTAGGATATCTTCAATCCATCTTCAGCGTCTAACCACCACGCCTGTACAATAACGAACATGCATTACACAACTAAATAACTCCCTGCAAAAGAGACCCTCTTCAAACGCTAAAAGTTGCTCAGCTAGTCACGAAATTCGCCGCATTTTATGAAACATAAAGGTTCATTACCGAACTCACAACAGCCAGCCACTGGTCTCCGTATTGAGCCAGATAATCTAGTCCACATCTACCCCCTACGTCATCCCATTATATTCCGTAAATATCCATTCAATATATCCTCCCATCTACGCCTAGGTCCTCCAAGCTGTCTCCTTCAGGCACTACTACAATGACACTGTAGGCATTTCCCTTCCCTCCAGTGCGTGTTAAGACGTATCTAAACTCACCCCTCAGAACCGGCCTAATAACTTTTCCCGATCTATATCACAGACATTCCCCGAATTAAGAAATTTTAGACTAACGCAATTTTAAAAGGAAAAAAATTAAACAATAAGATTTTTTTTTAAAACAATTGTCCTTGCGGGAAAGAAAGCGCAATGAGATGACAGTGGCGCAAGAATATTGCTGGGCGATAAAACAGTCGGGGGGAAGTTATGTTATGGCCGATCAGGTTGCGGTGTGATTGAGACTGGATTGCAACTGGCCTTCCTTATGTGTGTGTGTGCATATATATATATATATATACATACATACAGCTGACCCTATGTTTAATCAGTTCAGACTTCCGCAAAACTGAACCAGCACCGGACCTTCTAGAACTCAACTCTTCCGAAAGTCCGTGAGTCTACACTGTACTGTGAACAAACAACCACAAAATGTTCCTTATAAGGGTGACTAATTCATTGGGTATTAAAAGACGTTTTACCGACTGTTGATGCTAAGTAGAGGGGCATTTACAGGGACAATAACGACAATAATCGATGGCAAAACAACGTCAACAATCATTATATACTGTAAGGCATTTCGTAATTGGGAAATATTTGTGTGTTTGTTTTTGGCGCAACAACCCCCATTGGACCAGGGCCTCCTCATTCACGAGGTTTCTAGATCACACATAACGACGCACCACAGTCGGTAGGACTCCTCTGTATGAGTGATCAGCTCGTCGTACAGACCTCTACCTGACAACACACAACACTCACAGCAGACAAACATCCATGCCCCCAGTGGGATTCGAACCCACAATCTCAGCAGGCGTGCGGCCGCAGACCTACGCTTTAGACCGCCAGGCCACTGGGACCGGCGGGAAATGTATGTAAAAAGGTAAAGTGTTCCCGTCAATGGCCCGGTGTGGCCCAGAGGGTGGGTAGACGTATAGCTCTACTCTTCCATGACCGCGGCACTAGAAGGGGGTGAGGGGTCAGCAGCACGCCCCGGCCTCACTTTACCCCCAGGAAAGACCCGGTACCCATTTTACAGGAGACTGGGTGGGCCGCAGGGCCGTTCTGGGCGGGCGGAAAATTTCGCCCCTCCCGGACCGTCCAGCCCGTAGTCAGTCGCTATACCGACTGAGCTACCCGGCCCACAGTATGTACGCCACTGAAATATATGTACTCCACTGCAGTGTGCTTCCCCGGCCGAATTTCTGTAATCATCGACACCCACCAGAAATATCTCCAAACTTTTACCGAAATATTACCGCCCGTAAATAACTCCTGCTTCTCCAGCTACAGTACTGACGTCCTGTCCGTTGTTAGCACACCTGTCCAGGGTTCAAATCTCTGCCCGAACCAGCAATTCTTGCTGAACCAATTTGTTTCCCGGTTGCCTACAAACAAACCCCAGAAATGTGCTTCAAATTACGCCACAAACAGTTCCTTCCACGCCCTTTCCATATTACCACTTACTAATTACTCCAACGCTCTACATTTATACAGGGTGAGTTGTTTATTTTATTTATTTATTGTTTGTGTGTCTTAACTGTCCTTTACATTGCTCAGGCTATACAATATCGTTCTCTCAGCCACATAAACAAACAAATTAACTAACTACTACCTAGCTAGCTAACTACCTCCATGGAGTAAAGCCACTCTTGAGAATACAGGGGTTTCTCAAAAGTCAGGAAATTCCTAAGATTTCACACAATCCGAAAACTCATCGCCGCGCACATATAACCCCGCCACTTGCCCCCTTCCGTTCAGCCGTACAAATCCAGTCCACATCCCAATCCAATTCCTGGACGTTCCACTTTAATATTATCCTCCTATCTATGTCGGGTCTTCAAAGTGGTTTAATCCACTCAAGCTTTCTCACCATTTTAAATGAGACAAAGATAAATTATATATATATATATATATATATGTATATACACACACACCAGAAAGAAAAGCAAATGCATACAAACGATGTAAATTTTTGAAATGGTAAATGTATATTATGAGATACAAAAAAATGAGTTTTACGGATCCTAAGGAAAACGTTTGTTGGCAACGAAATGCATTTCTGGCCACGTGTTAATATCAGGGCATTTTAGCCTCGTACGTGTAGCTCCTGTCTTATTAGCAGGTTGTAGTGATAGCTTCACGAGCAGAACAATGAACGGGTGGAACAAAGGGAGTGGCCAACCTGAGCCATCTGCAGACAGCTACCGATTGTTCAAGAAATCTTTACATCCCGCCCCCTTAAATACACAAAGGTGGGAGGAAAGGAAGGAACAAATAAAGAAAGGCAAGTAATGAAAATTAGAGTGTAATAAAGGCACACAACGGAGTGGAGGTATGGCGCCACTCATTTCTTAACGATCTTGCTGCTTTACCGCCATGGACAAAGCGCCCCGTGTCCATTAAATAGGAGGCTGAGTGAGCCCCAAGAACCGATCTCAACGCTTTGGAGAAGAACAAATTTCTCTCCCCTGCCCGAAATCAGTCCACTGTTTCTACGCAGTCCAACCCGTAGCCTAAGTCACTACAACGACTGTGATATCCTGGCTCCAAAAATAAAAACACAAAACATAAAATAAAGAACAACATAATTAATTAATTAATTAAAGTCCGGACATCGGAACAAGGCAGCGTTGGAGTGGCACCACTTAAAGTGATTCACTTCAGACATACTTACCCTAGCATGAAACCACTTCAAGCGATGTCGTTTGAGACACTGTTACACTAACAGGAGACTTGCGGTAACGACTGCTTAGTTTCGCTTCATTATCGTATCCCATCGTACGCTCTCCCACAGAGGTGACACCACAACTCGGACAAACCCGATTTAAAACCCGATAACAATCATAACTCACCCCCCAACTGACTTACTATAATAAACTTCCCTTCCATTAAAGCTCCACCTTTGTGATCAAATACTGTTTACGCGGTTTAATATATAGCATAAATAATTACATTTCTACGCCATTAATGACGCAACAATAGGGTTCGGCCATATGCTGACCTACAGGTGCAGTAAGGGCTATTCAGGTAGACCACACGAAAGTGGCATCGCTTGTTCACAGACTTAGAGGCCAGTTGAAATGTGATGGCACACGCGCAGAAACCAGATTTCGTCTTTCGGCGAAACGGACGAGTCCATTTTTTTTTATACACATGGGTCCGTGCATCGTGAATCGAATTTAATAACTGTCCAACAAGATGTTAATTATTCAGTTTATTACATTTTTGTAGGCAGCTCTACATGTTTCGGGTGTTGACACCCAACATCAGGAGCTCGTACAACTGTAATTACAGCGTCTGGAGTTGATTAACCGGATCTATTACCACCCGCTCTCGTTGTTGAGTTGGAATCAGTTCCAACTAAACAACGAAAGCGGATGGTAGCAGATCCGGTTAATCAATACCAGAAGCTGTAATTACAGTTGAACGAGCTCCTGATGATGGGTGTCAACACCCAAAACATGTAGAGCTGCCTACAGGAATGTAATAAACTGAATAAGTCACATTTTGTCGGACAGTTATTAAATTCGAGTCCATTTAAATCGGCGGGGCGTCAGTTCAGTCGACTACTGGCAGCTGAGATGTGCGAATCAACTGTAGTAATGCTGGATACACCATGTTCCGAGGTAGTGTGAAGTGTACTGGTTGCCCACTCCATTCGCCAGTTCCCCCTTCACTTCCCCTCCCGTGCGTCACCGTGCGCCATTACATTTCAGCTGGAGTCTACCTCTAAACTTGTGGGTACCCGGATACTAAGTCGCACTTCTACGATACTGAACCCAAACCCCTTCCATTGTATCATTAATTCCAGTTTGTCTAACAAACTTCGTTTCTCTGCACCACAATCACAAATCAAACAGATTCTCGATGCTGAACGGTTAAGTTGAAGTTAAGGTTGACCAGTTACAACGAAAACACAGAGCGGGTGTGGAGGTGAAGCTCCACTGCCTCTTAACCTCTGCGCGAGATGGAAGTCAGTCTAATGGTGAGGTAAATATCAGTCACGAAACCACAACTATGGTAGTATGGATTTATGATGGTATTTAATAGCAAAAAATAACTACATGTTTCGGCCAATTTCGGCTCAAAGAGCATCATGATATGATACTTTGCTATTAAATTACAATTTTGCTCAAAGAGTATCATATCATGATACTCTTTGAGACGAAATTGGCCGAAACATGTAGTTATTTTTTGCTATTAAATACCATCATAAATCCATACTACCACAGTTTTGGTTTCATGACTGATATTTACCTCAACATTAGTCTTTCTACACACAACGGGGATGACACACCTCAGAATTATGGAAGTCAGTGCCCAAAATCACGCCCACAGCCGCATTAACCCCGGGAAAAACCCACGTACCCATTGAATAGGAGGCTAGGTAGGCCCCAAAGCCGGTCTGGACATTTTTGTTAAAAAAAAAAAACTGCCCGGACCGGGATAAGAAATTTGCTCGAAATGCCCAGACCGACTATCCTTCAGCAGTGCGACGTGCTGGCATCGCCTGAGTACTGTAAAAGCCGAAAATTCTTAAACCACATCCCCTTATAAGAAATGTACTCTCCTTCAATGCATAGTCGGATGTCTGACAGAGATGAGTATGAAGGCTACTGTCTTCCGAGTTGTGATGACGTGTACTCCATAATGACAGATGATTCGGAGGAACCTACTATAGCACAGCTTAGGGAAGATACAGCACGTTTCAGATTTGTATTCGGGAGGGGGGCAGGGTGCCTGGAGGGCCACACAAGAACCACAGAACTCCTCAGTCACGACATTCGAAGTTCCTACCGAGATGTTAAACTGGCACCTACCGAATACACGTCATAAGCGGTATCGCTTGTGCTGACTTGCTATTGTATGAAGAGTATCATACTGTTATTCATGCACACTATGACAGGTACGTAAAGGGTAAAGGGTTACGTCAGAAAGTGAGGCAGCTAAAGTACTAACCTCATGCCAATAGAGAACATTCATCATTCACGCCATTAGCCTCGATGTAGGGCCCCAAAAAAAAGACTGACAGACAGACAGTATAATGCAAGAAACACAAATTAAATGTACAGTGAAGAATGATAATTATGAAGAAGTAGGTTAATAATCAATTAGCAATATAAATGACCATAATGCTTCGTAGCCGATGTTGTGCTGGTTTAATGCCCCTACCGCATTATTTCTCAGCCCATGGCCCATCGATCTCTGTCGATAATCAACAATAACCTACAACCACCAGCTTTCTAATTGAGCAAATAGGTCCAGTCTGTGCTGCATTAATTATTAATGCAATTTTACGTCCAAAAATAACGAAATTCATTGTGTTAACGAAGTTTACGGACAAGTCAACAGGCTTGCGCACAGGCATCGCTCCACACTCGTATTCGGGAGGTACACAGTTCGAGTCTCGGTCACAACACACGGTACGCTGCGGTTCTTCAGTCCCTTCAAGCAAATGTGGGGACAATACATCCTTCATAAAACTACATCCTCCTTTCAAATCCTTACCTACATGTCTCTAACCAATCACCCTACTGCTTGTTTCGGCACAGTCTGGAATACTGACCGTTGTGTAAGACACCACAAACAACAGAGCGACAAATTACATTCAGTCGAAGGGCGTTGCCCAGTAATGTTTGAAGTGATATCTAAAACGAGGCATTTTTTAATGCCACTGAGGTGACTAATGACATTTTGTACAGATGAACGTCATCACTGATTGTACAGTATTACACTGCTGATGACAAAATACGGCTAAAACGCACAGGAGAAACAGACATACCGGGTGGCAATGATGTCACAACATTCTTGATTTCAAACTTTCGCCGTGTTCTGAATGTTGTATGCTTTCTTCTGGGTAATTCCACGGCGTCTGAATTTTATATGCCGACGTTTCGGAACACTCTGTTCCATCTTCATAGACAGGTAGTTATGAAGTATGACAGGATTGAGAAAAGTTGGAGTATTTATACAGGAAAAGGTTTGGCTCGAAAACCTTTTCCTGTATAAATACTACAACTTTTCTCAGTCCTGTCATACTTCATACCTACCTGCCTATGAAGATGGAACAGACAGAGTGTTCCGAAACGTCGGCATATAAAATTCCGACGCCGGGGAATTACCCAGAAGAAAGAATACAACATGTCACAACATAATTCGATGTTTAGCACGCTGCCTCTAGTATCACAGGACTTTAGCGCCACTCTGTATATGGAGATAGTTCCCTCGAACGTACGTTGTGATCTTACTGGAGGTGTGAATTCAAGCAGACGAACTTACTTATGAAGGCCTACTGCCTTTGTAACTACACAAGTTTTATAACCGTCGATTTGATTCGATCCGTTGGCTTAAAATTTACGATTCCAGGCAAGATTTTTCTGAATTGGTCTATGTGAACACAGTGCAGTTTTATCTTGAAAGGAAAAAGAATTCGAAATTCGCATAAATTCATTCAAGTTGCACAACAACTTCCGACTACAGTCTAATCATAGTAATTAACCAACTTGATGCACAAAAGTCTTCTCTCAACCTGTGCACGGGACGGCCACCTACAGGTGTGATGATACCAGATGCTGTATAATACAATTTTGACCTCCTGATGATGAGCACAACAGTGCTCGAAACATGTAGCGGCATATAATAAACTTATTATAAAACAATATTTTGTGTATCAAGTTGGTTAATTACTAAGATTATACTGAGATGCACGGTCAGCAAAACATCATAATTTTCGACTACAGATAACCACACCAAGAAACAAAAGCTACTGAAGGTATCGGGTTATGACAGCGGTGTTTTTTAATATTCGTGTCTTCTGGGATGTAACGCCGTGTTGACTGGTACACAGTTACCGACGCTTCGAACGGCTGTAGTCCCTTCATCTTCGAGGTCAAATAGTCCAAGACACCACCCTTTCGAAACGTCTGTAACAAATTGCCAGTTGAAATCCTGTATAAAACCTAGACTACCGTTCGATTGTCCGTGCAGGCCTCCTACTACTGGGTGTACGGCGTAGGACTTGCTTCTACACAACGCATCACAACGTCTACATCCGTCTGAAGCACCGAGCGTAGAATGCTAGAGCGTCCCGTCGTAGCGTAATTGTGCAACTAACGAAAGGATCGTCAAAATAAGTTATTTTTTCCTGAAATCAAGCGGTGTTAGCATTCCAGTACGTGGCAATGTATCGCCAGGTCAGCTGAGGTTAAAGCACAGATTCAAACTGCGATAAACTCTGACAGTTTCAGTACAGCCTCCAACAGATTATTTCCAGAATTGTGGCCTGTGTTTACCATCACCCTTCAGGGAAGACATCGCATTTGGAAATGCAAGCCTTAAACAGAGGCGTATAAATATTATAATATTATAAATATCACAATAATATAATATTATAACATTTAATATTTAATTTTATATATTACTAAATAGAATATATATTAATATTGAATACAATATTATAAATTCTTATAATAAAACCAAATAGATGAACTAATTTCTCAAATTTATTTTTGGAATAAAACTCTACACGTTTCGGACAGTTCCTCTGTCCATCATCAGGAGTTTTTCACTGTACACACAGCAATGGTATATGTCATACATTTTTTGCTGACAGTTTGCCAGCAGGATCAATACGGAACGTGCTGATCCTGCTCGCAAGCTGTCAGCAAATCTGCATGACATATACCATTGCTGTGTGTACAGTGAAAAACTCCTGATGATGGACAGAGGAACTGTCCGAAACATGTAGAGTTTTATTCCAAAAATAAATTTGA
>Ga0123354_10013033_pt1 | contig 12877 bp, 3 predicted proteins | sample TergutLab28metaG_2_FD_97872 | JGI IMG/M metagenome (GOLD analysis project Ga0123354, IMG submission 97872) | Labiotermes labralis P4 segment gut microbial communities from Petit-Saut dam, French Guiana - Lab288 P4 | ecosystem: Host-associated > Arthropoda: Insects > Digestive system > Gut ...
TTAGCACTAGTCTTATTCATCATAACAGTAACTCAGTTCGATGTTTTAGTATAAATATCCTGGCAGCCGTAATGTCAGTTAGAGACACCGGCAGAGAAACACGAGAAAAAAATACATCAAAGAACAGCCCAAAGAAGAAAACACATAGGGAACAGTGTGTGAGAATAAACTCCATCACACAAGAAACAGCATGCATATTATTAGAATTAACAGCTCATTAAGTGAGAAAGTTTAATCACGAATGCTCGCATATCGAAAGTTCAATTCAGTTCCGTTTAAGGTACAGGCTGAGCGACGCAGGGCCTATTAAGAATCTAGCACGAATATATGAATACATATATGCACAGGAACAGAACAAATATGGAATAAATAAGAATCAAAAGTTAAAAATAATAATAATAATAATAATCGGCTTACGCTCTTCAGAATTTTCGTGCTCCAAATTCAATCAACTTAAGTACAGCTTAATAAAATTTTAACTCTATGCCTACACACAATTTATGAAAGTTAAAATTCCTCTAATTTCAAAATCTGTAAGGTGTAACAGTGAAAGGGTTAAAATCCGTCTTAGCATCGCACAAAAAAACTCCCCTAAGACACAGTTTATATAAGAAAATTTTGTTACAAGCCTACGAGAATAGTTCATCCTAAAACCAGCTTCCATATTAACTGCTATAGCAGCAAGACTGGAAAGTGATTATTAATGGTGATTCAAAAATATATATGTTAGCCAAACGCCGTGACCCCTCATAAGGTACTAACCCAGCATTTGTCTAGAGACATAAAGGTAAACAATAAAAATTCTCTCACGGAATACCAATCGAATAAACTCTACAGCGGTGCTGCTACTGTAATCCAGCCGGCGTATTCCTTACGGCAATAGCGTAACAACGGGGTACTGAAACCCACAAAAAACACTCTACACTTACATACGAGTTTTCATAATAATGAACGAATGTCGCTTAGCAGCTAGATTATTAAATATTTGTTATATACTCTTCACCGCATTGTTAGGGATAACAGACACCTAAACAAATACATTATCATGCAAGTTTATGTAAAAACTCGTTATGTAAAGTGATCTTCTCTTAAATTACAGAATGATATAAGAAATAGAGAACGATTTAACATTCATAGGTCCGTGCATCGCTAATATATTCGCAGAGTACAACCAACTAGATGCGACGATTCTCAATTTATATTGGTTGTACTCTGCGAAACTACAGAACGATGTTTTAAACAACACAGTAATAAAAATAAGTATGTATATCTGTACTGCAACAACGTTCGTTACCCTCTCCTTTCACTCCACTTCGTTTAAAACCGAGTATTAGTGTCAAAAGTACATCCGCTTATTGGAAAGACCACTTCGGGACGTACTTCGCCGTGCTCATGCAGCAACTTCTCCGCCAGAGCTGTACAGCATTTAACCTACATGTTTCTTTACCAGGGGCATGCTCATAAAGCACAAGTATAGACAGACGGAAATAGTTATATCTTCTGTGTTACTCGATATTATTTAACACACATGCATGTGTTCCTTCCAAGAACATTCCTCTCACAACTTTAACTGCGAAATAAAGTTTAACAATCTTGCAAACCACAACACTTCAGCACAAAACCCACAGACATCGTGTTTTATGCTACCTTTGTATTTGAAAAGAAAAATTGGGCTTGAAGTATTATAGTGATTTTGTGAGTATTGCGTGCGTGCGCGTGGCAGTCCCAATAACAATTGTTTAATGGAAGCATTTTCGTTATACATTACACGAACACAATGCGAATGAAAATAGCATTTCCTTCGTAATTTGTATTTACGTCTCACAAACTAGCGCCATGTAATGTATCCCCAAATTCAGTATGTTGGCAGGAATCGCCTTATAAAGAAGGCTTTATGGCATATGCAAGCAACAAGTCAGGGACACCTCATTTGCTAGTAAACATTCACTAACAATTATGTTCATATGGTCCATTAGGTCATTCGCACTTGTTATTGTGGTTACATGCCTGCACTCTGAAAATTTATTTGTGTTTATATAAAATTTTATACGTTTTCTGAGTTATTTCTATATAATTAAATGGGAAATTAGATGTTACAGGGAATGCATATAGGTTTACACGCCACTTTAGGTTTCACAGTCACATATCAATAGAGATAAGCATACGAAAGTGGCAAAGACCTGTCGTAAATAATTATTTACTACAGGATTTGTTGGCAGGCCTACCAACAAATTTTATATTACACTTTGCAAGTGCGGGTTGAGAGGGCGTATTGGAGAGCCCACGCGTGTTCTGTTCTCTCTATATATAAAGTAATGTATTTAAACCAAAGAACGAGACGTAAATTCTCCATAAAACACAGCTGTAACCGTTCTTTGAGTGAAATATTAAATCAAATCCTCTTGTTTTAATATCTTTTTCCGTTGTTTGAAGTTAACACAAAAGAGATTTCCTTGTACTGCATACAATATGTAACATTAAATTTTAAGCGCCTTTATGTTTGAAAATTGCACTCTCGCGGAATAAAATTCCGTGCATCCCAAGAGACAGCAATCGACGTTTCGGAGAAAGCAATGTCGCCATCATTATTGTGCAGGAATTATAGTCTTCCATTTTGACAGCGCTGTTACATAACCAAAAAGGAGTTAGTCTTCTGAGATACGAACAGGCAAAATTTCGTAGAAATTTAAAGTTTCGGAGAAACCTACAGCCTACAACCTTACAACTTTCCATTAACTCTTGGCATCTCCAAAACAGCAGAGCGTCGTAACCCAGAGGAGTCTAAACTACACATTCCACGTCATGTTAGTCTAAAGTAAGTCATCACAGTCTGCATCGGACACTTGAATATTTTCAGGTGCTTTGTTTTCAAGCACCTTAGCTTGCACTAAACTCTAAATGAACTTCTGATCATATTCTAACAACGGCTCTTTAGGTGGACGCGTGTCACATGTACGACCATTGCGACAAATGAAACATCTCAACACGCAATTGAAAAAACACTGAATATTATAAAATAATTTTCCTACACGTGCACGTCCATAGTTACCAAGGATTTTCTATTTTTAATTTTCTTCAGGGAGAGGGATTGACTGGTTACAATTCTTCAAACATTCATCTAATATTAATGTGTGTTACTTATTATCATTCAGTACTTAAAACCTAAATTCCCCTCACACTACAACCATGAAACGAAATTTCAGATCTTAATGAAAGAAACTGTAATTTCCATAATAATGGAGGAAATCAATGAAGCAACATAATACAGATAAATGTGTCCTCGGTTTTTACGATTATAGATAGAAACACATAATTTTTATTCCTACTTAGAGTCAGAAGTTTGTATTGTGTAAACATCAGATAGTCTTCGAACACTTATAATGTTACAAAAGAGTAAAATTTGTATTATGACATATCTCTGTAAAATAACTTGACCATAAACATGTAACTATGCAGTTACTCTGGTATTGATGTCTGTCGATATTAAGATAAATATGACAGCCCACAGTAACTAAACTGAAACTCCGTTATCGCGTATAAGTATCAGAGCACGTTAAGTGAACTTCATTCGAATTAAGAAACAAAGAGGTCTTAACAAATGTAATACACTTGAGTGACATCGAGATGCTTCCAACTCTGGAAACATGCTTACTGTGTTTACAGGATTATTAATTTATATTCATTGTTTTTAACTTCACTTTTAATAAGCTGCTTAGACAAGAGACGGAAACAAGAAAATAAAAGGAAAGTAAAAGAACCCAACAAAAGATCAGAGTCTCCTTCTGCCTGTATCTTTAGAAACAAACGGTATTTAACAGTCCGAAGGAAATAAGGTAAGTACAGATATTTAGAGATCATCACACCAACGCAGAAATAATTTTGTCCAACTGTAATCCGACAAGGATACACTTTCCAAGACTGAATTAATATACAGTCTGGGTTTAAAAGAGTTAATATTTATTTAAACAATTTGTATAAGAGTCTATAACTTGCTTTTATGTTCATACCGTGCATATTGAATAATAAATGTTTATTTTATACCAACAGCTGCACAAATTAGTAGTATAAATTAATATTAAATTACTCCTAAAGGTTTCGGTGTTATTACACCATCTTCAGGGAGTTTACAAGTTGTGTTAGCTGAAGTTATAAATTATTAAAATTGTAAAATGCAATACAGTAGTACGTTATTATGATGTATTGGTAAATGTGGCTGCATATTTAATTCCTGGTTAGGTGTGTATGTTTGTTTGTTTGTGTGTGTGTGAGTGTGTGAGTGAGTGAGTGAGTGAGTGTGTGTGTGTGTGTGTGGTGCGGAGTTAACAGAAACGGAAGATGGTGTATTAACACCGAAACGTGTCGGAGAAATTTTAATATAAATTTACACTACTTATTTGTGCGTATGTTGGTATATAATAAACAGTCTATAGCTTGTTTTAAATTTATTCTCGTGAAATAATGAATAAAAACTGTAAAAATATCATTAACAAAACCTTCAAAATTCTCTGACTTCATGAATTGAAGTCCTTCTTGAGAAGTTCTGTTTGCTCAACCTTTCATGACACTCAAGTTTTCATTTAAAATGCGATAAGAAAAACCATCAACAAAAGCCAATGTTTGTTACAAACAAGATAGGCAATTACGTAAAACGCAATATTGCGCGGCGTCTGCCTAACCATTGTTGCAGTTGATACACAATAATGCATTCTGTGTGTGTTGTTGAGCTACACGTCACTATCAACTATACAAAACGTGGAGTGTTGCAGAACAATGTTCTTATGACAAATTTATGTTGCCGACAACAATACAACGTACTCTTCACGTAAAATGCCCGATTTTGTGCTGAAATATAAGAATCGTCCTTTGTTCATGGCCCTTATATGTACAATTTAACTAAACAGATCGGAATGACAGATAAGTCGTTGCGCAGTTTCTCAGTTTTGTGTTGCCTTTAAACATTTCACGCGATCAGGCGGAATTGACCAGTTGTGAAGCAGTAAGTAATAAATAATATGCGAGTGTGCGTTTTTCCCTTAGTTATCCAGCCTGCAAGTCGCATTTTTCAGCGCCATATTATAGTATCATCCGTGGCCCGTCTGGCCGTACCGTATTTTTTAAAATTTTTTCATAAACGGCTTGATTTTCGGAAAAAAAAATACCTAAAATAAATTGTGCGTCTTGAGTTCCTCTACAAATTCGTCTGAAACATTTCTTATTCTAAGGAGAATTCAGCGAAATATTATCATACACAAATTTTAAAGACAGTTCAGTTTTATGGACATATTTCGAAAAATCCTCAGACATCCAACTTCATAAATATCCGTCTACAGGCAACAGAGTTGTTCCGTGCGCACAGACATATAAACGCACAGACACAATACGGGCAGACACAGCGAAGCTTGAAGTCCATTTTCGTAATTTTGCGAACGAGCCTAAAAACTGGAAGCCAAACTAAAAAGCCTAAAAAACAAATTGCCTTTTATCCTAGAGTTGTGAACAGCATAGATATTACGTGCTCAGAGCAGGGTTTAACACCACCAAGTAAAGGTCTAAAGTAGGCCATATTTGTTAAAGGAACTAACTTATTCAACATGTCGATGGTCTTTCCTAACTAATTTTACACACACATGACAAAAAATGTCCTATAATAAAGAAGTTTTCATTACCGTACTCATAAAAAGCTTACAACTCGACTGCTATTCTGAGCGATATAATTCAGTCTACATAAAATTCCTTAACGCCAATTTTGATATCATCTTCCCGTGTATGATTTGGCTTCCAGATGAACGCTGCCTTTCCGAATCTCAAATAAAGTTGTTTGTGCATTTCTTACCGGAGCACAGTGCTACAAACCTCGCCTATATTATCCTCTTTTTATCGACTAATAATATTTGTGAAAAAAATGCTCTTGATGAAGTCATTCATACAAATTTCTTCAGCCTCCGTTTACTTTTTAGTCCTTTGTCTCGGTCCCGAGCATTCTCTTCAGCACCCAATTCTCAGACGCTGTTAAAATATGTTCACCTTTCAGTGGTACACTCTCAGTTTGATAGTGTAACACTGACTGAAGGAATATGTGCAGAAAACCAAAAGGAAATGCAGTCACTATCAGTCCAGGCATAGGTTTAGAAAAATTAATTTTAAGATATTATTTCATAGCGAGGGCAAAAATTAGGCGATTGTTTAGAACAAATAAATAGTAATAATGAAACTGTGAAAATTAAATTCCACAGACCCATGCAGATACACACACACACACACACACACATACACACATACGCCCACACAAACATCCCTATTAGACGCTGAATCAAAATGGTGACAGAGCGAGTGCATGAAGAGACACCACGCTTTGATGGCTCTGTCCACTGCACATGACATAATGCATTATATGGAAACAGAGGCTATTGTCCTTCGGTCTTGAATTTACTGTGTTAATGCTGACAACAAAGGAAAACTCTTTTAATATGCTTAATTTAGTATTACCTTTTGTCAGTAGAACAATTAAAGTTACGAAAGTTATAAGTGCATGACCCTTTACGGAAAGGAAGATGAAAGCTGAAAGAGAGTGAGGATAGGCACCGAAAATGATCAACGCCTACAGCATAAACTCTTTGTAAGATTCGAGAACGAAATACTGAATTTCTTTCCCGAAATTTAAACTACAAATTCTATGAATTAGAGTGTTGAAACCGTTCAGCTCATATGTGATTTTTCTTAAGCAGCAGCATTTCGAAAAAAAAAGTGAAACATTTGCAGGCTTTAGGCTTTACCCTAACAGAAGATGTCTCTGCCTTAGCCACGACGTAATGAATACGCGGACTGAATGGAGCGATAGATAGATTGATTGGTTGGTTTATTTATTTGTTTATTTACTGTAGTGAGTCAGTGAGTGAGTAAATTTGGAGTGACTCAGTCAGGCAATGAGTGAGTGAATATGTGAGTGTCGCGTTTTTTGTATCAAAATCACTAAATCCTCTGCAAACGAAAAATCACGAACACTAATATTTCGACAATTTCGTAACATTCCCTCAAGACCCTCAGCTGTATAAAAAGTTTCACTATTAATACACCATGTTTCGAAGTGTAAAATGCTGTCTTATTAAATGATTATTTAAATTATTTCTGCAGGAATGCGCTCTAATATAAGAACTAGTAAATCTGCAAAAGAAAACAAAATCCCCAAACGTTGTGAACACCCTGTACGAGTTCAGCATACCTGAACCTGAACCTGAACCTGCTGTTAAATCAATATCTGTGCTGTCACACACGTTAAAACCTTTCCGTTATTTTAATATAAATTCTTAACATTTTCCTACGCGAGTAATATTCTTTCTCCTCGACTGCAATGTCGCTCTAACACAACAAGATACTGTACATGTTGTTACATTTTATATCATTACATCCCAAAAGTAAGTCTGCCTCTGTTATTAAGGTAGGGACAGCAATCGTGTAAAAAAAACTTCATGCATGATCCCAGAAATTCTTAAAACCTGCCACGTTTCAGCAAGAGTTGCATGTCAAATTAGGATTACCTAACAAATTATAATAAAGTTTTATTTCAACCAACGATTCACAATATATATTTTATTTTCATAATATTTTTATCATAATCTATAAGTGATTATAAAATAAATATTATTAAAATATATAAATATATATATAATGCAATGCTGGATGAAATAAAACTTATATACAAGATGCATGGTACTTACATAATAATTATAATAAAGTCAAACAATCTAGTCTTATCGCTTAGAAATAAAATTCACACAACCTTGTATTAAAAATCGACTTACAACATTCGTACTAACACTAGCTTCCTTCTCCTTGTTCTTCTTCTTCTACTCACAAAAGATTTGGCTAAAGCTTGTCCTGCCTTAGCAACCACCCTCTGGATCGAGTCCTTGGATAACAGTCTCTCTTTAGTCCGTAGCGAAATGCCAGTACTTTGACCCCATTGCAGTCCATTCCTTTCAATAGGTTAACCATTTTCTTGTCCAGTCGCACAATACTCCATTCACTGAATTAAAGTTCCTTTCGTTGCTTTTTTGTTCAATTTTAGTTCCGTGTATTCCGAAAAAGTGCTTGTAAATTTCGTATCCGTTACTTTCTGTTTAGTAATGTTTTGGGAACACTTTCATTTCCTTATTTAAGAACGAAATATTTTTCGCTTTCCGCTCTAGTAGTGTCAGTATTTCGCGTATTGTGCCCCCTGTTTCTGGACATAAATGTAATTAGAGTTACCATCAGCCCCAATTCATTATAATTGTCTAGTTCCATGTACGCTATTTGACATGTGAAGGTTCTACACTTCAATGCTTATTTATTTATTTATTTATTCGTTCATTCATTCGGTCACAGACTTGGAAATACTTTGTTTTCTATAAAAATATTTCGTATTAACTTTTCACTAAAAGTCCCGTAGGATGTAAAACAATATATGTTATTTCATTTATTTCAACATTATGTTTGCCATTCCGTTGCGTTAAAAATGTCAGCAAACAATCAAATATAATGTACAACACAACTCTGTGTTTATTACGAAAAAATTACGTATTTTGGTTCCACATTCGGATCATCATCAAACAATCATATACATATGTTTAAAAAAGGCAAACACGCACACAAAATCCTACACTTTTTGTGAGATTCCACAATAAAAATTTATTCACGTCATTTTGTTGAAATGAACTCAGAATAGATAACAAAATTTCTTAATACATCAAATTCTTTCTAAATCTCCGAAATTACGCTGCCGATTCAATGTAGTGGGACTACATTACAACGAGAAGTTTTAATTTGTACATTATTGTCTTTTAATAAAATTATAATTTTAAAGTTGATTCATATAGAAGTCCTTAAAATTAATTTGTAGTATTGTTTTCAAATTCAAATATCCTCTTCCTAATAAGCTATGATACTGACAGAAGACAAATTAATAGGTTTTTCTAAATCGACACGCCGAGAAACACTAGTTCTGGGAAAACTAAGAATAAACTTACAATTTACTTATTAAAAAAAAGTGCAAAGTATCAGTCAACTAAAGATTATTAATTTGTGTGTTTGTATGAAGAGTGAATCCCTTCTAGTGTTTTCATAAATGAACTATGCGTATTTTAATACTCTTATACAAACAATAATTCACGCATCAAATGTAATGTTTTAGGTTTTTGTGACCGTGCATCATGGAACGTAGGGTAAAGAGGGATAAACCAACAAGATGCAACTAATCCGATGTTTATTATCAAACTTCTATCTCAACATGTTTCGGGCATAATGATGCCCGAAACATGTTGAGATAGAAGTTTGATAATAAACATCGGATTAGTTGCATCTTGTTGGTTTATCTCTCTTCACCCAAAATGCAACGTACTGAGCTTATTACGAGCTAAGTATTATACATACAGCACAAGTTGTAGTCTAATTCACCGTAAATGTCTCTTCATTTCAATTCACTTGTTCCGAAGGTGTACCATTTAAAAAACAGTCAATATTTCTCGCATTAGTTCTGACGTTTCGAAGGCAAGTGTCGTCATCTTCGAGGGTTAAGGGCCCATGAAAAATTCTTTACGTACCTAAATATTTTATGATTTGCGGAATATCCCGCTTCTCGAATCGACTTTTCTTAAAATAAAGTGTACTTAAATAAAACCTTTGGCTATTACGAAAAACTTACTAAGACACTATGTTGCCCATTTTATTTGCCACTATGGCTGCACACAACCATCACATAATAAATTTAACTCTTATTATGTCAAAAACAGCCGATGGTCCAGAACGCTATTTTACTCTATAGAAGAAATAAATGTCCAACAACCACGTATACGTACGAAAGCGTGCGAGTATTTCTGATGCCCTATGAAAGCGTATATTTCCAAAATAATATTTCTCTTCACTGTATCAGGCCATTGCAGGTCCATGTTATGCTGGCATATGACAAAATGTGTGACTCATATGTAAGTTCGGTATGAATATAAATCGGAGAAAGAAAACATTCAAAAATACATTTCCTTTCTTTATACTATGATAAAATAATATGAACAATAAGGGACAATGCAGAATACGCCCTAAGATTAAGCGACTACCCGTGGTGTGCAGGTGGGTAGAAATCCTGCTACACAATGAAGAAGTCCCAGATCCACATCTTGGATCGAACACAGTCTGTCCGTTATTTTGAGGTTTCCTCTCCGTTCATCCAGGCGAACGTCTTGATACTACCTTCAACTAGGCTACGATCGCTTTATTTATTTTGCCTTCGTTCACCCAGAACCTAATGCACAACCTTTCTAAACCAAATCACGCTGTTTGACCAATACTCCGACGCGTTTCAGGGGAGTTTTAATCAAACAGCGTGCCTTGGTGTATGAAAGATGGTTCATTAAGCACAGGTTCGAAGAGGGTAACACAAATAAGAACACGACGCACGGTAGGTACAATATTAAGATAAGATCTCTTCTATTCACAGACTTTTCAGTTAATGTTCGCTACTCCTAACCACTCCACATATTATCCTCACAACTGGCAGCATCGTTAAATAAATAGTATAACAATCAAAATACAATAGTATGATTTACCTTTCTCAAAACATACCGTACGTTATCCAATTATGTGTGTATGTCAGACCTTCTTAATACACTAACATTTTCTATATATGTGACATAGGTGGAAGCTCTGTAGCGGAAAAAGTGTCAGCTGAAGGGAGATGTTGTTAGGTAATTCGCTGTCCTCACAGAAAATTCGGGCAATAAAGGAGATAAAAGAGCAGAGATACGATAGAAAGAAAGAATTCCCCGCTTAATTTAAGCGAGCTATTCCACTAATAGGACTGTAACACTGTATACAACGAACTCCATAAAGCACAGGAAGAGAAAACAATTATTCACTCAGTTAGTCAAAATTTCCGCGCCTTTACGCGACATCGACGCATTAGTACTGCAATTAAACATTCCGACAGTGGACACTAATCCGCGACAAATTATTTTCGACCAGGCCCTCACGCCCAATGTCTTTAACAATGATCTCAGTATTACACCCCATCTGTGCTTAGGTCTATTTCCCTTAAGGTTTTTCGCCATGTTCCGCACATTTCTGGCCCCTCTTCGTAAGTGCTAGACCAGACTCGCCTCTTCTTGTATTTGATTTGGTCACACAAATATACAGTGAAAAGTTAAATATACACGTAAGCGCCATTAAATCTACAATCGTTAAATATACTGAACCAATAAAACACTAATTGTTAGAAATAGTTCTGCTTCAAATTTATATTTATTTATCCCCAACAAAATGCCAAGATCTGCATCCGACTCTCAAGAAAACTTGCTAATTAGTGATTCAAATACGTACGTTTGATTTCTAAGCAGGATCAGACGTAGGCCTACATATACATGCGTCTCATTAGTAAGCTATGGAGATTAAACCATAACGAACGCTAAGAGCAGCATACATCTGCATTGACGTTCGAAGATTACCTGAAACCACACACGACTCAGTGCGACGATTTCCTCGTGTGGGCGTACGTTACATTAATTTATGCTTATAAATCTGAAATTGTCTAGTCCACGTGACCGTAATAAACCAACGCTTAAAAACCCTCAAAATAATAATCTGAAAAAGAAATAATGTAGTTTGAAGTTGATACGCATTGTGAAGTGCCTTTTTTTATTTCCACAGTAGTCATATTAAAACCAAGCCATTATACTTTTTCTGTGACAGAAAGGGGCAGTACTGTGGGAGTGGAGGACATAATGAGGCGGTACGTTGGGAAGCTGATGACTTAGGTTGTATGTAGCAACTAGACGTAGGGAAAAGGTGACATTACAAAGGAAAAGTTCTGCGATTTCTTCCCATATGAACTGACTGACCCTGTTGTTTACAATCAATAGGTTTGTAAGAAAGGAATGGGGAAATCCGAAAGTAACAGGCAACTAAAAAGAAATATGTTATGTTTAGATTAAAAAATTAATGAAAAAAATTATGTCAAGATTATGAAGAATAAGACAATAAACACGCCGAAAGAATGCCAAAGAAAGTAAGAGGCATAAAGAAGTAATCAGATTAAGGAAGAAAGTAACAAGGAAGAATCGACGTTTAATTTAAAGACAAAAATGAAATGGGGGTGAATATGAAAAAGTAATAAATGTAGTGTTAGTAAATCTATCCCTATATAGGCCTGGACAGGCTCCTAGGACTCCGGGAAGTTGAGACTCCTAGGATTTCTAGACAATCGGCATCTGAAGGTGGTAAGGTTGTCAGCCTTACACACCGGCCGCCTTTACCCCCCAGGAATATCCCTGGTACTCATTTCTGTTAGAGGCTGAGTCGATCACACGGCCATTGTGCGGCCGGATGGATTATGTCAATGAAAAATTCCAATGACACCATCGAGAATCTAACCAGCGACTACAGGTTTGCAGTGCAGTGTTCAACCAATTGCTCCACCCCGTTCCGCCCCACATACAAACTACTTGTGTGAAATCCCCTTTCATACTACCCACCCATTGTCTCCAACTCTCGCTTGTATACTCAAAACTTCAAGATTCCTTACCAATATCTTGCGTACATTTCTTATTTCCTCACACATGCTACACAGCTCGCTAATCACCCTCCCTAGTTTAATCATATAATCATATAACAAATCTGTTTATACATAATCCAGAATACACAAGAAGTTATAACCCACAAGCTCTCCTATTACATATCCCAGTACAAGCTGCGTAGTTACTCTTTTGACTTTTGATAACCAGAGTTGCTTATACAGTTGACATTATCCTACGATTCGGGTACACTCACATTGGTCAACAAATTTGGTAACGGACGGGAAGTGAATCTATAAGAAGCGAATTATCAGAATATATAATAAGACAATTGAAAAGAA
>Ga0123354_10013035_pt1 | contig 12876 bp, 7 predicted proteins | sample TergutLab28metaG_2_FD_97872 | JGI IMG/M metagenome (GOLD analysis project Ga0123354, IMG submission 97872) | Labiotermes labralis P4 segment gut microbial communities from Petit-Saut dam, French Guiana - Lab288 P4 | ecosystem: Host-associated > Arthropoda: Insects > Digestive system > Gut ...
TAACTTTAGGATCGGAATAATTCCCTGTTCTCCATTCGAAATTTTGAAGCCATTGCGTCCATCCAATATCCTGATAAATGACATCGCATGGAATCCGTCGTTTACGAAATTCAGCGGCTATTTCGAGCGCCTGAGCTTCTTTTGTATAAAGCCCTCGAGATTGAGAAAAACCGAATGCCCACTTTGGAGGCATGATGGGTTTTCCGGTCAATGTGATGTATTGACTCAATATTTCTTTATAATCTTTTCCATAAATGAAATAGTATATAAACTCTCCATTGGGAGCTTCAAACGAATAATATTCATCTGATTCAGCGCCGAAATTGAATTCTGTTTTATAGGTATTGTCCAAGAATATTCCATAGCGATAGCTGCTCATAAAAAAAGGAATGCTTTTATAGAGCGGGTCTTCTGTCGTGCTGTAACATGGACGGTCGCTGTTCCACATCTTGTAAGAATGACCGCGTCGATTCAAGGGTCCCGATTTTTCGCCCAAACCGAAAAACTGTTCGTCAGGACGTAATATTTTATATGCTTTTTTTGCGGTAGAGTCCGTTACCTGTCCCATATCCTTGAAATCGCCAAAAATCAAGTTCTGCCATTTGTCGAAAATCTGAAGCTGCATCGGACTTTTATTCATCCGCACGCGAAGTTTTGCCGTATAGATTTCAAAACACGAGGAGTCTTCATTAACTTTCAATTCATCAATTGTTTCAAGATTTTCATTTACAACCGAAAATGATTCATTGCTACGGATGAATTTACCTGCAGGATCAAACCAGACTTTGATAACCGAATTGCTCTTGAAGTCCAAAGCAAGTTTCGAACGATCGCTTGCCGTAAAAACAATGCGATTTCCTTCCTGCGAATAGGATACACATTCTTTTACTTTTGTGTTTTGTTGGGCATGCGAAATAAAGGGAACTAACAATATAAGTAGCGTTATATACTGTAAACTTTTCATTTATAATTTATTATCTGGTTAATATTCGAGAACAATCATATCCCAATACTTTAATGAAGGAAGCGAGAGCGTAACGTCGGCGCCCGCCTGTGAAAAGTCGACAGTCTGTGCAACTCCTCCATTTACGTCGGGAGATGCAAACCAAATATTTTTTACAGAGGAATTTGCCGTTATTTTTATTTTTGCATCGGTAATCGTTACCGGTTCCGCCTGTGTTCCGTTGGTATCTCTCCATTCCATTGAGTTTGCATTGGAAAAATTGATGAGATGAATTACATCTTTATTGCTAAACTTTTTACCTTCTACTGATACTTCGCCTTGCACAGGAGCCCAGCTGTTTGTTAATATTTTCCCGTCTAACGATTGTACTGTGAAGGAAGTGAAAGCGCCTCCATCACGCAGTAGATTTTGATATGCAACAAGAAAATCGTAATAATGCACTAAGTCGAGCTTTAAATCGCTTTTCATCTGGAGGTTTGAATTTGGAAAATATTCATTTGCCAAGTAGTGTTCTCCCAATTCAATATGTGCCCCGCCAAAAGCGAATATCACAGCGTTTGCCAATAATACGCCAGGAGGATTCATGTATCCGCCGCTGTTTGATTTTGCATAATTGATATAGGCAGCCAATACGGTATTTTTAGTATTATTACTATACTTATTATTGTCCAATATAACTTGTGCAAGTTGTTCAAACGTATTGTTAGGCTCCCACACTTCCGTATAAAGGAAATCTACGCTTGAAACAGCGGCGCCGTTTTGTTGTCCATATTGATTAACCGCATTAAAAAGTAATTTTTTAGTTGGGTTGGATGCTTTTACGGCATCAATAAAAGGTTTAAATGTTTGGTCCAGCATCACTCTATTTCCGCCGTAATCATATAAAACTCCTCTATCTCCTAATTGATCAATATGATAACCATCAAAATCATACACGCTATACACATCGTTTACACGTCCTGTCAAATATTTTTGCCAGTCCGGATTTGAAGGATTAGTCAGGTAAATACTGCTCCTGAAAGGCGAAGCGAGAGAAAATTCATCTTTTTGCGAATGCCCGGTATCTTTAAATAAATACCATTCTTCCAGCACGCCATCGGTAGCCGCATTATTTAATGCTCCATAACATAAATCATAGAACAAGGCGTTCATTCCTTTACTGTGAATCAGGTCTATATACTGTTTTGAGGTTGACATATAATTTGTTCGTCCCGATATATCAATCCATGAATTTGCAGGATTTTGAACTGTTCCGGCTAAAGGGCGCTGATGATCGCAAAGCCAGTCATAAAACTGAATTCCATTGATATGATAACGATTCAAGGTATTGATCGTGTTTTCCATATCGTCAGAAGAAATATTCCCATACGCTGATAGAAATCCATAACGGGGAAATTTTTCCCAGTCGGAAGAAACATCTACAGCTATACTCTGATATATCTCTTCTTTGCCGTTTACGGTTTCGTAAATATCAACCATATAGCCTTTAAAATCTTCTGCCGGAGGAGTCCAGCTCCAGGACACAGATGTAAGCGCCTCTTCACTTAAGACTTTGCCTAAATAAGAATACCTGATTTTGTACGCTCCTGAAGGTTTTTCTTTGAGTGTAAACTGAACTTTTTCTCCCGGTTTATAGGTGGATTTATCCGTACTTATATCAATGTTCATATAGGTATCTCCATAAGTAACAGGATTATTTGTATTGGAATATTTTTCGCAAGAAATGAGCATTACGAAACTTGCTGCAAGCAATATTATTCTATTCTTCATATTATTTTTGGAAAAAAGAAGGCTGCTCAGGCAATTTGCTTTGAACAGCCTTTTTCAATTATTTATTGTTATTTTATAGTGACAGTTTCATTAAGCTGGTCTAATGTAATGGAATAGGTTCCTGCCGCCACTTTCCATTTATTATCTGCGCCGGCTCCAGGGTAACTGAACAACACTTTTTCCGGTTGTCCTGTCGGAACCTTATCCGCTTCACTTGCGAGGAACCAGCCTCCATTCCAATCGGTTTGTTTATCGCAGGTAAATTTCAGTTCTCCGGCTTGCAGCGCTCCTGTCCATGTGAATACATAAGGATCGGCTGTTGCATTCATCGGTAAAGAATTAGCAATATCCCAACCGATAGAGGTAGCATCGCCAACAAGATATATCATTGGATAGGGTGTAAAAGGAGCTATATCAATCTTCATATTCCGCGTATCAAGTGTGATTTTATAAACGCCTCCGGTTATATTCCACTTGTAATCAGGATCGCCTGCCCATTTAACCACGTCGAGATTTAATCCTTCCGGAGTATGGTCAACGGCGGGACGGAAGAATACGCCATCCCAACTTTCCTGTACGGTAGCAATCTTAAATTCACCGCCAGCCGACAAATCACCATTATAATGGAATATAAACGGATCAAGCAGGTCAACAGTCATCGGCTCGAAATTCCAACCGGTTGGATTACCCACAAACCACAAAGCCGTATATTCAGGTCCTTGACCTCTTGTTATGCTAATTGTTAATGTTATTAAGTTAACATTGATTGTATAGGTTCCACCCTCTGTTATTGTAAACTGTTCGTCGTAGGAATCGTCAAAACTTTCGCGCAGGTAGAGTTCTGTGTCGTCAGCGCCTTTATTATACGAAGGCGCAAAAGAGCCTAAGGTAGTAATGAATTTAAAATTCCCGGGAGTGAGCGCTCCTGTCCATGTAAAACCTTTAGGAACACTGGCGATTGGCTTCATTTCAGTAGCATTATCGGCGTCCCAACCATTAGGCGTAGCATCTCCAATCAAGTATAACGTTTTAGTAATCGGCATATAAGTTTTGACGGTTACTATCTGTACATTAGATGTTTCCGGCTGAATGTCATCTGAAGCGACAGTTGCCGTCACACGGCTTTCCAAAGTTACTTCCGTGTCTATTGGAATCCCAAACTTGTCGATTAACATGTCATTCAAATCTTCGTTTGTATAGGATTGTTCATATATTTGCCTTCCAAGATCGATTGATATGCCGCCGGCAAAGTTATTTCCTTGCACATCCATTTGAAAGGTATAGCTGATGGCTGCATTTGTACCTTGATTTGAACCTGAAGTCCATGTAAATTTCAATGCCTCGACATTTGGATTTGAAAAGTCAAGTTGAATATTATCACTTGAAGCTGTTATTTCTAAAGGCGCATTTCCTTTGTTTGATTCCATCACATTATTATCTAAACATCCGGAAAAGATTGCTGTCAGAAACGATAAAAGAAATAAAAATTTATATGATTTCATATGTATTTTCAATAAAAAATTAATAACCCGGATTTTGAGTCAAATTAGGATTTGCATCTATATCCAATTGGGGAATAGGAAATAGCAATCTATTTTGCGTAGCATTTGTCTTTCCTATTGAATGCAAAAAATCAAGTCCATATTGTCCATTGTTCAGACGAACAAGATCAAACCAGCGATCACCTTCAAATGCCAATTCCATGCGGCGTTCATGAATAATTTTTTCGCGCATTTGGGCTTGATTCAGAGCGGCTATGTCGCTTCTGTTCGTGAGACCGGCTCTTGCCCGCACTTTGTATAGAGGTTCTACGGCTTCCGTCGTCCGTCCCAGTTCGTTCAGCGCTTCAGCTTCCATCAGCAATACATCGGCATACCGCAGTACAACAATGTTCGCAGGATTTGTATTGTAATCGGGAGATACGGATAACGGCACAAGAAACTTGCGGACATTGTATCCCGTGTTTGACCAAGATTTGTCGTAACTTTTCCCGTCAAAATCGGGACAGCCTGCATAAAGAATTGTTTTATCCTTACGCAAATCACCGGGTTCGTATTGATCTACAAATTCCTGTGTGGGTTGATTCCACCCGTAGCTTCCTCCTACAAATCCCGAATTACGAGGACCCATATAAGTGCTTAGCCAGCACGCTTGATTGGCATCATCCCAAAAACCGGCGCTGGTTAACCCGTAATATTGTATTTCAAATAACGATTCGGCTGTATTTTTGTTTTTACTCTCGCCTCCAAAACAGTCGCTGTAATCAGAATTAAGCGTATAACCAAGACTGTCGACTTTATTACACATATTCAAGCAGTCCTGATAATCGCCCAGAGTCAAATATACTTTCGCTAACGTTCCGGCGGCGGCTCCTTTTGAAGCTCGTCCGACATCGCTACCTTGATATTCTTCACGCGAAGGCAGCAGATTTATAGCATCCTGTAAATCCGGAATAATCAATTCATTGTAAATTTTCATTTTATCGGTACGCGCCGGAAGAAGATTATCTCCCGGTTTGGGCGTAGACGTCGTCAACGGCACATCGCCAAACAATCTGACCAATATGAAGTAATAGCTTGCCCGCAGAAATTTAGCTTCTCCAATACATCTATCTTTCAACTTTTGATCGATATTCAAATTAGGCACATTTTCCAATACGGTATTGCAATACAATATTCCGGGATTTGGTCCGCGCCAGATATCCAGCGCCCCTGCATTGTCGGCAGTTGCGACGAAATCCGCCAGTGTTACGGTTTCAATGCCATCGGTTCCGCCTCCGGCTCCTACTTCACTGTTTCCGGCAATAATGTCAAGCGTCCATATCCTCATATTGTATATTTTCGGACGTTGCATGGGCTGATATGCTCCATTGACTAAAGCAATGGCTGAGGCTTCGTCTTTGAGCGCTTCTGCACTTGGATATTCATAAGGGGTTTTGTCTAAATATCCTGAGCAAGAAACAAATAAAAGCGAAGTAAATAATAATCCTGTATAAAATATCTTTCTCATAATTTTCTTTTTTTAGACTAAAATTTTACGTTAACGCCAAAACTTAAGGTACGGGTAACCGGATAAGTATTCAGATCGACACCTCCAACATTTATTTCGGGATCAAATCCCGAATATTTCGTCAATGTCATTAAGTTTTCGCAAGAAATATATAAACGGGCTGTTTCCAAATACGCTTTTTTTGATACCTTTTTGGGAACAGTATATCCTAATGTAAGATTTTTCAGCCGCAAATAGGATCCGTCTTCAATAAACCGGTTGGACTGTCGGGTATTTTGATTCGGATCGCTATAAATAGCGCGTGGCACAGTATTGCTTGTTCCTTCTCCCGTCCATCGGTCAAGAACTTTTGCTATTTGATTTTGAGGCACTGACATGCCTTCTTGCCAAATTAGATTTGCATTATAAATATCGTTTCCTGCAATGCCTTGAAAGAATATTTGTAAATCAAAACCTTTATAAGCAAGACTGTTGTTCATTGAAAATGTCCATGTCGGGGAAGGATTTCCAATATATGTCCGGTCATTGGCATCTATTACACCATTGTTATCCAAGTCCCTGAATCGGATATCTCCGGGAGCCGTGCCTCCAAGCACCTGTACTGCATAATTGTTTACCTCGTTCAAATTTTGGAAAATACCGTTTGTAACATAGCCATAAAATGAATTGACAGGACGCCCTACTGCGTCAATCTGCACTTTTGTCATATTAATATCACTCCCGACAAACAGAGGGACTCCATTGTTCATTGCGGTTACTCTGTTCCTGTTATATGATACATTTAAATTTGTATTCCATTCTACGATTCCCTTGAGATTTTGAGAATTAACAGTCAGTTCAACTCCTTTATTTTGCACTTTTCCCGCATTTATACTGGGAGGATTGGTATCGGAATAACCGGTAGTGATAGGCACAGACATGGGTACAAGCATATCGGATGTATTTTTTATATAGGCATCAAGCGTAAGACTGATTCGTTGATTGATTAATGCCATGTCAATTCCTGCATTATACTGTTGTACGGTTTCCCATCTTACATTCGGGTTGGGCATTACCAAAGGATAAAGCGTTTGTACAGGGATGCCGTTGAACACATATTGTCCGGTCTGAAGTCTGGTATAATAGGCATAATTATCTATACCGCCCTGATTTCCGGTTTCTCCGTAACCTGCGCGGATTTTAATATCGTTCACCCATTTATTTTTATGATAGAACGCTTCTTCCGACAAGCGCCATGCAGCAGCGAAAGAAGGAAACGTTCCCCAACGATTTTCCTTGGAGAAACGAGAAGAGCCATCCCTGCGAACAGTTGCCGTGAGCAGATATTTATCGGCATAATTGTAGTTCACACGTCCCATGAAAGATAATATCGCCCAATCATTTTTCGAACCGCCTACTGTCGGTTGATCCAACCCGTTGTTGAATTGAATGTTAGCATCACTCAAGAATCCCTGAACACTCGCATTCATGTAATTATAAACATTATTTTGAGCGCTGGAACCAATCATTACGTTCAAATGATGTTTTTTATTGAACGTGTCATCATAAGTTAATGTATTATCCCACAAATAAGTTAAACTTTTATTAGATGCCTGATACAAATAGGATTCCGGCTGCGGTATGGGTTTCCAGTCGTATTTTGGACTAAAGTTTGTATTATCCCAAAACTTAAAATCAATTCCTCCTAAGGTTTTGAATATTATTTTTTTGAACAAGTTTATTTCGGCAAACACATTGCCCAGCACATTATATCCGTTTGTTTGTTGATTATTGAGGTTAGCATTTCCAACAGGATTTCTAATATCACCATATTGGTATGCCGGAGCATCAGGACCTGAATAAGATCCATCTTCATTATAAACAGGCTGAGTGGGTAATGCAGCCATCGCATCGCGAATACTGAAGGAACCCTGTTTTTTTTGGTCGCTGCTTAAAGTCAGATTGTTGCCGAATTTAAGCCATGAGCGAAGTTTTGATTCACTGTTAAATTGCAATGTGTAACGGCGATAAGATGTATTAATCACAATCCCCTGTTGATCAAAAACTCCGCCTGAAACGTAATAGTTACTCCGGTCGTTTCCTCCGGAATATGACAATGTATAATTCTGCATTGGAGCTGTACGAAATAAAGCTTTCAGCCAGTTTGTTCCATATCCGAGCGATGTAGGATCAGCAAAATCAGGACGTTGCTGCAAGGTTGTCGTCGGATTAGCTTGGATATAATTGGTTATCATTTCATTATGTAATGATGCAAACTGACTTGCATTTAACATTTCAGGCATGTTGGTAGCATTCTGGATTCCCCAATTAGCGCTGAATGATATGAGCCCGCCGCCCGATTTACCTTTTTTGGTAGTTATCAGTACAACTCCATTAGCGCCGCGGGAACCATATATAGCTGTTGCTGATGCGTCTTTCAGCACATCGACCGTTTCTACGTCTTCTATGTTTAAAGAATTGATTCCCAAATCAGTAGGAACTCCGTCTATCACTAACAGCGGTTCACTGTTGTTTATTGTGCTGATTCCCCTGATACGGAAAGATACATTGTCTCCAGGTTTTCCTGACGAAATGACCTGAACCCCGGCAGCGCGTCCCTGCAAGGCTTCTCCCACACTGGATACAGGTTTTTCTTTCATTACATCTCCGGAGACGGAGGCAACAGCGCCGGTCAGATCTTTTTTTCGCATGACGCCATAACCCACAACAACTATTTCATTCAATGCCTGTACATCTTCCTGTAGAATCACGTCAAAGGAAGTCCGCCCTTTGACCGATTCTTCAATGGATTTGAAGCCTAAAAATGAAAATTGCAGAACAGAATTAGGATTTGTATTCAAGGAATACCGACCATCCAAACCGGTAATGACGCCGCTTGCAGAACCTTTTTCCACAATGCTAACGCCGGTTAAAGGCTCATTATTGCTGTCGGTAACAATTCCTGATACATTTATCTTTTCGCTTGTTTGCGCGCTCAACGCATACGGGAACGGAAAGAGTAAGATCACAATCGCCAGCAAGCGATTGAAAGTTTGTAAAACAATAGAAATTTTTCTTTTCATAATTGAATAGTAAATAAATTTAAAAGCAATTTTGGGAGTAAAATTAGATTATTCATTCGATAAAAAATAATGTATAATACACAAAGGATATTGTTAAAATTACATAATATTATCAATCATTAACTTACAATTGTTAATGCAGGAAAAAATCAATATAAGATAAATCCTATTCCGCTCGTTTTATTGCCATTATCCGGCGTTCAAAATCTTCTTTCGGAACAATTGTCTTGGCTTTTGCCTTACTTTTATAGGAATAAACAGTAGTAACCGCAATATTTAGAAATCCGGCAATACGTTCATTTTCAGTGATTCCCAATCGCATGAGGGCAAATATCCGCAATTCCGGACTGATATTGCCATGTTCATCCAGCGATATCCAGTCATCAGGAGCAAACAGTTTGTTATATTCATCAATAAAATCAGGGAAAAGCAGCAAGAAAGTTTTATCGAAAGAGGAAAACATATTTTCCCGCTCCATCTTTATATTTATATCGCTGTTCAAACTTCCCAAATCATCGTATTGCTTTGCCATTATTTTGGTATGCAACTTCTTTAATAGTTTATCGAATCGTTCAATATATTCGGATTTCCCATACAATGATTGGATGATGTATTGGTTTTTGATTTCATTGGATTCTTCCAAGCGATTATTGGCGTGCAGCAACTGTTTGTTAAGAGCGTTTAACTGCCAATAGGCGCCATCTATCTCTTTGCGCGCCGCCGATAATTTTTTCATTTGCGTATAGATGAATATCACCGTCATTATCAAGAAAAAAGCCAATACGGTTGTCAACAGCAGATACAATTTCAACTGATTTTTTTGTTTGAGGGATTTTTCCTGATAAGCGCTGTCTATGATAGGAAATATCTTGGATATTTCAATTGCTCTTACGTGAGCATTGCAAAACATTGCGTCTTCCAACGAGCACTTGATATATTCATAAGCATGATTTAAATCGCCCGCTTTATATAGCAAAAGAGCTAATACCTGCATAGCGGCATTTTCCTTAATTGCATTTTTAAAATCGGCATCGGCTGATAATGCCAAATACCTTTTTGCCAGATCATCATTTCCCTCTTTCCTGTAAATGTCGGCTAATGCATAATTAAGAACAGCATATTCATGATCTTCCGACGAGGATTTCGCCAATAAACCGGTTAATATCACTTTCGATTCGGGTAATTTTCCATCATCTTTTAACTTTTCGGAATAAACAATTAAATAGTGATTAGATCCAGGCTCCAATACGGAAAGAAGGGTATCCCGATAAGCATCGCTGATTTTCTTATATTGAGACGCATAAATATTATTGAATGAATAGTAAGCGTAGGCTTCTTTGTAATTATTGTAATAATTGACCTTTAAACTATTATCTAATTTTGCTTTATCAATAGAATGTAAAGTGTCAAAAGCCTCTTTATACATACCTACAATATAGTAGACCGATGCCAGATTGAGTTTGGAATCATCAATCCAAACCTGTTTTTGTAAAGATTCGGCAATTTTTAATTTTTCTTTCGCATAATGGAAAGCCGAATCACAAATAAACGTTTTGAACATATAAAAAAGCTCATCGTCAATTTTATAACGCTGTTCCAATGATATATCGGGCGTTGCAAGCCGCTGTTTAACGGCATTGATCTCTTCATATTTTGCATCCGTATATTCCTGCCTGTTTTTGATTGTATTGTCAAGGCTGCCGAGAAGTGGAGAGTTGGACGGTTTACCATTTACCGACAACTCAAAACTAAAAAAGACAAGAAGCGGTACAAGAATACTTATCAGGAAAAACCCGAAAAAGTATTTTTTATCCAACTTATGTTTTATTTTAGAATTTGCAGTTCTTACTCTAACCATAACTCAAACAATTTTTTATCTTGTCTAAAATCATCTCCGGATTGATTTGTTTCAAACAGGCATAATCGCCGCGTAAGCAAGGCTTGTCTCCAAATATTGAACAGGGACGGCATGGCAAATCTGTTTGCACAATATTTGATTCGTTTTGATTAAATCCGTAAAAACCGGCATAAGGATGCGTAGCGCCCCAAATAGAAATCACCGGCGTATTAACTAAAGAAGCCAAGTGCATATTCGCCGAATCCATGCTTACAATTAAATCCATTTGATTCATTAGAAAAAGGTCTTCCTGCAAATTCATTCGACCGGCTATCGATCTTGTGTTCGAATATTTTTCTGCCCACTGCTCCAATAATTTACTTTCTTCCTTACTTCCCAAGAAGATAATTTCAACATTCTGCATTTCACTCAACCGGTAAACGACTTCTTCCATCTGTTCCAAAGGATAGGTTTTCCCCTTGTGTCTGGCAAAAGGAGCAATTCCAATCAGGATCTGTTCTTTTGCCGGTTTTTCGGAAAATAATCCGGTGAAACGCAAGGAAGAATCGTAGCCCAACTTTTCAAATACCTCACAGTAACGCTCAAGCGAGGTCTTCAGCGGCTGCATTATTTTATTTTTTTGACGGACAAGTTTTTGCTTTTCCGCTCTACCCTTGTCAATCACGGCTACAGGATTGCCTTGAAGCCGGAAATAGCAATCGACGAAAAAAGAACGGATGACTCCGTGTAAATCAGCTACTTTTATTCTTTTCGAGCCAAAAAGTCGGGAAAGTTCGCGCAACAACCGGATAATTCCTGTTATCCCTTTGTGTTTACCATTTGTATCTGCCGGAAAGATCGTCAGATTGGAAGGCGGATTGACAAACAGCGATGTCCATGCGCTTTTAGTAAGAAACAGGAAATGATCGTCGGGATATTTTTGCGCTACCGAATACAACACAGGAATTGCTATTGCAACGTCTCCCAGCGAAGACAAACGAATAACTAAAGTCGCCGCCATATTTATTTTTTTCCGTACAATATGGGATTTAGATTCGGGTCGTTATACATTTTCATCTGTTTGTAGACTTTCATGTATTTTTTGCCTGATTCGATATCAGCCAGCAATTGGTCGATAGCCAGCGATAAATCCTCCCGTTGTTCCAACAGAACGGCTAACTTTTTCAAGCAAACGTTCCGGTGTTCTTCAGCTACATCCTCGCGCAAAGTTTCCTGTTGCCAATGGTAAATCTTCAGCGCAAGAATCGACAACCGGTCGATAGCCCATGCCGGACTTTCCGTGTTGAAAGTCGACGTTGCGGAATAAACGACCGATTGATATTTTTCGTAAAAGTAGCCATCAATCAATTCAACCAAGTCGGTACGTTCCTGATTGGAGAGGTCGATTCTCCGTTTTATCTCCAAAGCTTTCGCCGGATCAATATTCGGATCGCGGATAATATCTTCCAGATGCCACTGTACGGTGTCGATCCAATTTTTCAAGTAAAGATAATACTCTATTGTTTTTACAGGATAAGGATTCCGGATTTCCGCATCAACATCGTCTATAAGATGATAATCCGAAATCGACTGTTCAAAAACAGGATAAGCTAATGTTGTGAATTGCATAATTTTTAATTAGTAAATTTCAAAATTTGTACAAATTTACAAAATAAATAGACAAGAAACAAGATATTGAGGAAAAGTTGTACCTTTGTAAAGCGGTTCACCAACTTGAAAATATAGAATGGAGGATTACAATATACATTCATCAACTGTCAGCGAGAAGGAAAAGGAATTTGAGAACGCGCTCCGTCCCTTGTCGTTCAAGAGTTTCAGCGGACAGGACAAAATCGTTGAAAATCTGAAAATATTCGTTACCGCTGCCCGCCGGCGAGGCGAAGCGCTCGATCATGTCCTTCTGCACGGACCTCCGGGGTTGGGAAAGACAACGCTGTCAAATATTATTGCTAACGAATTGAACGTCGGATTCAAAACCACTTCAGGTCCGGTTTTGGACAAGCCCGGCGATTTGGCAGGCGTATTGACTTCGCTGCAACGAAACGACGTTTTGTTTATCGACGAAATTCACCGTTTAAGTCCGGTTGTGGAGGAATATTTGTACTCGGCAATGGAAGATTACCGGATTGACATTATGATTGACAAAGGTCCCAGCGCCCGCTCGATTCAGATTGTGTTGGAGCCTTTTACTTTAGTTGGAGCGACCACTCGAA
>Ga0123354_10013036_pt1 | contig 12876 bp, 14 predicted proteins | sample TergutLab28metaG_2_FD_97872 | JGI IMG/M metagenome (GOLD analysis project Ga0123354, IMG submission 97872) | Labiotermes labralis P4 segment gut microbial communities from Petit-Saut dam, French Guiana - Lab288 P4 | ecosystem: Host-associated > Arthropoda: Insects > Digestive system > Gut ...
ACCAGATGGGTGCACTGGGCACGGCGACAACGCGAGGGCAGACTGGACGTCTGTAGAGCGTTGGCGATGGGGCCAGGGCGCCCATCTGGGGTTGCGGAGTAGCAATGGATCGGTGGATTCAGGATAAACGCCATCCTACTTCGTTCAGGCTGGACCAGGTAGCCGCAGACTACCGCTTGGACAACACGGCCACGGATTCGACGTGGTGGGTCAGCGGGAACAAATCGAAGGCCCGCAGCGCTGTCAGCTCGTAACCGAAGCCGTCGAACAAACCCACATCGCGGGCGAGGGCCGCGGGATCGCAGGCGACATAGACGACGCGTTCGGGCCCCAGTCTGGCGATCTGGGCGACGGCTGGAGGACCCGCGCCCCGGCGAGGAGGATCGCAGACGACCACCCCACCAGACCTGGGCCGGAAACTGGACAGAACCTCGGTCACGTCACCGACCAGGCAGTCCACGTCCTGACCAGCCGTGTTGAGGCGCAGGAAGTCCACCGACCGCGCCGAACCTTCCACGGCGGTCACCGGTTCACCGAGCAGGTCGGCCAAGGGCTGGGTGAACAGCCCGGCTCCGGCGTACAGGTCCAGGACCGGACCCGCCACACCCTCCACCGCCGTCACAACAGCATCCACCAAAACCGCCGGTGCTGCGCGATGGACCTGCCAGAAACAGTCGGCTCCCACCCGATAGGTCCACCGCCCGGCAGCGGTGCGTACTTCTTCCTCGACGATTGCCGGTGTGGCCAGGTCTTTCTCGGCGTGGACCATCACCGGCGAGTCCGAGGGGCGAACATAGGTCCGGGGCCCATCCGGGCCGGGAACCCCACGCGCAGCATCCTTCTTCACCGCGTCGTGGATGTCCTCATGGGCCAGGGGCATGCCATCGACCTCCACGATCTGGTGGGACTTGGCCGCGTACATCCCCACCCGGCCTTCCACCACCTGCAAGGTCACTCGGGTACGCCACGCCAGTCCGTGTCTGGCCTGATCGCCGGGAGCTTCCTCGACCACCACGTCCACTGGCCTGTGCGCCAGCCTGAGCATCTGGGTCTCGATCACCTGGGCCTTCCAGCGCCGGGAAGCCTCCAGGCTGACATGACCCAGGTCGGCCCCGCCGATCCCCGTGCGCAACGCCAGTTCCCAGGGATGCGGCACCCGGTCCGGTGAGGCCTGACACACCTGGACGGTACGGCCATACCACAGCTTGGCCCGCTGTGCCGTGATCTCGACATCCACCACCTCGCCCGGCAAGGCCCCCGTGACAAAGACAACCATCCCTTCATGCCGCGCCACACAGTACCCACCATGGGCAACATCGGTGGTTTCCAGCCGGACGATCATGGGTTCTCCCCGCCCAGAAGCGGCAGTGGTCCCGTAGGCACTGGGATGGCGACGCGACGTGGTCACACATCGGGAGATCCGGTCTGAGCGCATGTGTCCGCAGTTTACCCGAATCGGGAACCGACAAGTTTAAGCGCATTGGAATCCAGATGAACCATCATCAAGAACTAGCTTTGTTTTGGCTCTCCGGAATCAGCCTCGACACCCTCGTCATTATGTTGGACGATACGAAAATCCTGCCCTTTCGAATAGGAGCCTGTCACCACTTCAGATGCGTCGAAGTAGGACTGTTGAACTAATCTCCCTACACCGGACAACTCATCTTGGCAGTATATTCCAAATCGCAAGGCTGACGATTCACCAGTAAAGATGTCGTCCCTGAGAATGAGTGTGCTGAAACGATAGGCATTTCTATCATCATTGTCTCGCTTGTATCCTTCGATCGCGAGTGGCTCAGGTGAAAGCAACGGCACTACAAGCCGGTGGCCAACAAGACCACCGGCTGCTCGGAATTGAGTGATGACAGCAACCTCAACACGAATCCCGACAATCGCCCTTCGGGAACGGTTGACCACCTTTATTGTCACCTGATGTTTACCCGGCGAATAACAAGCCACTTTCGCTATGTCAACTCTCGGTCTCAGTAATCTCAGCGCCCCAACCCACACCACCGACGCGACAAGGCTAGCTGCCACGCCAACAATCAACGATTCAAACATCATCAGATTCTTCCTTGACGGGAGGTGAAATTGGATCGGTGGATTCGGACTTAGCGTCTCTACCATCTCGACTGAACAATCCTTGCTTCAACCGGTCGGACCTATCCGAACCTGGTGGCTTGCTGCCTGAGACTGTGTACGCAGGATATTGATAAACGCCATCATCCTGGTCTTCTTCCTCAAACAATACCCTGGCGCCAATCAACCGAATCTGAAACAGACTCCGAGTCAGCTCCATGGAACTCGTCACTGCCTGACGCAGTTGTCCTCGGACCGCCGGAGTACGTCGTGGAGACCCCGAGCAAAAAACTCGGCCTATTACCGGAAGCGCAGGCACTCCAAAATCGTCAGCAAACCCGCAGTACATCATGGAATAATCCTAGCGCCACATACCTTGTCATCAAGTCTGCCCTCACCTCAATTACTAATACCATCTGACAAGGTACACTGCATTTTCATCAGACAGTTTCAAGACCGAGCCTCCCGGCATCAGGCAAGTGTTGAGGTAGGTGTACCCGACCCTGGCGTTGCAATGCAACAATGAGCGGAGCGTCTTCCAATGGCCACTTCACTCCTCCCATGAGACTCAGCATGTCCGGATCATCTGCTGCGAGCCTCGCCATCATTAGAAGACCGGCAAGATAACCCCAGTCTTTCGTCTGCCCTCCGGGCTGATTAGGGTCCTGTAAGCCACGTTTTGACCGGATGGAAATCTCAGCAGCTTGTTGCACACTGACATAGGGAGCAATACGTCGAGCGACATCAGCCAAGCCTTCTCGGCTTGCTGAGTCGACGGCAATGACGCGAGCGGCATACACCCGCAGTTGCTCCGCGGTCTGTAATCCGAACTCAACTTCCCGCCAGGCCGCCAACCCCTCTTCAGTCGGAACAGTGTGGCCTAACGCGACAGACACCCACGCCTCTGGTTGGTCGTAGCTATTCGCCCATCTGAGCACGTGCCCTCCCACCTCATGAGCCACTATTCGATCGGCACCGCGAGGTGTAAACGTGCTACCTGCGCGGACACGCACCCGCTGCTTTGGACCGTTCACAGAGGCTTGAGCAGACATGTTCCGCTCCTCGATGACGGTCCAACCTTGCAGGCCGTAAGCCGTCAACGCAGAAGCAATCCTGTGTTGCATCGCAGCTGATGTGACTACTTCGCCGTCTTCGTTTCCCTCCACAGAAATCGGGAAGGGAACAGATTCAGTTTCTCCGTCGAGGATAGCCTGTGCAACCGTTACCAACTCCGAATCGGGCAAACCGACATGAGCGTTCTCAAACGACACGTAGTCATCATCGTTTTGGTGGCCTAAGATATCAGCTCGCTGAAGCTGTTCGTCGATCTCTGCAAGTACACGACCTTGCACAGCGCTATCCATATTCACGTCCACCAACGACGACCGAAACACCGTCCAATCACCAATGTATGGTGTAATTCCTGAACGGTCATAGACGAACGCCTTGGGATATGAACCAGGTACCCCCGAGGCAATCATGTCTTGAAGCGCTTCCATATGGTCAAGTACATCCACCGGTTCTGTCCAGACATCGACATGGTGTTCGGCAGAGAGTTCCCGATATCGAACTAGAGCTTCCTCATTCTGCATGATAGTTTTCCTTCCCGCTGGCATGTCATGCTGATTGTGCCAACGACTAATCTAATAGCGCACAGCAGGTTACATGAATCCACCCATGCTTCCTTTGGTCAGGCAAAAGATTTAGCACGCTCAACGACACCCTCTGCCAATTGAAGCCAATTCGTACACACCTCGTCGTACGGAATAAGCCATTCCTCTGGCTGACCTGTCGTCGGCCATGGCGAGCCAAGATAGTCAAGCAACACCTCAGTCAAGATACAACTAGAAGGGCGGATTTCGTACCTCGGTAGCGTCTGAGCGGCAGCAGCAAGGTCTTCTGAGTCGCCGGTGAGCAATGCCCGAAGGGCAAGGAGTTCACCGACTTTTGAAGACCAGCCATGATATTGTGGCAATAATTGTTGCATGCGATGGATAGTGTCTGCGAGATCACTTGGACGAGCAAGCTGAAAAGCACCGAGTGCGTGGAGACAGCTCATCTGAAAAGTAGGCATTGCCATTTCAATAGATTTGTCGAGAAGCATTGAAGCTTCTATGCGACAATCTTCCCCTGAAAACAACTTATGTCGAAGAAAACTTGTGCGAAGCTCTAACCGAAATCGAGCCGAACTATTGCGGGCGATGCGAGCCTCATATTCGTTCCCCTCAAGTTGAACGATTCCATGATCTCTCCAACAGGAGTCTTCAAAGTCCCGGTATCCCACATCTTCGACGCCCAAGGTCTTTGTTCGGTACTCCAAAGCTTGTTCGTACAATCGTTCCTCACGAAATGTGGTTGCCACTTGATTGCGAAGAAGACTCAACTCAAGCGAATCACCATCACACCAATCTGTGATCAATACCTGTAGTTGGTCGAGTGATTCAGGGAAACGGCAGACACTCCGCAATCGGTAAGCCAGCCATAAGCAGGAAGAGCGACTGTTCTGCGCTAATCTGGTCCCCAAGACCAGCGACGAGGAAGGGATCATGCACTACGTCATCATGGGATGCGGCCGGGTGGGATCCAGCCTCGCCAGGGGTTTGGAGAGGCGCGGTCATTCCGTGGCTGTCATTGATGTCGATGCCGGAGCCTTTCGCCGACTGGGTCCGACCTTTCACGGCACAACCCTCAAAGGAGTCGGTTTCGACCGGGAGGTCCTGGTCAACGCGGGAATCGAGCGGGCTGCCGGATTCGCGGCGGTCTCCAACGGCGACAATTCCAACATCCTGGGCGCCCGGGTGGCCCGGGAAAACTACGGGGTCGCCACGGTCGTGGCCCGCATCTACGATCCTTCCCGGGCTGTCGTCTACGAACGGCTCGGCATCCCCACGGTGGCCACGGTCAGGTGGTCGGCCGAGCAGATCCTGGGCAAGCTGATCGACCTCGGCCCGGAGTCCTTGTGGCGCGATCCCTCCGGATCAGTACGCCTGGTCGGGTTGCACTACCATCAGTCGTGGGTCGGAACGCCCATCACAGACATCCAGAAATGCCTGAACACGCCCATCCCAGCCCTGGGCCGCTTCGGTTCGGCGATCACCACCGACGAGACGACGGTGCTGCAAGACCACGATCTGCTGTACGTCATGGCCGACTCCGGATCGGTCGACGAGTGCAGGAGCCTGCTCGCCCTGCCGCGGGAAACCAAGTGAGGAGGCCGCCATGCGAGTATCCATCGCCGGCGCCGGCAACGTGGGACGCTTCATCGCCCGGGAGTTGATCGCCAACGGTCACCAGGTCCTCTTGATCGACCGGGCGCCCGAAGCGATGAAGCTGGCCTCGGTTTCCGAAGCGGAATGGTTCCTGGCCGACGCCTGTGAGTTGGACACCATCGCCGAAGCCCACCTGGAAACCTGCGATGTCGCCATCGCTGCGACCGGAGACGACAAAGCCAACCTGGTCCACTCATTGCTCGCGAAAACCGAGTTCGGCGTCCCGCGTACTGTCGCACGGGTCAACCATCCAGGCAACGAATGGCTCTTCGACGAGGTCTGGGGCGTCGACGTGGCCGTATCCACCCCGCGCATCATGTGTGCGTTGGCGGAGGAGGCCGTCACCGTCGGCGACCTCGTCAGACTGTTCACCTTCACCAAAGGCAGCACCGATCTGGTGGAAATGACCTTGCCAGATTCGAGCCCCCACATCGGACACACCATCGGCCAGGTGCAGTGGCCCTCTGACGTCATCCTGGTGGCGCTGATCCGTGGCGGCCACGGACTGGCCCCGGATGCGGGCACCACCTTGGAAACAGGGGATGAACTGCTCTTCCTCGTACCCGAGGACGCCGAAAAGCAACTGGCCGGTTTCCTTTTCCCCGGTGGTTCGGCGCGCTCAGGCCTCAGTGTGGGCGAGACAACACACCTGGGTGTAGGCCCGCGTACGCCGCCGAAGCCGAAGGACCGTCTTCAGCCGACCGGTGAAGCGATCGACTACGTGTTGTGAGCCGTTAGCTTGCTGAAATACCATGTCTTGTCGGGGGTCGCAGGCGGGGGTGGGACGAAGATTTCGAGGTACGTGATGCGTCACCGTTCTGCTCCCGTATGATGAGCACATGACACAACCACCTTATGGCGACAATGCCTACACCCCACCGCCGCAGTATCCGGGGCAAGCGCCCTCGCCGCAGATGCCGGCGGCTCCCTCCTATCCACCGGCGACCTATCAGCAGGGTTACGGTGCCCCGGTGGCGCCGGGCTATTCCTCTGAACAGCCGAAGCAGAAGTCAGGTCGCTTGGGGATCATCGCCTTCGTGATCGTGCTCGTCACGGGAATCCTCTTCGTGGTTTCCATGCACGGCATCATGGTGGGGCTGGCCAACGCTTTTGGGGCAGGCTGGATGAGAACGGGGACGACTCCAGACCTGAGCACGTTGTCCGACCAACAACTCTCCGACCTTCAGCAACCCGCCTGGTTGTTCCTGGTGTCCATGGCAGCAGGTGTCGTCGGCTTCATCTTGTCGATCGTCGCCGCCGCCACGAAGAGGGGTCGTCTGATGGGAATCCTCGGAATCGTCGCGGGAATTCTTGCTCCGATCATGGCCATGGTCGTCGCCATGGCCATGGCGAACTGACGGCCAGTACGCGGCTGTCATGATGCCTCAGGTGTTGTCCCGGGGGGCTTCGACGACATACCGGGGGTTGTAGATGACCAGTTCTTGTCCGAGTTGGGCTGTTCTGCCATAGACGCGCATGACGATGCCCGGCACTATCCCCGGGACATGATTCCGGCCCATCCAGACTAAGGTGATGTGTCCCGTACCGTCCCCCAGGTCCGCCTGAAAACTCAGGGCGGCCCCCGGCGGGCTGGCCGAAACAGACTGGATGTGGCCGAACAACCCGACTCGTTCTCTGGCTTTGACCGATGAGATGGCCTGGGCTCCGGGGTGCCCGGATTCGTCGGGTGACTCCTCGTCGACCAAGTCTTCGTCGCTGGACCAGACTCGCTTGAAGACCGACCGGATCCGCTCTGCGGTCGGCGATGCCCTCACGTCTTGTCGCCCGCGCTCAGAGGTACGACGGACCCGGGTACCATGGCCTGATCACCTCGGCGCACGATGGTGTTGCGTACGAATTCCTCGAACTGTTCGGCGGCTTCCCCACCCTCGGCGTGCAGAGCAGCTTGCCCGATCAGCCGGGCGTTCAGCACCCAGCGCGGACCGGCGACCAACCAGTCCCGCAAGGGGGCATAGCCTTCGCGTCCCTGCTCGTCGGTGACCAGGATGACCCGACGCAGTTCGGTTCCAAAGGGTCCTTTCGCCATGGTGACGACCTTGGCGTTGGGGGTTTGAGCAATCAGGGTCTCGCGCAGATCGGCACAATAGTTGCCTGTCTGCGGCGCCGCGAAGACGGTCAGCTGCAAGCGAGACTGCGGGCTGTGCTCGACGATCAGGTGGAGGAGTTGGTTGGTTTGCGGGCTAGCCACCAACTTGACGTTCAGGCCTTCCTCCGGGGTGATGATCACCGCCCCCAGATCGATCCGTTGGACCTCGTCGGCAGTCAAATCCACCTCATCGATGTCGAAAGGCCCGTCATCGCGCCAATCCTGGCTGACGTCGAACAGCCGCCACTGGTCGGTTTCGGTCTCGTCGGTCTCGTCGGTGTCGTCGTCGAACTCGTCATCGTCATCCAAGGCGTCGTCGGCGTCTTCCTCAACCACCTCGAACGCTTCCGCGTCCTGGTCTCGATCCGGCCCGGTCTTCTTCTTGCGTCCAAAGATCAACGTCAGTCCTCTCTGCTCTCCTGGTCGGGGGCGTACTGAAGAATTCTGTCCCACCAGCCAACTCCCACCCTTAGACTACTCGTCCACTGCGTGAACTGGTGCGTTGCCCAGGCCGCATGACAGCGGGCGACGGCCAGCAGCGCTCAGGTGGTCCGCCAGGCCGCCACACCGCCCGAGGACCCGTAACCCCCGGTGCCGCGATGAGAATCGGGCAAGGCCTCCACCTCGGCGTACTCGCCATGTTCGACCCGCTGGATGACCATCTGGGCGACCAGATCGCCCTTGCTGAGATGGATGGGCTGGCTCTGGTCGGTGTTGAGGAGACAGATGCGGATCTCTCCGCGATAACCGGCGTCGATGACTCCGGGGCTGTTGACCATCGACAACCCGCACCGTGCCGCGAGTCCAGATCTGGGGTAGACGAACCCCGCGAATCCGGCAGGAATGGCCACACACACCCCCGTCCCGACGACCTGTCGCGCACCGGGGGCCAGGGTGACATCCTCCACGATGGCCAGGTCCGCGCCGGCGTCGTCGCCATGGGCGTAGACCGGTACCGCGGCAGCAGCCTCGCGCCGTACGACCAGAACTTCGGGATTGTCCATTGCTACTCCTGGATTTGTGTGCCCAGAACCGGGAACCCACGAACGGGCCGTTTCCGGCGGTGGGCCATCCGGGATACTAGACTACCTGACAGGCGTGGCCTCATCGGTGGCCCGCCCAGAGCAACGCCGTGAAGGAGAGTCAGATGGAGAAGGTTGTGGAGAAGGTTCTCACCGCTTTGTTGTCGGCAGGGGTCACCTTCCTCGCGGGATTCGCGCTCAAGAAGACCTGGAAGCTCGCCACCGGCGCCGAGCCACCCGATCCCGAGGATCCCCAGGTCCCCGTACGCCAAGCCCTGGTCTGGTTCCTCGCCTCCGGCCTGGGCGTGGGCTTGGTCCAACTCTTTTTCCACCGCGGGATGGCAAAAAGGCGCGCCATCACCTCGAACGCTGACTCACCTCAGTTCTGAACGACTCAGGTTCCGAACAGCAAGCCCTTCACCAGGCTTCGACGTCCCTGGTCAGACGCAGTCCACGCAGTATTCTTGCCCGTTGCGGACAACAGCGATCTGACTGCGGTTCTTCACCAAGAAACATCCGGCGCAGGTGAACTCATCTGCTTGACGCGGGATCACCCGTACTGTCAACTCCTCGTTGGACAAGTCCGCCCCAGGCAATTCAAAGCTTTCAGCAGCTTCTGCCTCGTCCTCATCCACTGACCCCGAATTCTTGTCATTGCGACGAGTCTTCAACTCCTCAATGCTGTCTTCGCTGATTTCTTCATCCGATTTCCGCGGAGCATCATAGTCTGTCGCCATGTATCAACCCTCACCTCTCGTGTGCATCACCAACCGCACATATGTATCACAAACAGACGCAGTTCGCCACTTAGGTACGGTGTGTTCTTAGACAATCTCGCAATCTGACCATGTTCTGAGCGTCGGATTCCGTACCCGGGTGATAGGTGCGCGATAATGAGCGTGAGGTTTTTTCACAGAACTGTTGGCCGATTGAGAGGATGAAGGCATGGAGGCCACCTTGACTCCCCGCGATATCCAGCTGAGGATACGCTCCGGCGAGTCGCTGGCCGACGTCATCTCAGCCTCCGGTTTGCCCGCGGACAGGGTCGAGGCTTTCGCCGCCCCCATCCTCGCCGAACGCGAACACATCACAGCCACCGCCTTGTCTTCTCCAGTACGACGCCGCGGTGAGACGGCTTCGGCGCGACGGTTGTACCAGACGGCGGCTGAGGCCCTCCTCACCCGCGGCCAGGACGTCGACTATGTGACCTGGGATTCTTGGCGCAGGTCCGACGGACGCTGGATCATCCAGGGGCTATCCCAGGTGGATGACCGGGAGATCAACCTCAGATTCCTCTTCGATCCCAAAGGCCGGTTCTCACTGGCCGAGAACGACGCGGCCCGCCTTCTGGTCGGGGATCTCCCGCTGGTCACGTCGTACGACACCGAGAACGAACCGACCGAGAAGGTCGTGCCCCACCTGTCCCTGGTCCAATCCGATTTGGGCGACGAGCCGACACTGGGGTTGTCGCGCATCGAGGATCTTGACATCGATGACGATGAAGATGAGGCTGAGGATGAGGATGAGGATTCTTTGCGATCCGACATCGACCTGCTCTACGACATGATCTCGGTCATCGATGAGGATTCCGTCCGCATTTTCCGCGGGCTGCGCGAACCTCTGCCTCCGCAAGACCAGCCGGTGCCCCCGCAACCACAGCCCGTGGCCGAGCAACCCCACGACCAAGCCGCACAGGCTGTGCCGGAACATGCCCACGCTCATCCCGAGCCGTCGCAACCGCTGTCGGGCCAACCTGCTCTGATCGAGACCGGTGCGGACACGCCCACACCAGACAACCCGGCTCCGCGCAAGGGCCGTAAGCGGGCCTCAGTTCCCTCGTGGGACGAGATTATTTTCGGCGGCGGATCCTGAGGACCTGAACGGGCCGCAACCCGGTCAGCCCGGATCCACCAGGAGCGGCACGTATCTTTCGGCTGAGGTCCAGCCCCCATGCATGCCCACCAGGGAGTATTCCCCGGGGAATGACTTGGTCAAGTACGCGGTGGTGTGGGCCACGACCACGACATCACCGATCCGGGTGAGGTAGGCCGGGTCCACCGGTCCGAACAGTCCCGAGTCGATCGCCACCCTGCGTTTCATCACCGAGGCGTCGGCGCCGCAGAACTCCCGCCACCGTTCCAGGACGGCTTGGGGATGGTCGGTGTACAGATGCCTGAACCTGGCCTCGCCGCCGACCAGCCTGAGGTCCTGGTTCAAGACCGGGTCGGTGTCGATCTCGATCCGGGCGTGGGAGGGGACGTCGACCATGCCGTGGTCGCCGGTCACGAGCAGGCACACATCGTCGTCCAGGCGGGAGCGCAGATCCTCCAGGAAGGCGTCGATGTTGGTCAGAACCGTGGCCCATTGCTGAGAAGCCACCCCGCGCTTGTGCCCGGTCTGGTCCAAACGAGACTCATAGACGTACACCACAGACTGATTCCCCCGCTGAGACGCGGAAACCGTGGCGTCGATCCTGGCTGGTGAGTCCGTCACATCGACGCCGATCATCTCCGCGGCACGCGTACCCATCAGGGTCAACCCGGAGTGCACGTGTTCGGCGGGAACCACGCAACTGACGCTGACACCCTGGGCGGCCATCGCGTCCAGGACACTGCTGGCCGACTCGATGGGCTCCTTGAAGGACAGAGGGGTCGCGACCTTGCGGGAACTGTCCTGGCCCATGTCGAAGGAGAAGCCCATGATGCCGTGGCTTCCCGGCAGAACCGACGTCCACAGGCTCATCAGGGAGGCGGCAGTGGTGGTCGGCATGCAAACACTGAGCTTGGCGGCGTCGCCGATCACCGACGCGATCGAGGGGGCCTGGGCACAGGCGCGCAGTGTGATGTCCCACCCCAGCCCGTCGACGAGGACCACGACGTAACGGCGCGAACTGGGCAGGCCAATCAGATCGTGGTCATAACCAGACACCCCCAGGTGTGCTCCCACGCTGGGCAGCAAATCCCACAGGTACGGACCGTCGCCGTACGAAAACTCACTCACATATGCCATCATGTCAGAAAGAGGGACTTCGATTCAGACTTCCGAGAGGTATGCGTGCGAGGACGACCATTCATTGCCGCCCGAATTGAGAAGCGGATCAACCGTCGGGTTGGTACGACCTTACGTCGTTTCGGGTGGCGGGAACACATCGTCGCGTACACCGGCTACGGATCTGAGGCCCGGCTCCGGGTCCTCGCCCGCGTCATCATACTGCCCAAGAATGCCCCCGCCCTGACCGCCACCCGTGAGGAGGTCTGGGCTCTTCGACGCGGCTGGCGCAACTTCCTGGCCGTCCCAGCCGTCAACCGGGCTGTCCAGGTGAGCGTGGGCGGTCACGTCACTGACGCCCTGACCGACCGGGACGGCTACGTGGACATCGCGGTCAGTCGTCACGGCCTCAGCCCGGGTTGGCACCACGTCACCATCTCGACCGGAGACTTCACGGTTGCCGAGGCTCCGGTGCTCGTCATCAGCGACCAGGTCAGGTTCGGCATCGTCTCCGATGTGGACGACACGATCATTACCAGTTATCTGCCGCGCCTGCTGATCGCGGCCTATAATTCCTTCGTCCTGCGCGAGTCGGCGAGGATCCCGGTGTCCGGGATGGCCACCATGTACGGCTCACTCCTGCGCCAGCACCCCGGCTCGCCGCTGATGTACGTCTCGACCGGATCGTGGAGCACCCAGCCCTTCCTGGAGCGGTTCATCGCCCGCCACGGCTACCCTTCCGGACCGATGCTGCTGACCAACTGGGGCCCCACGAACACCGGCTGGTTCCGCTCCGGGCCCGCCCACAAGCGGGCGTCATTGGCGGCCCTGGCCCGTGACTTCCCGCGCATCCAGTGGCTCCTGGTCGGCGACGACGGCCAGCACGATCCCCGGCTCTACGCCGAATTCGCCGTCAGACATCCCGACCAGGTCGCGGGCATCGCCATCCGCGAACTGCCCACGGTCGAGCAGGTCCTCGCCCACGGCAGCCCGGTGGAGATGTCAGGATTCCCCATGATAATTCCGGAGTCTGTGTCCGAGGTGCGCGCCCCCGATGGCCACACCTTGCTCCCCCTGGTCCAGACCATGTTGAAAAACAACTGATATGGTATTACCCGAATCCACCGATTGCTGGCGTCGCGAGCGACACTGTGGGGGTGCGATGGGTCGGCGGGTGGCGTGAAGGCAGACTGGACGTCTGTGGAGCGACGCCCGACGAGCCAGCGTGCCTCCACAGGGTCGCGCAGCAGCCATGAATCGGCGGATTCGGGTATTAGCAAATCGATGGCTTCACGCGGTAGCATGGCCCGGTCGAAGGAGCTGGTGTGGCCAGGGTTGAGGCAGAAGAGGACAACGCAGAACGCATTCTCGATGTCGAGGTTGAACAGGAGATGGAAACATCTTTCCTTGA
>Ga0123354_10013037_pt1 | contig 12874 bp, 7 predicted proteins | sample TergutLab28metaG_2_FD_97872 | JGI IMG/M metagenome (GOLD analysis project Ga0123354, IMG submission 97872) | Labiotermes labralis P4 segment gut microbial communities from Petit-Saut dam, French Guiana - Lab288 P4 | ecosystem: Host-associated > Arthropoda: Insects > Digestive system > Gut ...
CATGTGCTCGAAACATGTAGAGGCATGAAATAAAACTTATTGTGAAACAAATTTTGTGCATCAAGTTGGTTAAATACTGAGATAAATATACTGAGATGCACGGTCAACAAAACGTCAAAACAGAATTCTTAGTCACATTTCCATATCTCTTGATATTATGGTACTGGTAGGCGAAACACACACGCTGAGCAAATTAATAATCATCCCTACCGTTAAATATATTTCTTATTCTTTCAGTCTTAACGAAATTAAATTTCGATGTCTACACTAGAACACTAATTCTGTATGTTTCGGCAATTGTTTTGCCATCAACAGAGAAGCCCATCCCATCTAAGTCGGTCTTGCCACTACGGATTTGCTAATCGTCAGATATCAAGCACAGCTGTAAATAGATTAATAAGCAGTTGCTGACGTTGATAAAGGGTGGTCCTGCAGCTTCAGTTACGGCGCGGGCTAAAAACGCCTCATCATGAAAAACAGTACATTACGACACTTCACAGTGTCTTCTTGGGGCTCTTCTAATTACGGTAATGAATGTTTGGTTTCCGTAAAGGTTAAGTAACGCCTGGACTGTACCGAGAATAATCAGGTTTTCAAGTAGTACTCTCCCGTATGGGCGTTGATAGTGAAGCAATGACAAGACAAGGCGATCCTAACTGAAATTCTGGGGCGCTATAATTCCAACAAAGGCATTAAATAAATTATAAGATATAATTAATTACATTTTTTAATTAACGCAACTCAAAAACTGTGAAAACTCACGGCGCAAGCATTCCACATTTTCTTACGTTCATATCAGTCCGTCTGCCCGTCTGTTATCGGTTATACCTTCAGGCACACTTTGTAGACACTAGATATTGTAGACTTTGACAATTCTGACTTTCTGCCATACTGATCCATAATTAAGCATGTTTTCCATTTTGTACCTATTACAGAAAATGCCCTTCCCTTGCACTCCACCAGTTTTTGTCTATAATTCAAGAAAAGTAACTCAGTTCTGGCCACTAGTTACTTTTCTTGCGCTTTGGCCCGTTTCCGGACCATGACCTCCGCGTTTCCATGTTTTACAGATAATTTAGTTACCACGAAGTGAGGATGTCATCACCACAGCCGACACACAACCTGGAAGGTCAGGGTATTTCTCTTTGTCCGAAACCTCGCTCAAAACCCAACCGGCAACGGTGGCACTACCAGCAGCTAGGACACCACCGGCTTAGCTCGGCGACTGGTTAGATACACGGTTTTACACAGCACAAGGGGAGTGGCACAGTTAAGGTGCTGTACTACAAATTGGAAAGTCGCTGGTTCGATTCCAGATGGTGTCATTGGAATTTTTCATTGACATTCCGATCGCACTATGACCGTGGCGTCGACTCAGCCTCTAACAGAAATAAGTACCAGGAGCATTTCCTGGGGGTAAAGGCAGCCGGTGCGTAAGGCTGACAACCTTACCACCATCCTGTGCCGTTGTCATGTAATCTGGGAACCGTAACTTCCTGGAACCCTCTGGGCCACTCCAGGCCTGTAACTGGACTGATTTACCTTATTTACTCAACACAAACAGCTTAAGAAATGAACGTCTGTCTAGGGCTTTCATGAAGAAGGAGGTATTTTGTACGTAAAGCTTAATAGAATGTTCTTTCGAACCCAGTGTCTGCGGCCGCTCGCTTGTTGCGATTGTGGGTTCGAATCCCGCTGGAGGCATGGATGTCTGTCTGTTGTGAGTGTTGTGTGTTGTCAGGTATAGGTCTCTGCGACAGGCCGATCCTTCATCCAGAGGAGTCCTATCGAGTGTGGTGTGTCTAAGTGAGTGTGATCATGAATCCTCGATCATGAGGAGGCCTTGGCCCAATAGGGCTGTTGCGCCATGGTAAAAAAAAAAGTATTCTTTCATTTCTGAATTCATTAAGTTCAAGTTATCGGATGCAGCTTCAGAATACGCAGCTCAAACAAGCATAGAGCAAACTGTCTTCAAGACACTCGCTCTTTCGTATTGGAGGGTATAGTTCTGAATGGTTCTGACGAGGCAACATTACAGGATATAAGCTTACTTCTGCGCTTCTTTATTTGTCCATCTTTCAGTATTCCCAGCAGGATACTTTTCTCAAAACACTTCCAATGCCTATCTACATATCTTGTTTATCATTTCCATATACTAAACTGCATAGAACAGCGTCCAGTGGCGGATTCTGCTGAATACGGCAATGATGTTAAGTATCCATAGATTGCAGAGAAATTATTTTGTGGCTAAAAGACCATTAGATTCTTATGGAGAACCCGGCTCCGCAAAGTTATTTATCTTATAATGTCTTAGATTACAGTCAAAGATATAGCCTATGAGACAGCCATGTTTTTGTCTATAATGGTTGTTAGCAATGAACGTACTTTAATGGCAAGAGAACCATTAAGCTATAATCGCTACGTGATCTTTATTGTACTATAGCACTGGAGTATTAGTGGAGTAGTTACTTAGCCTGTATGCTTGTGACCCAATTTCAGTTAGCGCAACCGTCGGCATATTTTCATAAAATATTGTCTCGTTAAATGCGGAAGGTCGGATGATAAGTGCAGAGCGGGTAACGAGCATACCCCTTGCTATTGTTCTGACCGTAAGATAAATAGTCTTCTCAATGAGAATAGGTACAATACGTAGCAGGCAATGTGTATTTTGCATAGAGATAGGACACTTAGTGGTGTCAACAACGCAAGTTACACTAGTCCTACGCGTTTAAATACAGTGATATTAATTATACAAAATTTAGGATAATAAACTACGTGTCTATGAAAAATATGTTTATCTCACACCCTAAAGAATAAATCTAATTAATTCTGCGAAGCAGAACTCTTATTGAGAAGCTACCACTCCTTAAGATAGACACATAATTTTCTCCCTTTTATGGAAACCGGCCCACGATTTAACTTTGTCTTCGGCCAAATTAGCCAAGCACCCTTTCTTCCAGCTTTCCCTAAAATCTACTTTATTATTATCTCTTCGCCTACTGTTATATTTTCCTAGAAGCCCCTTTCTTTCAAATTTTCCGACCAAAACATTGACCTATTTCTTATATCTCCCATGCATGCTACATACTCCACAAATCTCGTCTTCGTTGATATGTTCATTATAAAAATATTTGGTGAGTAGGACTACCAGCTAGACTTTTATGAACCCAGTACCCGTTGCAAAATAATTAACATCTTATTCATCATAGCAACAAATACATATCCTTGAACAATAGCAGTATGTGTGCAAGACAGATACATTTGTATACTTGCAATGCGTTACTTAATGAGGTGGTTTGCGATAGTTCGCAGCTTTCAGAAATTGAATATCTGACAGAATTTTTGACAATTTTAACTTTATATCTAATTGCACAGCTAGCTTCTTTCGGTACTTCGATACAGTTTCCAGTAACATACGTTTATCTTCCTTTTGCTCTATGTCTAAGAAGCTAAAACACGAGTTGCGGCTGGCCGATAAAATAAAGATGTACAAAAGTCACTAACATATGTAAGCCTACAGGTTACAAGTCAAAACTAAAATCAGTTGCGTCTATTTTTAAGAGGCCAGTAGTGCAATACGTAATTTTAAAAGAGGCATCAAGATGTGCTCATAAACGTAATATAATATTAAATAATGTACGTCAGCACAACTACTTTATTACACAAGGTAATTACATAGGCTACATGTTTCGATTATAGATCAGTCATCTTCAGGTCTATTTTGTCAACAGAATCACAAGATGCTATGCACACATTGGGATCCCATCGTGTTTACATTCATGGACATATATAAAAATTAAATCATTGTCTCAAAGGTGTGACGTGCACGTCACACCTTTGAGACAATGTAGCCTATGTAATTACCTTGTGTAATAAAGTAGTTGTGCTGACGTACATTATTCAATATTGTATTACAATACATAATACCATTGGTGCGAAAACTTTCACATAATTAGAACCAAATTTACCGAAGCTGTTTAAAAATCCGATTATGTTTAACAACATTTCCTTCCATAGTTTTGAGTTAAAAGTAGATTCTTAACAAATATTGTCCACTACTAAAACATGAAGTGCAGTGACGTCCATTCCACTCTTTCATATCTCATCAACAGATTTCGTGAATATCCACCGAAATTCTATGAAATAATTTGACAAATCCCTTCTCTATCTCCAGTCCCCACAGATAACAATTCCACTGATCAGATTTATACATTATAGCCCTTTAGAGACCCGTTACATCGTGATTTCACCCCATGAACCTAAAAGAAATTGTGACGAGAAAATGTTAGAATATGCATAATAATAATAATAATAATTTGGAGCAGAAGTTCCAATTCTGTGGGCCGCAACTCCTTTCGCTCTAAGCAGCCGCAAGTGTCTGATAACGCTAGCAGTTGCTTATTGCCTTTTGCCACAACATACGTCAGTGACAGTGGAGTGTTTGCTCTTATTGTATAGACAATGAAGAACAGAAAGAGGCTGAATGTACAAATAGATTTAAGACCTAACCGATCATCGTTTCAGTAAGATATCCAGTCCCTGAAATTTGCGAAACAGCACCAGCCATCGTCTTAACGTGACACACTCTAAATATTATTGTACACAGGAGGTGAAAGAATTCCGGGCGCCATGTTTGGTTTACTTCTTGTTTGGCTGAGACTAATCGGACATCTTTTGATTTTGTTGAAGGTGAATCTGAGTTTGTTGCTGGTTGTACTGTTGTCTATGTTGATGGAGAGTTTGCGTTGATTTTTTCGGCCGAGTTTGCTAGTATCTGTTTTAGAGATCATTTTTTTCTATTTGGGGGGGGGGTAGCGATGTTTATTCCTTTATTTTTTATATTAAGGCTGTTTTTGTCTATTTTTTTATTTGTTTGGGTTCGTGGTAATATACCTCGGTTTCGTTATGATAAGTTGATATATTTGGCTTGGAAGAGATTTTTGCCTCTTTCGTTGACTTATTTTTGACAACTAAACTTTGTACGACGATGGCACGTAATATTTGTGGGTTCTCAGAAGGCAGTTTGCTCTGCATCATCTTCCAGGCGTCTGGAATTTTCAGGTGGCTCCTACAATTTTGAAAAACTTCTGCACTCCTGCTTACACTCTGTAGATTGACTAAACAAAATGTGTCAGGCACCTGACGGCAGTTGTGTCCTGTCCATGTCGTGCAGTCGTGAAGATGGAATAGATGTGTAACTTCAAACACAATTACCGTCGACACTAGATGGACGTGAGCGGTCAATTTCACGAAGGGATCACTTTACCCCCGAAGAAACAACCAAATAACTCCCGATATCCACTGAACAGGAGAATGGGTGGCCCCAGACCTAGTCTGGGCATTTTGAGAAAGATAAACTTCATTTGTCTGCCATGATGTTTCACTCACTCACTCACTCTCTCTCTCTCTCACACACACACACACACACACACATACATACATACACACACATTCTACTTCTTCTACTACTACTACTACTACTACTAATACTAATACTACTAATACTAATACTAATACTACCATTTTTTAAATGTTTTTTATCATATTTGCTCTTATGATAAATAACAATTGCGACTGTTTACAATGAATAAATTTCATAATATTTTAAACTTTTTGATACTATTTACAACTAAAATAGCCAATTGGCACTTGTTGTACACGACACTTTCTGGAAGGGGTAGTAATGTTTATTGACTTTGGGAATCACCTATCTAGAGTTAGGTGCTTCATCAAAGCGGAGATTCGTTTTAATCACTAATACCAGAGTTTGTTGTCGTTTTTATTCTACGAGCACAAAAGAAATTTAAAAATTATAAACACAACCTCCTCTTAGTAGTGTAAAGCGTGCCTGTTAGAAGGAGCACTGTTACTGTTTGGGCTAAGAGATATAAATCTGATAATACTCGGCATAGTATTCCTAAACAAAATATGAATACGTTTTCATTGAATGTTGCCATCTGGGGATGCTATGTGATGCGAGCGGTATATATTTGCACACAAGATCGACACAGTAATCCCAAATAAAATACTATTCCACTGACAATAAACATTGCCGTCTGGTGTTGTCATCGGAGTTGATAAGAGATTTTTATTTAGTTTTCATGGAGGTGAAGGACGAACGGATGGGAAAAGGTCCCGATAAAAAAAAATGATCTGCTTAGACACTAGTTTTGTAATCATATTACCACCAGGTGTGACACAGTCTTTCCAGACCTCAGTAGACATTCCTAGCAGGTATAATTATCAGAAAATTTTACACTACGAAGTAAACAATTTTAGGGCGAAGGTCCGTTCCTAGACGTATCGCTGTTGGGAGAGTTAATTATAAGGCACTAAGACAATGGTGGGCCGGGTAGCGTAGTCGGTATAGAGACTGGCTACGGACTGACGGTCCGGGGATCGAATCACGGTGGAGGTGAGATTTTCCGCACCTGTCCAGACCGGCCCTGGGGCCCACCCAGGCTCCTGTACAATGGGTACCGGGTCTTTCCCTGGGATAAAGAGCGGCCGGAGAGTGGCGCTGACCCCTCACCGCTTCAAGTGCTGTGGTCAAGAAAGAGTAGAGCTATACCTCTACTCCCCCTATGGGCCGTACGACCTGTACAGAGCCTCAGTGCCTTACAAGGGCGCACTGTACCTTTTTTACTTTTTACCTAAGGCAATGACTCTTACTTTAAAGCGCTCTAGAATTAAGCAAAATGTCGACACACGTTTCAAGCCCTGTTCGCAGATCTTCGATTTTTGTCTAACCACGATATCGGTCTACGTTAAACCGACTGCTATAAGCAGTGCCTGGACAGTGACTTTAGGGAAGTATCCCATCAGGCACAGTCACATGAGTTAAATTTAAGAATAAATTTCCGTTAATCAATTGAATGAAATCATTTCGAGCTCTGGAATGCTGTTTATCCTGAGCTGTATCTGCCACGATCCACGAAGATTTTTCTTGTTTAGTGACGTTGCTCTTCGAAAGAAGTAATTCGTACATCGAATAATGACAAATATTTACTGGGTGTAAAAACTTATAAAATTACGACCAAACCACTAAAATATTTTTCCCAGGCAAAAGTACCAACCGATTATGCCGCCGCAATTTGCCGTCACCAGTGAGCCACTCTGCAGGCTTTTCCTTGTAACACCACAAGGAACATTCCACATCACTCAATTCGTAATGGTTTAGTAATGTTGGTCATTCCGGCCTCAATTTATTTGATGGGCACCAAGTTAGGACATGGACACCTCTAGGCATATAAACCCCCCTAAACGCGTTTATTAAACACATGTACCGCCCATTGTAACATGATGCAACTCCAAATTGTGCCCACACAGCACAGATCTTTGTACGTATTGTGCACAATTTTCAGACTAAATATCAGTTATTCCCCTAAGCAAAAATAACGTACTTTAATTACAACTGCAGTATGTTTTCTTTGCGGCAGACACTGAATTTTGTAAACGTTATTTAGACGAACCAGGGAGTTAAAATTTTTAAACTGATATGCCCTTTACAAATACAACATACAGAATTTTAAAACTGTATTTTGGAAAACTACAGAAATGAAATGAATGGAAAGAGTTAACCCATTATTGTTAGAGTCGTGGGTAATTCTCGTATGTATACGTTAAATGTGTCCCCACTTCCTACGAAACAGATAGCGCCGTTGCTAAATGCTCCCCAGTTATTGCGTTAGCAGTGTGGGTACTTGAAGCGTGAAGGTCTGATTACGTCATATATTGGAGAATTTTGAAACAGCGAATAGAAGTTTGCATGCACAAACCTTTATGTTGGCTTCCGTTTCAGACCTATTGATAACACACACTGATACGACCCAGCCTATTTTTTTCATACCTAAAAAAGGAACAACGAGTTCAAGGGAGAATTATAAAGCCCGCACATGCTGCATTGTACACAGTTCCAGTCCTGCGAGCGATATGTCGTTAATTCTGCAAAGAACGGTGGTAGTTAAAAGTAGGATTATTGGCTACTTCAACATAAAAAATAAAACATTTATTATTTTGAATTTTTCTAATAAAAATTCTTCAATTCAACGAACAATACTAATCAGCTAGTCATGTAATCGAGAAGCACTGCCTCTTCTATAGTGCGTTTCTTGTTTGTAATTCATTTAAAGACAATGAGGGCAATTACCACAACACAGATTCGAATTATTGGAAAGCAAGCAATAATGAGCAGAAAGAATGTTGCAAGATGCTGTGTAGTCATACTTTAAGCTACTACGAAGGCATACGCCCGGGCGTATTGAGGATTACAAGAAATCCCTTTCTTACGGCTGAGATTTGAAACAAGCACCTTCCTCATACAAGTTGTAAGCTTTACCACTTTTTCAGTTCCTATGTTGCAGCGAATGATATTTAAATACTCTATGGATAAACATAACCATATTAGGCAGAGGAGAGGGCGGAACTTATCTGAAGTGATACTGTTTCTGTCCTCCGGATCAGGCGTCTCCGTGTCCCTATGACTCTCACTTTCTCCTAAACTTCTACTGTTTCTTCTTGCCAGTTTTTTGTTGATACTGCGAAATCGCAATGCTTGCTACAAATAAGTGTGCATCTGAGAGGTTTTGCACCATGCAACTGGATGTTTTTCTGACCTTTTCCTCGGTTCCACCAAATGCTGAAATGGTACCCAAAATCCATGTTTCATGGCATGTGTCTAGCGTAGCCCTCCCAGAGTTAACGTCAATATTCATCGGTCCCTCGAATGTTAACATCAAATATCTCGCTCTAGTGCAATAGAGACTGCATTTTAATTCTTGCTTCATGTATAAAACTGGGAACTACCTGGAAATTTTCAGAGCAAAAAGTTTCTGTCGTTGCACTTAGTCAATACAGCGTGCTTTTATAAAATATATAAACAACCAAAAAATTCACTTCAATTTTATGATGTATTTTAAGTTATAATATTTTCACCAACATGTTTTAACCAGAAATCCGAGTTGTGCACCACGCAGACAGCACATCGCCTACACTATGCATTAGAATTCACCATATAACTTCTATATACATCACTCCACAAACACTCAATAATTTTAACTTCCACTATTTTATAATAATTCATTCTTATCCTATATTATTTTACATTATTATTTAAAATTTTAATCGAAATTGTATATTTTTAACGATATGGGGTGATCGTGGCACATTTAACTACGATTGTATTCTTGTACGAAAATGTCACTCTGAAGATGGCCTCATTACTGACCGAAACATGTTCGTGAAAATATGATAAGTAATAATGCAACACAAAATTAAATTGCTGTTGTTGGTTGTCTATACATTTTATAAACCTAATTAATGCTTGGAATGTTGAAAACAAAATGTGCACTTTATTAACCTACTCTCAGTACATTCTCTTTATCCCTTCCTTCTTTCGTGTGTCTGCCTTCAAAGTGTTAATGCATTCTTATAATAAAAGCCAACGAAATGCACTATTTCTCAACTTTATTTGGTAAAGAACTCTACATGTTTCGGACAGATTTATTGTCCATCATCAGGAGTCTTAATATTGTATTCACAGTAATAGATATTTGTCATACTAGTTGACTGTCTGCTAGTGAGGTCAGGATGACCTCGCTAGCAGACAGTCAACTAGTATGACAAGTACTAATTGGCATGTAAACAGTATTAAGGCTCCTAATGATGGACAGTAAATCTGTCCGAAACATGTAGAGTTCTTTATCAAATAAAGTTGAGAAATAACGCATCTTGTTGGCTTGTTTTATAAGAATATATCACGATGCACGGTCCTCTGAATGTCAAATTTTTTACCGCACTATTTAGCCACTCTAAATTCTTAATTTTATAGCAAATTGCAATTTATCCCACAGGTTAGCGCAGGGCTATATCATTCAGTACATGACAAACAACCAAAAAAATAACAAATAGCTAATCACAGAGACTTAGTCCAAGTACAATTATACTTCATTTATAGGTTAATGAAACTTAAGACTTTCATTGTGCTGAAAATAAAAACAGCGCAGTTACTCTTCATTTCAACTGAAAGGCAGCAACAACATCAACTGGACAGCTATGGCAGTAAATTGCTGGCGTAGGCGTGGAATTTCGCGACCCCGTTAAGCAACAAGTTGATTACATAATTTCATTAATTCCTTAAGGTTAACTGGTTATTGCACTGGACCGATTTTCACTTGTGTTGATTTAGCCGTATTTTATATTTATATCTATGGATTAACTATGGGGGAATCCAAGCACAGACACGCGAATGTATGATTGTAACAAAAGAAGCTCTGCGTTATTTCCGAATTCTTGCCTAAGACCTGGGTTCTGAGGCCTTTCGCCAATATCTGCTCCAGCGAAACTAAAGAAGATAATCATTCGGGAAATGTATTTTTACTCATCCAACAAACCTCCTTCTGCTTGCAACTAAATGAAAGAGAAGGACGAGTTCCTGTAGAAGAAGTGTAATTTGGGAGTGTGTTTCGTTCGGTCCAGTGAAACAGATGTTCTGCTTCTTACTACATTTGTCTTCCTTTATGAAGTAAAAGACAGCCACGCGTTTTTCTCTGATTATGAGTACTCCAATTTAGACAGTAAGCGAGAAAAGATGGTCTCTCGTTCCTCACCCAAATGTCGGTTTCCTTTCACAGTATGAAATCCTGCAGTCGTCACGCTATACAGGGGCCATAAAAGGAAGTTTCACACAACCATTACTTCTACATCTCCCTCTATCTTTGCGCTTCGTACTTACAAATACGACCGCGGTAGCACAGTGGTTAAGGTGCTGTGCTACAAATTGGAAGGTCGCTGGTTCGATTCCAGATGGTGTCATTGGAATTTTTTATTGACAAATTCCTTCCGATCGCACTCTAGCCCTGGGGTCGACTCAGTCTCTAACAAAAATGAGTACCAGGAGTATTTCCTGGGGGCAAAAAGCGTCCGATACGTAAGGCTAACAACCTTACCACCATCCTGGGCCATTGTCACGTAATAGGGGAAACCTCTGCGCACCTCGGGCCTATAATTGGACTGATTTAGCTTTCACTTACAAACATTTCTCTCCTGTCTTTTAATTATCCCTCTTATAGTAGTGTTGGTAGTAACAATCACGTGAGAAAACTTTGCTGGTTAAAAGAGATTTATTTAGGCAGGTTGACACAGGCCAAAGACGGCTGGAAATGTAAAAAAGTGTATAAGAGCAGTGAGCCTGCATGACTTCCTCCAGTCTGCAAGGCCTGCATTCTGTGCCTTCAGTACACATACATTAATTCTGTACACTGCCAGGTCTTACTAGATTCTAGGCTGCTCATGATAATTTTTCTGTCAGTGAATTGTCTGCCCAATAATTCTACACTCTCCGCATATCTCAAAACCGTCTTTAAAACTTCAAACTTCACAGATACTGAAGGAAAATATTTGGTCCTTTGTATAGTTTACTAATAGTTCCCTCTTTCATTTTGTAAGAAAAAATTTATATAGGCAGTGATTACGGCACCTCTATCAATACACTTCTCTTCCTCTAAATTCTCCTTACGTTTTGCTGCCGAACTGTATTTCACGTGATGTACAAATGAGGCTCTGCCTACCGAATCAAGCTCTCAAACTGCCACATTTGCCGTGCAAGGCACGCAACAACCTGCAAAGATGCAGGAGACATCACTGTATATAAGCGTCTAAGTTTTTTAATAATGTGTAAGCGGCAATAGTTACCATCAGACTTGTTCGCAAGAGTCGCATCAGACCCATCTGAAATTTCCACTAACGCTGGAAACGCTAGACATTTTGCTTCTGCTCAGACAAGATAAGAGCAAGTGTGAGCAAACAGAACACGGAAACGAGAATAAAATGCAGCTGGAACAGTGAAACAAGCGTTAGACATTGTTCTACAGCGGAGAGCGTAGACTACGAACGATTATTGAATAACAAATTCAACGAAGTGCAAGGAAGTGGTCGCGGTCCTATTCCGCCATGTGCTAGTAGCTACAGCCTCAGTCAGGATGAATTTCCGAGTAAGGCGCAGATGATAACATAGTTTGCAGCGTCTCATCATTTCCGTTGTTACCCAAAAAAAATGTTTCTGATCAGTTTTCAATGCTACCGAATACATACATTGTTAAAGACTTCGCGCTGCAGTGACTGTATTGTCCGCTTCCTGCCTAAGAACATCATTATTAGAAGAAATACAGAAAACATGACGTTTTACTGCTTCTTTTATATTCTTTTGGTTGTATTTTGTATCACTGTATATATGGTTTTATGTTTTGTATGTTTATATTTAATATTTTATATTATGCGTGCTTATTGTTATGTTTATGTATTCTAATTGTTATGTATGTTCCGTTCTAGGTATTGTGCTTCATTTTGTTTTTCTGTGTATTGTTTACGTGTAAATGTGTACTGTACTATTGCCACCGGATGTGAACCCAACTGCAGTTAACAAATATATCATATTATATCAACAAATATTTCACAAAAAAGGATTTAGTTTTCGGCAGCGGTGTAAAATATCAGTGACATGCCATTACACACAAGAAATCACAATGTGGCACGAAACAAATTGAACAAATTATGTTCAAGAACACCCGTGCAGGATAAAAAGGACGGTAGAGTATTAAAATGTTCCATCGTCCGTACATTAACCAGTATACCACACCGCCTACACATCAGTTCCAATCAGTATACCACACCGCCTACACATCAGTTCCAATCAGTATAACACACCGCCTATACATCAGTTCCTATCAGTATACCACACCTTCTACACGTACATATCAGTTCCAATCAGTATACCACACCGCCTACACATCAGTTCCAATCAGTATACCACACCGCCTACACATCAGTTCCAATCAGTATACCACACCGCCTACACATCAGTTCCAATCAGTATACC
>Ga0123354_10013040_pt1 | contig 12874 bp, 14 predicted proteins | sample TergutLab28metaG_2_FD_97872 | JGI IMG/M metagenome (GOLD analysis project Ga0123354, IMG submission 97872) | Labiotermes labralis P4 segment gut microbial communities from Petit-Saut dam, French Guiana - Lab288 P4 | ecosystem: Host-associated > Arthropoda: Insects > Digestive system > Gut ...
AAGCCCGCCGGTAAGCGACCCGTCCCCGATCACACAGACGACGTGAAAATCCTCGCCGCGGATCGTCCTCGCTTCCGCGATCCCCATCGCCGCCGAAACCGATGTGCTTGCGTGCCCGGTATTGAAGACGTCCGACGGATGCTCTCCGGTCTTGGGAAAACCCGAAATCCCTCCATAGCAACGCAGTTTTTCAAAACCTGCCGCGCGCCCCGTCAGGATCTTGTGCACATAAATTTGATGGCCGACGTCCCAGACGATTCTGTCACGGGAGACATCGAAGGCGCGGTGCAGCGCCACCGTCAGTTCCACGACGCCGAGATTGGACGCCAGATGCCCGCCCGTGCGCGAAACCTGCGAGATGAGAAAATCCCGGATATCGTAGGTCAGGAGTTCAAGCTCCCGCTCGTTCATCCGGTGGATATGTTCCTGAAAATCTGTCTGTTTAAAATCCATCATTTAATGCGTTTCTCCAAAGACTGCGCCAGTTCCAGCAGGGATTCACGCGCGCCGTCGTTACCAGGGCACTCTAAAAGCGCGTCTTTCGCACGCGCCGTAAGCGCGCGGACCTGTTCGCGCGAAGCATCCGCGCCATACAGCGCCGGCCAGGTCGCCTTTCTGAGTTTTGCGTCCATGCCGGCGGCTTTCCCCATTTCCGCCGCGTCGCCTTCCGCGTCCAAAAGATCGTCCATGATCTGAAACGCAAGGCCCAAGGATTCCCCGTAGAGAGAAAGCCAAGAAACCGCGTCCTCAGATGCGCCCGCAAGACAGGCGCCGGCCGCCGCCGCCGCACGGAACAGCGCCGCCGTCTTATTTCGGTGGATGAAGTCCAATAATTCCACGGAAACCGTCTGCCCCTCGGCTTCCATATCTGCGATCTGTCCCGCGACCATGCCGCGGCAGCCGCAGGCGGCCGCAATCCGGGCGCCCGCGCGGATATGGCGGCGGAGCCGCTCCGGATCGCCAAGCGACTCGGCCAGGTCCTCCGCAATCCGCTCAAACGCGGCGGAGAGCAGGCCGTCGCCTGCGAGGATGGCAATCCCTTCGCCGAAGACTTTGTGGTTTGTTGGGACGCCGCGCCGCAGGTCGTCGTCGTCCATCGCGGGCAGGTCGTCGTGAATCAGCGAATAAGTATGCACATATTCGATAGCACAGGCGAAAGGCAGCGCCTCCGACACGTCCCCGCCCAAAAAATCGCACGAGAGAAGAAGAAGTACGGGCCGCAGCCGTTTTCCCGGCGCGGAGAGCGTATAGCGCATCGCGTCTTCCAGCGTACGCGCGCGGCCGTCGACCTTTGGCAGCATCGCGGCGAGATGCGCTTCCGTAAGCGCCCGGAAATCCTCGATCTGCGCGCTCATCGCTCTGTCTCCGCGCCTTCCTCGATCACGAGGACGCGGCGTTCGGCGTCTTCAAGCAATGTTTTGCACCGCTGATAATACCGCAGCCCGTCCTCATAGAGCGCAATGGCGTCCTCGAGCGGGACGTCCTCGCGCGACAACGATTCCGACAAGTCTTCCAGGCGCGAAAGCGCGTCTTCAAATTTCAAATCTTCCGCTGCTGCGTTTTTTTCACTTGTTTTCATTTTATCGTTCCTTTCGCCGCTCTCAATTCCGGAGCGCCGCAGATACGCGCCCGCGCGCGTCCGTCCGCGAAGCGCAGGAAAACCTGCTCTTCCGCCCGCAGGGACGCTGCCTTTGTAACAGGCTTACCGCCCTCTCCCGCTACAATCGCGTAACCTTTGGAGAGCAGGTTCAGGGGATTCAGCAATTCAAGGCGCTCCCCTGCCCGGGAGACGCGGTTCCCGGCGCGCTCCATGCGCAGGCGCAGCACGCCTGTGAGGGCATTTTTCCGAAGCGCATACACGGCTTCCCGCTGCCGCTCGATCCGCTCCGTAAGGCGCGCGCGCTGGCGGGCGGGGTCGCCTGCGGTTACCCTCAGCGCGCAGGCGCGCAGGCGCCGGGAAAGCCCGTCCCGAAGCGCCGCATACAGCGCTTCCGTGTCTTCCGCCAGTTCTTCCGTATCCGGCACGGCCAGCATCGCCGCCGCCGTCGGCGTCTCCGCACGCAGATCGGCGGTAAAATCCGCAATTGTAAAATCCGTTTCGTGCCCGACCGCGGAGATGACCGGGATCTTTGACGCGTAGATTGCGTCCGCGACGATCCTTTCGTTGAACGCCCAAAGATCTTCGGGGCTTCCGCCTCCGCGCCCGGTGATCAGCACATCTGTGTCCGGGAAGCGTTCGTTTACCTCCCGGATGCGCCCTGCGATCATGGCCGCCGCGCCGTCTCCCTGTACAAGGGTGGGAAAGATGCGGATAGTCACCACACGGTTCCTCGTTGTGAGGATTTTCACCATATCCTCTACAGCCGCGCCCGATGCGGAAGTCACAAGGGCGATCTGCCGCGGGAACGGCGGGATCGGGCGTTTTCGCGCGGGATCGAAATACCCGCGGGCCGCAAGCAGCGCTTTGCGCTCTTCAAAGGCCTGGGACAGCGCGCCTACGCCGTCGCGCTTCAGTGTCCGGATATTGACCGAATAGGTGCCGTACGGCTCGTAGACGCTGAGATAGCCTTCGCAGACGACCTGCATGCCGTTTTCCGGCATGAAATCAAGCCGGGAGAGGATGCCGGCGGGCAGGAAGCAGGAGACACGCGCGCGGTCATCTTTCAGATTGAAAAACCCATGCCCGGAATCATGCCGCTTGAAACCGACGATCTCACCGGCAATCAGCAGATCCGACAGCGCACCGTCCGAAGCGAGCACACGGCTGACATAGGCGTTCAATTGACTGACACGAATCGGTTTTCTTGCCACAATTACCTCCAAATATATAGTATACCAGATGGGGACGGTCTGGCACGGAGATATTCTTCTCAAAACCCTCTTGCCCTTCCAGGTGAGGGATCTTGATATCGGGTTTTTGAACTTCCGCAAAATGGAGCAAAATCAATTGTGGATTGCGGCAATTGTCACTAAATAACAAAAAAAATGTCAATAGTGACAATTTCTCTTTGTTTTTGTTCATTTTGATTGCTTAAATCGGGCAAATTGTCACTATATAGCTAATATTTCTCTTATCGTGACAATATGGGACGAGAAATTGTCACTATGCGTGGGTTTTTTGCTTTTTAGTGACAATTTGTAAAAAATCAACATGTTTCTTCGTTTTCGTGACATTTTTGCTTAGGGAAGTACTGCTTCTTTAATCAGCGCTTCCTTGGAATCTGACTTGAGAAGAATACAAAGAAAACGCCAAATGTGACAAAATCAGACCGTCCCCCTTTTAGTATTTGCCGGGTACGCCCGCTGTCCAGGTCGTGTCGATCTTCTCTTTGTTTTTGAACGTCAAAACGCCCTTTCCGTCGAATTTTCCCGCAAGGAAGCCGCCCTGGTAGGACCAGCCGCCCGCATCGCGGTAGCTGCCCGTCCCGGACGCAAGGCCGTCTTTGAACCCTCCTTTATAGACGCTTCCGTCCTTCCATGTAAAAGTGCCGGCGCCGGTTACAGCGCCTTCCGTCCATACGCCGGCGTAGTTCCATCCTTTCGGGTTTGTCAGCGTCCCCGTTCCCGCGATTACTCCGGCACTGAATTTTCCCTTATACACAGCGCCGCCCTTCGCGGTCAACTGACCTTCTCCGTCCGGTTTCCCGTCCTGAAACTCCCCTTTATAAACCCAGCCGGCCTTTGCCGTATAGGTGCCGCTGCCCGCAAAGACGCCCTGATCAAAATGGCCCTCATACCGGTCGCCGTTCTGCAGGATGATCGCGCCGTCGCCCACAAGGCTGCCGTCTTTGAGCGTTCCGGTAAGCGTATCGCCAAAGCTGTCTTTCGCCCCCGTCACCTGTTTGTCCGTGTTCAAAGAGATCACGCCGAACGCGTGCAGCGCACAGACGGCCATGAGGACCGTGATCAGGATGCCAATCGGTATTTTCAAAGCGGAAAGCCAGCGCATCATTGTTTTTCCGGCTTCGCCGGCCCCTTCTCCGCCGCCTTTATTGCCTGCGCCACGCAATTCGCATAGAGCTGGCGGCTGTTCTGCGTATCCATATGGATGCCGTCCGGCGCCAGTTCATCCGTATGCTGCTTAATGAGCGTATTCCAGTCCGCGACCGTGACATAGTCAAACTGCTTCGCCAGATCGCGGCAAAACTGCGCGCCCGCCTCCATATAGTCCTTTCCGTACGGCGTGACCAGGATAATCTTATGCCCCGGCGGTATTTTATCGATCGCCACATAGGTCGCGCCCACGGTCCACTCCTGATAATTTGTAAACAACGCGAGCACGACGTATTCGCCGAGCTGCCCCTTCTGATTGTATTGATCGATCATATCCGGCGCGGCGCCCATATTGCGGGATTCCTTCGCATCAATGATCGCGTCGGGCCCGAGCGTCGCCTGCAGCGCCTCGGCTGCGCCGAGCGTCACGCTGTCGCCGAAAACGGTCACCTTGACGTCCGAACCCGGCGGGGCGACGGGCACGATTTCCGTTCCGTCCCCTCCCGTAGGCGCGGCGGCGGCAGGCGCAAGCAAGCCTAAGGGATCCGCAGCTTCGCGCGCCGCCCGCTCGGACGGCGATTCCGGAAGCTTGTCAGCCTGCCCGTGCAGCCCGACGGGATTCAACGCAAGCGCTTGCAAATAAGCGTTATAAGCGCTCATCTGCTGCGTATTCAGGAGCTGTTGCTGCTGTTCGTAATCCGCCTGGATCTGCGTTTTCGGCGGCGCCGAAGCGACAGCCAGACAGGAAAACCCGATCGCAATGGCGCAGGCGGCCGTCAGAACGCGCGCGCCGCGGCGCGGACCCCGGGACACCGCCCGCCGTTCGGGCGCTGCGATCGGGCGCTGTTCGAAGAAACGGAAGGAAACTTCCGCGAGCGCGATTGAAACGATCAGCGAAAGAACCACGATCACGGCGAGCGGCGTGCGCGCGGGGAAAGGCCCCGCGCCCGTCTCTCCCCATTGTTTCATGAGAATGAAGACCGGCCAGTGAAATAGATAGAGGCTGTACGAACGCCGCCCGACGAGCGCGACGAGGCGGATCTCCCGAAACCAAACGAAGCGCTGCAGGCAGAGGATGGCGTACAGGATCAGCGTCGTCAAACCGGCGGCCGCGAGCAGGCCCCAGTGATAGGTCGTAAGCGCCGAAAAGCTCAGGGCCCGCGACAGGACGATGATGAGTACGACAGAGACGGCGATCGCCGGAACGGCGATCACCGGCGCCAGTTCCTTTTTTGGCGTCCGCATCCCGGTGAGAAGCCCGAGCGCGGAACCGGCGAGCAGCGAATACCCGCGGGAGGTCGTCGCATAATACGCCGGCGAAGGGTCGCCGCCGCCGCCGACCAGTGTCTGCATATGGATATAGGCCAGCACGGCGAGTATGCCGCAGCCAATGAGCAGAATACGGCGAATGCGCGCTTCGTCCGCCCCCCTCTTTGTGCCGATAAAGAAAGCCAGAAAGACGAGGAGGCCCCAGCCGAGGTAGTATTGCATTTCGACGCCGAGCGCCCAGGTGTGCACAAACAGATGCGGCAGGAATTGCTGCTCATAAGACGCGCCGACAGCGATTTCATAATAGTTTGTGACCCAGCCGAAAACGGCGGCGGCCTGATTGCCGATCCCGACGCGCAGGTCGGGCGAAACGAGCAGCGCGAGCGCGAGCGTGACGGCCACCATAAAGGCCGCGGCCGGCAGCAGCCGCCGTACGCGCCGGGCAAAAAACCCGATCAGGTCAATGCTGCGTTTGCGTTCATATTCCTTTACAAAGAGCGCCGTGATCAGAAATCCGGTGATGGCAAAAAACAGGTCGACGCCGAGAAAACCGGCGGGCATAATGTTCGGCAGGTAGTGATAGAGGATGACCAGAACGACACCCACGGTGCGAAGGGAATTTACGCCGCGAATCTGGCCGAGATTCATGACAGGCCCCCGCCGGAGGAATCAGGCGCCGCGCCGGGCGCGCGCAGGACGCCGGCAAGCACACCGTTCACAAAAGCCGGCGATTTGTCGGAGCCATAGGCTTTCGCAAGCTCGACGGCCTCGTTCACGGAGACCTTCGGATCGATTTGGTCCACCCAAAGGATTTCGGCGCAGGCGAGGCGCAAAATCGCGCGGTCCACGCTCGCCATGCGGTGCACGGCCCATTTGTCGCTGCTTTCGCCCAATATCGCGTCAATCTCCGAAAGATGCGCGCGCACCGCTTCAAACGCCGCGAGAAAATACGGTAAATCGGGGCCTCCGTCCGCTTCCGCCGGAAAGAGCGATGGCTCGCCAAGAAACAGGTCCCGCGCCGCGTCTGTCCAGTCGCCCGTGGTCTCCATTTGAAAAAGAAGGCGCATCAGCAACTCCCTCGTTTTCCTGCGATAGTTTTTTTGTTTCGGTCGGCTCAATCGCTACGCTTTCCTTGTATAAGCCCGGTCCGGCTCTTACAATATCAGTCAATATGCACACCCTGTATGTGTATATTGACCTCCTTCAGTTTGATCTGAACGCTCTGTTTCAGACCATCCGCAATCTTTTTCTGTACGGTCCAGGCAGTTTCAGGAATAAGCGATCCGAATTCAACGATCAGATAGATATCCAAGGAGATTCCTCCCGCTTCGCTCGTGACGCGGATTCCGCGCACACGCCCCTCGCCGCGTGACAGCAGTTCGCGCGTTTTCTGCACGGCGCCGCCGCTGCCGAGACGATAGACACCCGGCACGGAAAGCGCGGCTTCCGCTGCGTAGGAAGCGATCACCGCCTCCGATACGCGCACCTGCGCAAGCTCTTCCGCTAAGCGATTACCTGCTTCCGCCCCGTTTTCTTCCATGGTTTGCGCCATGATAGTATTATAGCAGACCTACCCTGAAAACATTATGAAATTTCCGTGTCAGGAGCTTCGCCGCTGTCCGTCTGCGACAGGATTTCGAGCGTGATTTTATCGATGCGGCGTTCTTTCCATGCTTCAATCGTGAACTTGCAGTCACCGATCACGACCACTTGTTTTGCCTTGTCGTCCTCATCGGGGATTTCCCCGAGCCGGTCTATGAGCAGGCCGCCGATGGTATCATAATCCTCGGATTCCAGCGAAAGCCCAAGCGCTTCGTTGAGGTCGTCGAGATAAACGTTTCCGTCCACGAACCAAACATTTGCGGAAATCCGCTCCATGCCCGGCTCATCCTTATCGTATTCGTCCTCCATATTGCCCATGACTTCTTCGATCAGATCCTCCGTCGTCACAATACCGGACAGGCCGCCGTATTCGTCGACGAGAAAGGCCATATGGGTCTTGCTCCCCCGCATCTGCGCGAAGAGCTCGGCGATATTCTTGCTTTCGGGGACAAAAAACGGCTTCTGCAGCAATTTTTTGACGTTGACCCGGTTCCAACCGGCCTTCTTCGCCTGGATAATGAAGTCCTTCATATACAGGACGCCGATGATGTCGTCGTTGTCTTTATCGAAAAACGGGATGCGGGAATATCCGGATGAAAGCATTGCGTCCACATATTCGGTCAGCGGTTCGTTGATATTCAGCATGAAAACGTCCGTACGCGGCGTCATTATTTCATCTGCGAGCTTGTCGTCGAATTCAAACACATTGTCGATCATTTCCTTGCCCGTCTTGTCGATATAACCGGTTTTCTCCCCCAACTCAAGGATCGATTTGATTTCCTCTTCGGAATAAATTTCCGCGATCTTGTCTTCCCGGATGCCGAAGAGGCGCAGAATCACCGCGACGGTCTTTGAAAGAAGCCAGACAAACGGGAAGAAGAACCTTGAAACGCCAAGCACCGTACGCGCGGCGTTCAAGGCGATCTTTTCCGGATTTTGCAGCGCGATGCGTTTCGGGATCAGTTCGCCGAAGACGAGATTGCAGAACGCGAGAATGATCGTGATTACGACGACGGCGATCGGCGACGCGCCGGGGATTCCCGACTGCGCCAGCACCACGGAGAAATGGCTCGCGATACCGGTCGCGGCGAGCGCACTCTGCAGGAACCCCGCGAATGTGACACAGACCTGGACAACCGACAGGAAGCGGTTGGGCTGCCCCAGGAGATCGTAGAGCACCCGGGCTTTTTTGTCGCCGTCTTCCGCAAGCGATTTGATGCGCGTTTTGTTCGAGGAGATCGTCGCCATCTCCGCCATGGAAAAGAAGGCGTTAATGAGGATCAGGATAATCAGCAGGACGATTTGCAGGAGCAGGGATCCTCCGGGGTCGGGATTGTCCATAGGTTATTTCATCCCCGCCTGACGCTCCTGGAACGCCGCCATGGCGGGAGCTTTCAGCTTCGTGAAATAATCCGCATAGCGCAGCGGCTCCTTGTCCGGATGAAGAGCCTCTATGGCGACCGGATTGCAGAAAAACGCCATATGCGTGTCCATCACGCGCTTGTCGATCACCTGGAATTTCACCCACGCGACCGCTTCGTCAAGCGCCGGCAGCCCCTCGCGCAGCGTATGCGGGACGTTTTCCCATTTAGAAACGTCGCGGCCGCACTGGAAACCGAAATTCGCGATCACGAACGGATCGACGTTTGCCGGCAGGATCGAAAGGCTGAAAACGCCCTCTTTTTCGATCAGGCTTTGCGTATAACAGGTGTTGAGGACGGAGGCGACGACTGTTGGCGGCTCGCCCATGGAAAGCTGCGCCACCGCGTCGATGACGTGCCCGCCGAACCGTCCGTTCGCTTCGTCCCACACGCTCGTTACATACAGCCCGTAGGTTAGATTTTGCGCCATTACAAGTACATCCATGATTATTTCCTTTCTTCCGCGCGCGTACGCAGCGCTTCTTCGACCGCGACTGCGATTGCGACCGTCGCGCCGACCATCGGGTTGTTGCCCATACCGAGAAAACCCATCATCTCTACATGCGCCGGCACCGAAGAGCTGCCCGCGAACTGCGCGTCGCTGTGCATCCGCCCCATCGTATCCGTCATTCCGTAGGACGCGGGCCCCGCCGCCATATTGTCCGGGTGCAGCGTCCGTCCCGTGCCGCCTCCCGAGGCGACCGAGAAATAGCGTTTGCCGCGTTCCTGGCATTCTTTCTTGTAGGTCCCCGCGACCGGATGCTGAAAGCGCGTGGGGTTCGTCGAATTGCCCGTGATCGAGACATCCACCCCTTCCTGCCAGAAGATCGCGACGCCTTCCCGCACGTCATCCGCGCCGTAGCAGCGGATCGCCCCGCGAGGCCCTTTGGAATACGGAATCTCTTTGACGATTTTCAGCTCGCCCGTCGCATAATCAAACTGTGTCTGCACATAGGTAAACCCGTTGATGCGGCTGATGATCTGCGCCGCGTCCTTGCCGAGCCCGTTCAATATCACGCGCAGCGGTTTCGTCCGGCTTTTGTTCGCGTTCAGCGCGATCCCGATTGCGCCTTCCGCAGCGGCGAAGCTCTCATGGCCCGCGAGGAACGCAAAGCATTCCGTCTCCTCGCGCAGCAGCATGGCGCCGAGGTTCCCGTGCCCTATGCCAACCTTGCGGTCTTCCGCGACCGAACCCGGAATGCAGAACGACTGCAGCCCTATGCCGATCGCCTCGGCCGCTTCGGCCGCGTTCGCGCAGCCTTTTTTCAGCGCGATCGCCGCGCCGGCCATATAGGCCCAGCACGCGTTGTCAAACGCACCCGGCTGGATGCCTCTCACGATCTCGACTATAGCGATACTATAGTCGCAGCAGATCCGCTCGCATTCCTCGAGAGAAGCAATACCGTTTTCCTTGAGCACGCCGTTGATCTTGTCGATCCTCCGCTCATAACTTTCAAATTTCACCATGACGCTCACTCCTCCCGGGGGTCGATGACTTTCGCGGCTTCGCCGAACCGGCCGTAGGAGCCCGTCGCTTTCTTGACCGCCACGTTCGCGTCCGTGCCGTTTCGGATCGCTTTCATCATCTTTCCCAGGTTCACAAATTCATAACCGATGATCTGGTTTTCCTCGTCGAGGGCCAGTTTCGTCACATAACCCTCCGTCATTTCCAGATAGCGCGCGCCCTTGGCTTTCGTCCCATACATCGTCGCGATCTGGCTGCGCATCGGGCCTCCGAGATCCTCCAGGCCCGCGCCCACCGGCAGCCCGCCTTCCGAAAACGCCGTCTGGCTGCGCCCGTAAACGATCTGCAGAAAGAGTTCGCGCATGGCTGTGTTGATCGCGTCGCAGACAAGATCCGTATTCAGGCATTCCAGAAGGGTCTTCCCCGGCAGTATTTCGGCGCTCATCGCGGCCGAATGCGTCATTCCGGAACAGCCGATCGCCTCGACCAGCGCTTCCTCCACAATGCCGTCTTTCACGTTCAGCGTGAGTTTGCACGCGCCCTGCTGCGGGGCGCACCAGCCGACGCCGTGCGTCAGCCCGCTGATATCTTTTATCTCTTTGGCCTGCACCCATTTTCCCTCTTCGGGAATCGGCGCAGGCCCGTGATATGCACCCTTCTTGACCGGGCACATATGTTCAATTTCTGCCGAATATTCCATAGGTTTGCGCTGTCCTTTCTATCCGCGGGGATTCATGAAAAAACTTCTCATCGCGAACCCTCTCGCCTTATGACCGTTTATTAAATTGTTGCAGGGATGTCGCCAATACGTTCACTATATTCTTGAAACGCAGGCACCTCTCCGAACTCCTTTATATATGCCTGAATATATGTCTGGAGCGCGGAGAAATTTTCAAAGATGATATTGTCACAGAACTGTACCGCAGCGTCGAGATCGCCCAGTGTCCGGATCGTCCAGCCTAAAACGGGGATTCCCAGTTTCTCCCGAAACCCTTCGATCCGCCGGTTCGGAAAACTGTTGATTTCAAACGAAAGGAAATCCGGTTTCTTTGCCATAAAAAAGAGCCGCGCGTTCATGATGCCCGCCCGCTCAATGCGGAGCATTTTCTGGTCATCAAATCTCGATGAGAGCAATCCGCAGACAATACTCGGGTCAGTCTTGCGAAACCAGCGGATTACCATCGGGTTGAAAGACTGGATCGCGTATTCGCCCGGATACGCTTTGAGCTGGTCATAGACCGTCTGCTCCAATCTCTTCCGATGCTTCTTGACTTCTACGAGGATCGGCACGCGCCCGTTTATGAGCTTGAGTACCTCCTCAAATGTCGGGACCGTATATTCCGTTTTTCTCAAGCGCTGTGCTTTGATCTGCGCCACCGTTGATTTCTCTATATCAAGATTCGCGCCGGTCATACGCGCCAGATTGTCGTCGTGCATGACGACAGCCTGTCCGTCTTTGCTGAGTTGTACGTCGAGTTCGATTGAGATGCCGGCGCACGCCGCCGCATCAAAAGCGGGAAGTGAATTCTCCGGGTACCGTTCATCATGCAATCCCCTGTGCGCAATCGGTTTTGACCAGATCCATTCTTTACATTGCATATTCTGTTTTTCTTCTCCAGACTTCTTTTTCCGCATAATCCTCTGTTTCTATAATTTCATGAAAAATCCTCGAAAATGCCGCGCCGTTTCTTTGCGCCTGCGTTTCCGCGATGGGAATTATTGTAGCACAGTTCCCCGCCAAGTGTCAAAAACCGTCCCCCACACATGCCTCATGTCAGGATATTCAGATACTGCGAAAGCCTTTCTTTGGTGTAGCCCGAAACCATCTGCACCATCGGCGAAGCGTCGCCGTCCCGATAATAACTGTCGAAACAGTCATAGTATCTTTTGCGGTCTTCGAATTTCACGTCGACAGGCGGATAGCCTGCCTGCATAAGCATCAGGTTGAGTATCAATCTGCCGGTGCGTCCGTTGCCGTCGATGAACGGGTGTATGTCCTCGAAATCCAGATGGAATACAGCGCAGGCCTCAAGGACATGACGCTTGTTCGATAATAGTCCGCGGACAAGGTTTTCCATCTGCACTGGTACAAGATACGGCTGCGGCGGTTCGTGGGCCGCGCCCATGATCGTGACGGGGATTCTGCGGTACACGCCTTTGTCTTCCGGGCGGTCCGTTAGTACCAGCGAATGTATTTCCCTGATGAGCTTTTCGGAAACGGCCGCTTTTTCGCTTACAAGCGAGCAAACATAGAGAAAAGCATCGCGATGCCCGACCGCTTCCAAATGGTCTTTGAGCGGTTTTCGGTCGATCGTTACGCCCTCCAGGACAAGCGCGGTTTCCTGCAAAGTGAGCGTATTGCCCTCGATGGCGTTGGAGTTATAGGTGAACTCGACAAGAAACTCGTCCTGCAATCGTTGCAGCTCGCCCCCAGTAAGCGGGCGGCGGCGCGCAAGCTCGTTTTTCAATTCGTCAATAGAGGAAAAAAGCGCGGCGTATTGTTCCGGGATTTCTTTTCTGCGCAAGCTGCGCCCGTCCATTGGCTTCCATGCGTTTGCGGGAATAAGCCAGGAACGTCCCTCGCGAACGATCCCGTCAATCTTACCCCCCGCGCACAGGACACGGACGCGGCGGTCCGATATACCCCATTTTTCAGAAGCCTGTTTAACTGTCATATAGCCCATAGCGATACCTCGATCCATGTAGACAGCGTAGCATATTATCGGAATAATATCAATTGAATTTCGCGATTTATTATTATATCATTCCGATAACTGGACACAGGGACAGTCCCTGTGTCCAGTCGTGTTAGCCGGTCAGAGCAGAGACGATATGTCCAGCGATGATATATCCCTGGCAACTTCATCAAGCGTTGGATATGATAATTAGCACCTGACTTGACCACAAATTCATAGAAGCGAATTCTCTGTTTGTAGAAACGTTGGAAATCAGCGGTTTTTGAAATTTGCGGATTAAAAATGTGGTTACCTTTTTGCTTCCACCGAAGGGGTTTTGGCATATGATTACAGTGTCCGCACTTCCGGATAAATACCGGAAAAAGATGCGCACATCAAATGGGATCGAACGCGTCAACGAAGAGGCCCGAAGGAGGGCCGCGCCTCCA
>Ga0123354_10013042_pt1 | contig 12873 bp, 10 predicted proteins | sample TergutLab28metaG_2_FD_97872 | JGI IMG/M metagenome (GOLD analysis project Ga0123354, IMG submission 97872) | Labiotermes labralis P4 segment gut microbial communities from Petit-Saut dam, French Guiana - Lab288 P4 | ecosystem: Host-associated > Arthropoda: Insects > Digestive system > Gut ...
CAACTTGATGCACAAAATTTGTTTCACAATAAGTTTTATTTCATGCCTCTACATGTTTCGAGCACATGTGCTCATCATCAGGAAGTCAAAATTGCATTACACAGCCTCTGGTATCATCACACTTGCAAATGATATAACGATCATTTGCAAGTGTGATGACGTAGAGGCATGAAATAAACCTTATTGTGAAACAAATTTTGTGCATCAAGTTGATTAAATATTGAAATGAAAAAAAAGACAACAATTCATAAGGTCTTCACCAAGGAAGGTTTTCCTTTTATTTATTCTGTTGTTCGTACTTTTAAATAACGTAATGGTGAATATTTATTTGTAGAGCCTTATTTGAAAGGATTGCAGTTGACATTACATGAAAAACCCGTTTATTGAGAAAATCTTATTTAAATGTGAAGGTTTCCAGCAAATACAGAGAAATTACCAACAGTCGTTTAATATTCGTGCTGTCTTCTCAATTTTTGTAATACCTTTAAGAGAACATTTTAAAAATAACCTTATGTTAGATAAACTCCACACTGTTCAGGGTGTAAGATTAGAGTATAAAATGGTGAAACCGTGCTAAGTGTGGCGAAAGAATTTTAAGTCACTTTTCCTTATAAAATTTATCAGGCCACAACTTCTTGAAGAATTGTCACGAATATTATGAATGACTGAGAGTTGCACGACTATATAACATTAAAAAATGTTTTGTAATCAACAACAGGATACTCTCTTTGCTACTGAAGTTATTAAACTAAATGCCGAACGTAATTTACTCAAGGGTGCCAGCATTCAACCACACGCTCCAGCAAAAATAAAATACTAAATTAATCGCTTTCAGAAGGAACTTCTTATACAGACTCAGAATTATATCCCCAGCTTCTTATTTTAGAAGCTCTGTATTAATTTCTCTCCGATGATCAATTGACTTATTTACTCAATAGCTTTCCCATTCTCTCTTGTAGACTATATGTCAGAGAGCGTACTTAAAATAGGCTACCTTCACTGTCTTCTACACACAATCCATTCAATATTGTCAGATGCCCTTTCATTCAAACCTTAAATCTAATTAAGATAAAAAGTATCGTGTATCAATATTTATTAAGACCAACTAATTGCACATACTTGTCAAACCATTAAAATCACATTATCTGATTAAAATGGATTTAAAATATCTCCTACATGTTTCAATCCCTCTATGAGATCATCCTCATAGAGGGATTGAAACATATTTTAAATGCATTTTAATCAGATAATGTGATTTTAATGGTCTGACAAGTATGTGCAATTAGTTGGTCTTAATAAATATTGTTATCACATTGCACGGTGTTTTTCGCTGTACACACAGCAATGGTATATGTCATACAGGTTTGCTGACAGCTTGCGAGCAGGATCAGGACGGAACTGGTTCCGACCTGATCCTGCTCGCAAGTTGTAACTGTAACCTGTACGACATATACATATTGCTGTGTGTACAGCGAAAAACACCCGATGATGGACAGAGGAACTGTCCGAAACATGTAGAGTTTTATTCCAAAAATAAATTTGAGAAATTAGTGCATCTAGTTGGTTTTATTATAAGAATGTTATACATCTCACAGTGGACGACTTCTGAATTGGATACAAAACAAATATTATAAAATTTATTTTGTCACCTTACAATTTGTATAGCGCAAACATGTAGGCCATCTATTTGGTGTTTTCAAAATTAATAATTCTGTACTCAAATAGAAAACCTTTTTAACTATGTATAAGAAAATTAAAGGAACTTAAGGTTATGTTCATATTTGTGTTCTTAAAATCCAATTTGAGAAGACGCAGGCTTGTGGAAACGGTTTAAAAAAGATGTAATATGGGGGGGGAGGCGGTGTAGAATTAATTTATCTGGCTGAGGACACGCCCAGTATTTTTTTCTTCTGAACACATTAATTTATATTCGTACTCTATAAGAGGACAACATTTTCTTGCCTGTCTGGAAAACTGTTAGCGTCGTAGGGAGAAATCTTTTACATTGAGGTATTAGTAGAAGATGATAATTACTCTAAGAGCCTGGACTTAAGTAGAAATATTTCGCAAATTGAATTATCAGTTCCTATTTTAAAAGTGCGCGATTACCATCCTGAATTCAGTTTCGAGCCTCGGATACCTAAAACCATCAACATGGGACAACCTGGAACAGGTCAAATTGAATGCTTGTGTTCATAAGTTTTTGTTTTCCCGAAAGAAATTTCACAGTTTATTTTATAAAATAAGGGTGAAAATGTACTCTTCCTCTAACTCGATCTCCGCCAGATCCATGCCATTTTCAGCTACTGAGTGAATAGACAAAGTACAGCATACCTCTCTTCATATTTAATTTCTGTAAAATCTCTCATTTTTTAACTGTGTATATTATGTAAAAGAGTTCCAGAAAAAAGCCTTTGCCTTATAACACTAAATATTGTATTCTTTTGCAGGAAGTATTTGAGAAAATATCGAAGGAAACACCTCCAGTATCAGCTGCACTTTCACAGTTCTACAGTCTACCAGGAATCTTCACTGGAAATGGCGAGAATGGTGTTAAAATTGTGCATTATGGTCGCTAAATTTGGCTGACATCCTATCTGGGTTGGGTTCATTAGGTGGTGGAATTCTTAGTGCTGGTGGAGTTGTTAAGGGGAACGGAGTTAGCAAACTCAGCCAGTCCTATCAAGTTGGTTGTTCTAAACAAATACGAGGCGCAATTATTCATGTAGATTGTAGCAATAACAGCAGTGGCAGCAGAGCTTATGTTGTCACTGGCCGCAACGTTTCGAGTAACTTCAGTACTCATAGTGGCAACACCGATGATATAATAATTGATACCGATAATTTGGATGGAAATGGCTTTTTTAAAGGCTCGTGGGACTACACACCGCTGGCACAAGACTCAATTCCAAACCACAAAGGCAGTGCTTCTGTCAAAATCATGAGAGCTGACGGTGAAAAACAATAGGTCATTATACCTGTGGTTAGACCAGCCATACCTGCAGTAGTTGGTGGTGAATCTGACAGTATAAGGAGGTACAGAGGCTAACTCCTTTGAATATCTTACAGACCAACATAATCAATTACTTTAGCTTTCTGCTACAAAACTCGCCGATAACAACAAACCCAAAAATGCTAGAAACTGTTGAGGAACTACTTAAAAGACTATTTTTGGGACAGATCAACGCAAAATTTCTACTCCCTCAACTACAAAAATTGATAAGCTTACCCCTACAGGAACAACTGCAGAACGTGCTCAAATCATACGTACCTATCGTGGAACCAGTTTTTGGTCTTCAAATAGAGCATCTAAACAATTATTAACAAGAACCCACAATTGTCGATTTAGTATTCACACAGCAGATTCCCACCCTTACAGGTGGTATAGACAAGAGGTGGGTCCTTCAGCCGGTTGTGGGTCACCCATTTTACAACGCAGTGGACACAAGTAGTTTTGTGAATTACGACTTACAGCAGTTTTTACAGCAGAACAAAGAATTGTCTGACAGAGAATCTGCTACGTTTAAGGTGTACTTCATTATGACCACCATGCCTTTACCCATTGACATAAAAGCGGCCATGACGTTCTGAAACCTCGCTTCGGTATTGTATGCGATGAAAGACAGTGTGTGGGAATTTATCATCCAAAGGCTCTTCAACATGACCGTTACCAGCCCAGACAATGGCTTGAAAGTTTTCCTGCGACTTGTTGCTACGACTCCTGGCGTTCCCAGCGAGGTTACAGCAAGTATTGAAAATAGGCTTGGAGATCTTCCCAACGACACAGTCTCTCCTACAGAAGCGGTACATTTTTCAACAGGCATTTCTCTCCCACTTCAACTTCAAAATGTTCTTTCACGCCTGACTAAATTCCCATACAATCCTCAGCCTCTATGTCCACTGAAACTCCAACATGATCCTCAACCGCAACATGCAATTCAAAATCCACACACATCCCAGTACCAAAATTTGCAGTTTAGTTATGACACACATGAAAATAATTATGAGCATACAACTCAGATAAACCCATAACCCAGTATCAACCTTAATAACATCCTCAATATTCAGCACAACAAGCTGAATATCTACCCGAATCTGAACACAAAATACTACAGCCTTAGGATCCATCATATCAAAATGATTATCAGTAAGCAAGATAGAACAAGCCCACAAAACAATACCAACGTCAGCAAGAACTTCAGTATTCAGCACATCAAGCTGAATATGAACAATCATTTACACATCAACAACCATCTCGATACCAAAGCCAACAATCTCAGTATTCACCAAATCAACGGGAATCTCAACATAAAATTCACAAAGAGCCACCAGCCCAGTACCAAGTTCAACCCCCTCAATATTCAACAGAACATCAAACCGAACCTCAATACAGGCCACAAATTGAACCCCAACCTCAATCTCAGTATCCACTCCAATATCAGCCCCAGTATCCAAAATTCCAAAATTCCAACCTCAACTTCATTGGCTTCCAAAAATTAAACTCCAGGCTGAATGTACACATGACAAACAATCTGACTGTTATCAGACACAGTATCAGCTATCATAAGATGAATCGAAACATCAAACTCAATATCTAACTGAAGCTCAACATCAATCCGAAAATCAAGCACAAAATCAACAACTGCATTCACCACAAAATCAACCCCAGCTAATGAATCAATTTCAAAATCTCCATCCACTATATTCTGAACCTCACATTCAATACACACTACAACATCCAGAACCTCAATATGCTGCTAAACCCCACAGTCCACAGGCAACTCCAGATTCTATTGAGGTCACACAGATGAAAATCATCTTCCTTGTCGACGAAGTACTCGACACTTCCTCAGGGAGTGACCTTTAAAACCCAAGTGAACTCTCGCCTGTTTGTTCAGGATTTGAAGGATGTTCGTTTATAGACAAGATCCGCTACCTCTTTTTGCTGAACCGAGTGTGACAAAGTTCATACTGAGTTTTGATATTAACATATAAAGATATTCCAATAAGACTTCGCTACTTTTGTACATTTTTCAAAAAAATATTATCACAAATTCAACTCCAGTTAATGACGTAATCACTATTCAGCATTGCTCAGACTACCTGACAACTACGCTGAAACCATGGACGACTGCCACATCCAAACCAAGTTCGGCACTCACTGAAATTACTTTTTTTTAAGTTAAATCCTCAGCATGCTCCATTACAGTAAGTAATACTACATACTATTGTAATCTTACATTTCTGTTGTTAGTGTTCTTACATCTGTTCGTTAGAATGGTTTATCTCTTCAAGGTCCATTGAATTTATGTGTCTAATTAATTGCTTCAGATTCGGATTGGTTTGTTCACTTTTACTTACTGGCCAGTTGCCTACTTTAAGTATACTGTTCTTCAAAATTTCTCTTTCTTTCTTTAGCCTTTCGCACTGGAATATCAGACGGTCTACTGTTTTGATATTACTTACATATTGCCTACATGTATCAATACGTCTTTGTACTGCCTCACATTGGAACGGATCGTTACAGTTTTGCTTAAAACAAACATTTACAATTACTTATAAGCAATGTGTTCAACTTTTCAAACTATCCAACAAAGGTGACATATCTTCAATCTATTCTTCAAAGCCTGACGTCCAGAAATCTTGTCTCAGTAAGGGACTTGTGTGTTGTTGAACTTTATCTACAGTATATGAAAGAACAGTGCAATATTCTAGTTTCCGGCGATGTTAAGTCCGAAATTTTAAAGCATATCACTCAACCATCAGATGAACAAAAAAAAAACTGTTTGAGGTTTTAGGTGATTACAAAATCGAAATCTCCACACCTGCTGAACAAGTATTGAAACTGATTTTCAGATTTGCCCTTACTCACTTTCGGTCTACATATAACAAGGAACTGCGTCCAGGTTTACAGCATTTTATTTCCAAGGCTTTCCCCAGTAGTACAATAGCAAATGTGGAAGACTTTGTGGAAAACCTCGGAATACAGATAATGGGAGGGGCGGATGTAGTCACAGAAGCAAAGTGGACGCCAGTCATATGTAAAGGAGTCATTAACATAACTCTGTAATGAAGGTTGTGGAGAAGGAGAGGCTCGGTGAAAGGGGAGAGGAGCAGCTCATGGAATATTTTGCAACTGAATTTAATCTCAATATCCTGAGCGAGGGTTTCAAATTTTGGAAGTATAATACTAAAGGAAAGTGGCTAAAGGAAATTCTGAAACACGTTTTGAACAAAACATATGTCAGCCCGAAAACAAGGGCTCTGATTTCACGAGTATATCCTCTCAGCCTTAGATTGGAACTGGAGTTGAACCTCTTGATTATGTTAGCTAAATTTTAGTTAAATACAGTGTATTTGTGCGGTCGCTTTTGCCTAGAAGCTAATGTGTAATATAAATACTTCTTTAATCCGTTTCTAAAGAATAATCCTGCAATGAAATATGTAAATATAATTTTACTTTAAATCTGCAACAACGATACTCTTAGAATGTACACACAATACTGCATATTAATATGTTCCATAATCTGTGTGTGTTAGTCAGTCATTAAGAAGCCTAAGGACGTACACTGATAGCTGTTCAACTTCGACGTACAAACTTGCGATATCAAACAAAATTTGCATTAATACCGATATTAAACCCTTTCAAATCCGGTAGAATAAATGGATTTCCACAACGTTTGGTTACGTTTATATCCTCTAAGTGAACACACAACAGAAGTGTATTTAGTTGGACATTTTAAGAATATTATACTACAGTTGTTTATCAAAATGTGGATCGCAGACTGATATTAGTCGATGAAATGCTAGCTGAAATACTTTTATGTCAGCAGTTGCAATACATTTAATACAACATTTGGTTCTCCTTTTACAAAAACGTCATTCAGAAAACTTAAGGGAAAGGGAACACCAATAGGTCTTTGTTGAGGTTATTTATTTATTTTATTTACTTATTTACTGCAATTGGGTTGATACCCAGTGGCAGTGGTTATTTTACATGTAAACAAAACATGAAATTAGTTACTACTAGATTTAAGTCGAGAGGGCTACATGAGAAGCATGCAGTGGCAACTTGGAATCTTGGGAACCATCTCAGCTTTTGCTTATAGACACAGGGAAACCAAGAAAAACCTGTGTCGAGCTGGCCGGTCGCAGGACCTTCCGAATACTGACTTCTAGCTAGCAGTCCGGCATCTAAAGTACCAAAAAAAAACGGCAATGCACACACACAGTACAGCAAATACACATAAGATGACAACAATACACACAAAATAACTACAACAATACACACGGCCAACCAACAACAATTACACACAAGGCAACTTAAAACTAGCAACAATACATTCGAGACAAGTAGCAGTACGCAATTGCAATGTGTTTAAAAGAGACAAACTACGGGGCATGGCCTGGATTTGTTAGCCTCAGCACCGGACCCTTTTAAAAATGCCAAAATGTTGTTACTTTCACTTTTTCGTCACGACTAATTAGATTACTGGCACATATCTAAACTCATGGTGATTTTTTTTCGTTAACGTACAAAATCATGTTTACTTTACATTAATCTTCCATAAAGGAGTTTTCTCAAATCGGAGTTCGTCAAGGAGCATGATGGCAGTTCTACTTTTTGTTTCTGCGCACACAGACATTTTCCCAGAGGGACATCCCAAATGCCTGTCAGTTCGCTCAGAAGAGGATTCAGCAGCATTATGAAACTGACCCACATATTGGAATTCTGCTTTTATTTTTCTCGAGGAAATCCATTAAACGCCGACAATTCAAGCATATGCACACAAAATCGGAAAAACAGAGATAATATAAATTTGTTGCTTGCTTAGGTTTATTTATTTAATTATTCTCACTTGGCTTACTTGGCAACTGTAGAGTTTCGAAAGCTATTATAATTAGTAAAGAATGTAAGGAAACGTGTCAAATAAATAGGTCGTCTCTTAATTGTAAGTACTGAGGAATACCACGAGAAAATTCAGCAAGAAAATCAGGTCTCCGGGCCGATATTTTAACACCTGACCTCCCTATTACAAAGCATAAGTGGTAACCACTCGACGGCCATGTTTGGTCTGATGTGATATTACTATTTCTTTACGACAGGTTAAAGCAGAGGTGAAGGTAAAAGTAGAGGTAAAGGTAAACATGAGTTGTTCATACACATGTCATGAAAGCGTGTAGAAGGAGCGGAAGCATGTTTCCACTCATTCTTAATCGCTGCAATGGCAGGAGGTGAGTGTCTATCCTCCGGACACGGCCTTTGAAAGCCAGAGTTATAGGACAGGGTACCCGTTCAGTAATGTAATATATACTGTACCTGTGCTCTATGTGTCATTATTTACAGACAATATGACGGTAGAAAACTGTGAAATGAAGTGTGACAAATGCAGTCCACAATATATTTTGAAAAGAAACCTTGTTTTATTGGAAGAATGCTCGTACAAGTGCCTTTTATATTAGTTTCATATTTTGACTCATATATTTGTCCCATAACACCATGACATATCAAAAATGCAGTTCATAATACCGTACATTTACAGCTTGAATTCCGTTCTTATTAATTTTTAATGTTCTGGAGCTGACACGCTATTGTACTATATTACACTAAACTAGGGGTTTTGATTAAACTCAGTTCTTCTGTTCTTAGTACTCCCGTTTCACGATGCTAGTCACTGCACAATTACATAGTCCTACGTATGCTATTTACAAACATTGGCTTTGTAGACCACATATATTTAAATTTGTCTAAATATCTACGTAACCTGTGACATTCTTTATTAATACCTCACAATATTTCCGCATCAGTTACCTCGGCTTTCATATTCAGCTAGTTGTAATTTATGTATCATTTTCTCCATTTAACCCTTTAAACGCCGAGTTAAATCCCATCTTCCATTTACTGGCATTATTAGGAGCTCACCATATTCTCCACGTTTGCGGGATAAGGGTTAATAGTTTATGAACAACGCCAAAGTGTAGAGTAAATGGTTATAATTAAGGTTGCAATTTTTTAAAAAACAATTTTATAAATTACAATATAATACATTTCAAATCTTAATATATATTTAATTCCTTAGGTATAAAATCTGCCACGTATATGTGTAATCACGAATCATTTATTTTATTCCATATATTATTAAAAATTACAGTGTTGAAAATGCTAAGTGGTGTTGTTGTATCCATACGGTAAATAATAAAGCCACTTTCGGAAAGTGCTCTATAATCAGAAAAACTACACACTTCCAAGTAAAAAATTGTTCCTCTTTATTAAGTTACAAAGAGCATAAATATGGTTTATGGTTCTAAGCCCTCGTCCACTATCACAGACAGTGCAGATATTACACATTGTAGAATGACCTGCACCACTGTCCATTGCCTTGTTATCCCATGCGTTTTTAATAGACCATGAGCCCCGAAGGGTAAAAAAAATTTGATTATACTATTCTTAATTTCACTTAAGTGGCGCCATAGACATTCATGTACAAAAAATAAACTTTACCCTATAAAACAGGTATTTTTATTGTGTCCACATAATACGGCTTGTGACATCCAACTCTGTGACTAAGCCAGCATTATCACATTCAAAAGAAAAATAAGCTAATGTACAAGTTGGACGGTACAGACAGTTTCACGGTTCCATATTTCATTTTAAAAAGCTGCAATGTAGAACACAGTCTACTAGACACAAAATTGTAATTTGAAATAGAATGAACAGTAACAAAGACAAAATCTCAAAGTTGTGCAAAAATATGCTTCGCCCTTTGAGGACTTGAGCGGAAAATGCTAATTTCTAGGGCCGTTAACAGTAACAAAGGAAACTTACTCCAGAATTCCTTACGCAGCCGAGGGAGTGAAGTGTAAATGCTTAATGACCCTTGCCCTCATTCCATCTGCCCTACACGTTACGACATATTGGCGGAAGGGACATATCTGGCTTTATTGTAGCCTTTTAACCTAAGCTTCACTTCCTTTTGTCCTTTCAAATTTCGCTTTCTCCATCTTCTCTGTTTCCACATCTTTTTTAAGGATGATACAATCACATAACTTTCCTTCCTAGTACAACGTGACATCTTACCCCAGCGAAAATTCATGTGTTCATACAGACCTACCGAAATCTTCTCCACATTTTGGTACAGTGTTTGCTATCTGTATCATTATGTCTTTCTTGTACCATTGACCTTATTCCCCTTATAACAAACTCCTGTTGATTCTTTCAAGCAAATATTAGTCCAGTGCTTTATATCATTCTTTCAGCGCCTTATCCCCAACTTCTCACAACCATATTGCTGTTCTACCAATATTAATACTGCGGCACCATTTTCTCAGTACGAACAAACATAATCCGATGCCAAGTATTTTACTTTCTGTCCCATACACTATATTTTATATTAAATGACAGTACTTAAAACCGAGCAAGTTTCTTCAAGCACTAACCCTTCTGACTGCTACTCATATATATGCATCCTACTGAATATTAACAGGCAAACCGATAACCTTAAATGTGGAATTCTCTTGTTTCACTCAGTTGATCCAAGCAAATTATGTAACTCTAAATATAATTAGACCATGGTCGTTCCTTCCCACATCCTTTCCAGTTAATAAATTTGTTGATGTCCTATGGTACATAAACGGATACATTTAAAATGTCTTTAAATAAACAATATATATGCGTGTGTGTGTGTGTGTTAATAATACATAAATAATGAATATTAATAAGAATATATATACTAACAATACACGAGTGTAGTTTCTACGTTGTTGGTTTATTTCACATTATGTTCAAATACTCAGTAAATATGTGTCATGGAACACTCACACTATCTACTTTTCTGCGATATACTAAACTATAAACATACATTTATATTATACATTTCGTATTTCCATATCTTGCCAAATAAAATGGCTTTCGTTATTTATAATATTTTTATAACTGAGGTGCCTGGGTGCAATTTTGTTTCGTTCGATGCACAAATGGTTTCTTATGCTCTAATCCGGAAGCTTCTATTGACCGATACCTTTCATTCTCCCGTCCTCTACCTCCACCATCTTCGTCTTTGCTTTTTTGCCATTCACACCCAGTAGCGTCCAATCTGGCGTCGACGCTCGTAACAAACTCTGGATACTCTTTTGGTTTCAATCATACTCAAGCACCAGAACCAAAAATTTAAGACATTTCATTGCTATTGGATCTTTTTACATTGGTGTATCAGGTAAATGATTTAGTTCAAGTTTTTGGTAAAAAATTATAAAATAAGAACTGCAAAGGAGAGAATAGGTAGAGTTATGGATATTCATAATTTTTTTAGAATCTTTCGTGTGAGAAACTGAAGAAAACTCATAAACTTTTTGCTAATCTAACCAATGCTTTATTCTACATTACATGCAAAAGTTAGAGTTGGGATGCTATATTCTAGGTGTTTAGGTATTGTTCAGTGCTTCATAGCAAGTTTATAATGCATAAAACTGCATACAAAAGTGTTGTGAACCTTTTAAATACACTCTCGTTTTATGCGTCCGAAATGAAAGAAGGAATCCACGAAAAGGTACTCAGATTCTAAAAATCATAAAGACAGTTTGCTGTCATGAGTACAGAAGTGCCTAAATTTATTTGACATTAGTGCTACACTAGGAAGAACACAGAGAGAGTTCCTGTATTGATGGAAACAATTAATAGTCTGGCCTCAGTAACTTTTAAGAGTAAAACTGTAATGAACACCCTGCATTACAGCTTCTTTTACTTTGTTTCTATCAGTATCAAACAACAGACTGATTAGCAAGTCTAAGAGTATTATTATAACGTCCTAATACTACGTGCCTTCTGTGCGTTTCGTGATTGGTTTCACTGGAAATGTTCTCCCTCTCGCTCTTGTGTGATGGACATAAGCTGCGTTGGAATTTCCTGACTTCCAGTCCCATGTGTGATATATTAAAATTCTGAAAATCCTGTTGCAATCTCCTGTCCTCCAATTCCATGTGCTGTTGAAACAACCCGCCCGCTAGCCACATGTGCGATTTGCGCAAGTTCTGTTGCAAGTTGGTGGTCTGCCGTTCGACGTGCTATTTGCGCAAGTTGTGTTGCAATTCAATCCTCTCCATCTCCACCTGTAATTTCCGTGACGTTTGTCATTGGTACCTTCTATCCTCCCATTCCCCAGGCGTATTCCTTTGCTACCTTCAGACACTCGTGTCCTCGGGGTTCCTGTGTGATTCACGTCAGCTCCGTTGTAAGTTCCTGTCATCAAGTTCGCTGTGTCGTTCACGTAAGTTCCGCTCGAAAATTCTGCTGTCCTCTTCTCGGTTTCTTGTCCAAGGTCTCTAGAATACGTTCCATTGCCATACTGAAGTTGTGGTCCTCTTACAGTTCCAACTGAGTGACTTTCTTCGCATGATATCTGGAAAAATAACAAAACTTCAGGATTAATTATGGTTTTCACATTTTGTCTTTCGTACAAGAAATTTAATAGACTACTGAAGATAAGGTAGTGGTAAGGCCTTAAATCAGAGGTACTCAACCGTCATGACGTGATCGTTTGCACAGTGTGCCTGGAGGTCAAGTCATGGCACCATTCTATAACCCGTATGGACACTATCAAAAATCTTGTATATAACCCAACTTTACATCATATTGTTGTGTAAGACGGACAATAAATAACATTGTTATTTTAAAACAACGGGATGGAACACCCTAAAAAACCTAAACTCCGTGGCCTTAGTCCGCACGCGAACTATACCGACAGAGCGGCCGCCGCCGCCGCCGGTCGGCGAAGTTAGTGCCAACTTCTGCGGATAGAGGGGTGTCACGTGGTCAGCGCAACGGGTCCCCACAGCCGTTAATCTCTGTTTTCTAGACCTGGAGCCGCTACTTTTTTC
>Ga0123354_10013043_pt1 | contig 12872 bp, 14 predicted proteins | sample TergutLab28metaG_2_FD_97872 | JGI IMG/M metagenome (GOLD analysis project Ga0123354, IMG submission 97872) | Labiotermes labralis P4 segment gut microbial communities from Petit-Saut dam, French Guiana - Lab288 P4 | ecosystem: Host-associated > Arthropoda: Insects > Digestive system > Gut ...
AAAGGCCGTCTGATGTTTCCCTTTTGCGGTGGGAGCCGGGTGGATATAATCGCAAGTTTTTTTTCGCCGCTGTTTGTATAGACAGACAGCGGCAGCATGGAACCGTGATGGGCGGGCAGAATTATATGGCTAATATATAACCATTCTGAAAAAGCCCGCCTCCGGTTTTATCATAATCAAATAATTTCTAGTGCCAGTATTACATAGCGCCAGATTGATAGGTGTCTTTTAATTGACACTTACAATGTTTTTAATGGAGGGATAAGAAGAAGAGGTGAAAATAATCAGTGAGCCTAATCCCCTTGAATACTGGGGTCTTTAAATAAGATGATGTTAAAATGCAATAACGATAATGGATGAATACTGTTTTATCGATATTGAACAAATAAACCGCTAATGGTGTATTTGTTTGAATTGTGAAAGATTTATTTCATTACAATACCGACCACATCATCTTCCGATACTAATCCGAGTTCTGGGTTTCTACTATCAAAAGAATTGTTACGGTTATCTCCTAATACATAGATATATCCTGCAGGTACTATCGTATAGGGCTCTCCTTTTTTTATCGTTGTATCGCCATCATAGTAATTTATGTATGGTTCATCAATTCTAATTCCATCTACATAAACAGAATTCGCGATATGGCTAATTTCTACTGTATTGCCTCCCACGCCGATGACTCTTTTCAGAAGGTATTTATTATGGGGATAGAATAAAGGCAGACTCTCACTTTCTTTGTATTTTATTAATACAATATCGCCCTGTTCAATTAAATAATCCCTTTCTTTAATAAGAACAATTTCACCGTTTTTTATTGTTGGATACATTGAATTGCCTGTAACGATAATAATTTTGTTATATAGGCTAACATTGTGAAGCACTATGCAAGAAAATGTTATTGCGAAAATGAATACAATTAATAAATGATATTTATATTTTTTTTTGTTGTTTTGTACAGTCATTTTGAAATATGAACAGGAGCGCTAATAAAAATAATGTATGATATTAGCGCCCCCGAAAAACTATTTATTCGTAAAAATATTCTATATATGCTTCTTCAGGATTATACCCGTGAAGAATAAATTGTCCTATTACTGTTATACCATCAGATTCATAAAGAGGGATTATTTGATCTTTCCCTATATTCTCTTCCTGCCATTTCAATGCCTCTTCGGGATTTTTAGGTTGGTCTCCGATAAATTCATTATAATAAACATATCCAACCACCCCATCTTCGCCTTCTGCCAACATAAGATCTGCAAAGTAACCCAATTCCTCAGCTTGATTGAAATCTCCAAATGTTTGTCCGTTCTCGTTTACTTCATACGAAATTGCGGGGGATGATTCACTCTGGTCCGTTTTTGCAGATGCATGAATGAAAAGAGTCGATAGAAGAATCACTATTGTAAAAGACAGAAGAAGTATTAATAAAGTTGTAATTTTTTTACTAATAATCATTTTGTTTTCCTCCTTGAAATTATTTATTGAAAAAAGTTATAACGTTGTATATGGGGTATTTGTTGTAAAATCATATGTATACGTATTTCCATTATATACAGCGACAGCTCCATTGCTACGATAGTTCCCTGGCGTTTTTTGATAGTAAGCAGCTCCATATTCAAGGCCTACACATGCATTACTGGAATACCACCAAGTAGAAGAATAAATACAAGCACCACTTCCATTACACATTTGGTTTTGTATTCCATAGTACCCGGCTGGATGAGATATGCTATTTTTATTCATTATATAAGCTCGTGATTGAAGAGATTTTTGTGTAGAATTATAATCTTGTATAGCTCGGTCATCATAGTTTCTTGTGCTTCCTGAAAAATTAACGTTAAAGTTCCTATATGTGCTGTACGTAGTTGCAGCAGCATATACAATTCCTACTGAGCATACACACATAACCATCACTAAAAAGAATGCTACAATTTTTTTCGATATAATCATTTTTTATTCACCTCTTTCGTTATCTAATGGTTGTACTGTTATTTAAAATAAAATATACTCATCTTCATTAAAATGACTATTAAAAATTTGACATATGTTTTTTAATTAACTATTATTATCTTGAGCTTTTTCATTTCACCCGATTCCCTGAATGGTTCGTTCACAATCCTGTTTTGAAAAGGCTCTTTTATTCCACAATCATATTCATCACCTCCCTTTTATCAGCTCCTAAATTGTCATAAACTTACCTTTATATAATTTTATATTTTTTTTAGAGTCTTAGATGGCCCTTTTATGCAAGAATATAGCCCTTTCAAGCGAAATAACTATTGACACGTTGAATCAAAGCATAATGAAAGCATAAGAATTACTAATATTGATTATTAATCTTAAAAAATAACAATGGTTAGTAATATTATTTAAACGTCACAAATTAATCATCTAAAACATTACAGGAATATATAACTCTGCGGCTATACAGTCATTATTGTTACTTTCTGGGGTAAATAACGTAAAAGTATCTTTTGAAGGAATCATGTTTTCATACTTAATCAATGATATTGTTTTATAGAACAAATAAATAAAATCTTCAGTATTGCCTTTGAACAACAAATGAACACAATTAGGGATTACTATACTTTTTTCTATAATATAAGGCTCTTCGACATCCTGAATATTCATATCTAATTGTTGCATATAAACGGTATAGGTTTTATTCCCAAGTTGATCGGTTCTCAACACTGAAGTTTTCATTATTAACGGCCCTGATGGTTGTCCACCATGCTTTATTGCACAAGAATTCAGTTCGGCAATGACTTTCTTTATTTGAAGAGTTCCAGGGATAATACTTTTTTCACATGTTGGTAAAGTATAACATATTAAATTTTTTAGAATTAACTTTTTTATTGAATAAGTGCACTGAGCTACTTCCATAACTTTAAACCTTTTTGATTATTACCAACAATAAATAATAAGAATATATATGAAAATCAATTTTATTATTGGCCCTGTTGTGCAGTTTTTTAACCCTTTCATGCATAATAGATCTTAAAAGTATATATTGATTCAAAAATACCCGAAAGTCGCAACGATTTCCAGTATTGGGTATATAGCATATCTATTCTGGGTGTTATAATTTCTTTTTACTAATCCGTCTGGATTGTAGAATACCAAACAAAGGAGATTTCATAATGGACAATGTTTTATATGAAGAACCATTTGATTTTCGGCCATATGGAGATGCAATAAAAAAAGCAAGAAAAGAAAAAGGATGGTCACGGGAAAGGCTTTCAGAAGAAACTGGCATTTCGATTGCGTACCTTAGTGAAATAGAAAATAAAGGGCAGGCACCCAGCTTCGCAAAAATAGTTTCGTTATCGAAAATACTTGGGTTTTCAATTGAGGAAATTATTTTTTCTGACTGCCCTGATTACAAAAAAAGGAAAACAATCATCCGATATAAAGCAGAGGATCTTTTGAATACAATGTCTGAGAAAGAGGTACATATTCTAGTAACTGGTTTAACGGTAGCAAATACGTTAGAGGCGATATAATCGAAAACAAAATAATAATACTTGGTGGTATAATAACTTAGGTTTCATTTGATCATTTATAATACAATAGCTTACAAGGATTTCTAACATGATAAATATACTAATAGTAGAAGATGACGAGCGAATCCTACAGTTTTGTGCTGATAATCTTCGCAAAATTGGACCCCATATTAATCCCATTCTGGCATCTACTGCCGAGGATGCGATGATTCTTTTAACGCAATACAGTATTGATGGCGCCTTTATTGATATTATACTTCCAGGTATGGATGGATTTTCTCTGGCTAGTAGAATCCGTGATATGGAAAACTATTACTTTCTTCCAATAGTCTTTGAAACTGGAGAAAATAAAAATGTGCCTGATACGTATAAGGAGTATCGGAATATCGATTATATTTCAAAACCATTCACTCCAGAGGCCTTTCTTTCTTCTGCGGCGCGGCTAATTATTGATGTAGAAAAGCAAAGAAAGATATCACTAAAAAAAGATGAAAACAAAATAACTTTTCAATATGATGGCGGTAGAGCTTTAATAGCTTTTTCTGAAGTTTTGTATGCCACTACAGAGCCGTCTCGTAGGATAAGATTGGTAACGCGAACAAATGATTTTTACAGGTCAAATATTACACTTAGCAATATAATTACTGAAATTAACAGCGAGATGTTCATTCAGTGTCACAAAGCTTATATTGTTAATATCTCGAATATAAAAAGGATTGAACAATCATTTTCACGAAAAGCATGGACGATATATTTCCAAAACGCCCCTGATAAAACCTGCCAAATGGGCAAAAAGTACAAAAGAGCGGTAGAGGAATTACTTTATAGAGATCGCATGGTTAATGAGGATTCTAAACCACAATGAATGTAAGTTACATACTAATTTTTACTCAGAGCTTTTTTGAGGTTCTTTTTTTTCTCGCAATAATCTCGACTTTAAATACTAATGCAAAACTTGGTTTAGCAAAATCAATAATTTATATCGCGTGCCTTGCGACGCTCTCCCTCTTTTCAGATATTAATAATACTCCATATCATTTTATTATTTCGATCATTGCTAGCGTTGCTTTATTCGTAGTATTAAAAAAACCTGCACGAAAGCTTATTGGTAATTACGTTATCGATATTTTGGTCAGTTTGGTCATTCTAACTGTGATACAATTCTTAATAACTTCTATTGCGAGCATCTTTTCTATCAATCTTATACAAAATGACATCGCGATTCTAGCAATACTTGTAGGATTAATCGTCTTGTTTAAATGGTTATCGTCAATGATAATTATTCACATATTCTTTGAGAAATTCTACATCCCTTACAGGATGACTATCCTTTTCGCAATTATTTCAGTTTTATTTTTAATGACAATTGTGATGGATATGGTACTACATACAGAGGAATTATTATCTCCAAACGGCTCTGTGTCAATTAATTTATTAGTGATTGGATATTTTATCCTCAATTTGTTTTTCATCGTTATTATGTATAGGGCGAAAGACGCAACTGATAAAAGTAATACTATAACCGGATATAGTAATCATCTGCAGGATATAGTGAATGAGTATAGAGCGTCTTCTCACGATTTGAAACATCACCTTCAAATAATTTTAAACTTAAATGTGAATCGTGATGGATCTGTGATAAATGATGAGTTGGATAAATATTTAAAGAGCTTGATTTACGATAACAATGCAGCAGGAGATATCACTATAATCAAAGACGATATTCTAATATCAGCGCTTCTTCTTCAAAAAAAGGAATATGCAAAGCAGAAAAAAATAGATTTCAAAGTAAATATGATGAATTTGATAGCAAATTATTTAGATTATATCTCTCATTCTGAATTGATCGAGATCTTAAGTAATTTAATTGACAATGCTTTTGAGGAAGTTGAAAAGCTTGATATAGAAAATCGTATCGTGCAACTTGATTTTACAGATTATTATATTGAAATAAGAAACAAAGTATCATTCTCTTTTATATCCAATAGTGCAAATCAAACACAGCGCATTTTTGAACAGGGGTACTCCACAAAGGATTCTGGTCGCGGGTTTGGATTAAGCAATGTTCTTTCAATAGCAAAGCGTAATAACATAGAAATAAAACAGAAATTAGATGATGGTTTTATCATTTTCCGACTTGAGTTCAGTATTAAGAATAAATAAACATAGCCGCCGGCAAGAGATATCCTACCGACGGCTAATTGAATAGTTCCGAAATAATCACTTTAATAATTCTTCCGGGCAATCCGGCTCATGCCAGAATGCGAATGTGCTTGTTGATGCTGATGTTTCAGCAATAGCAACAAGTACAAGGCTAATCGCTACTATCCCTCCCTGCAATGGCTTCCACCTCTTGATCTTTTCTAACATTTTTTTCTCCTTTCTTTTTTCTATAGACCCAGATTGTTATCAATTGTATTGATTGCAGTGCAACAACCCAGGTACCAATACTGAAATTAATAGAATCAGCAAAATACCATATAAGGATTAAAGCGACACAAACGATTGCCAGTACGATAAGTGTTAATTTTTTCATGAGAATTCGTCTGGCCACGGTTTTAAACGGTCTTTTGTAGCTTGGAATAGGCGACAATATAGCCATAACTGACACGGAAATAATAAGTATGTAGATATGCGTCACTAAAGAAAGATTTAGTTCAGGTAGCAAAAATATTGATAGTATGAAAAAAATTAGACTATATAGGAAACACCCCAAATTAGTATTCATATGCATGCCGCCGGAGAAAACCCTAATTGGTATTAGTAAGGCAGCTGCCAAAATGAATTCAAATTGTTTGTCAAACAGAGCAAATAGTATAAATAAAATAATAATCTTAATGCCTTCATTTTTTATTGTCTCTAAGGCATATCGGATTTTCACTATTGTAGTCCGATCGTTTATACCGGCAATATTAAAAAAGGCTTCAACTTTTTCCATATCCTCCCCCAATATAGAAAGACGATCATTTTTGATAATAATACAGATGAAGCTAATGGTTTAATAGGCCTTTTACATGAAAGGGCTCAAAACCTGCATAAAAGAGCCAGCTAACAATAATAAATAATCATAAAATTAAAGAGTAGAATCATCGAAGAAATACTAAGTATTAAAAGGGAGGTGATGAATATGATTGTGAAATAAAAGAGCCTTTTCAAAACGGATTCCGAACACTACTTCCAAACCCGATGTTAATGAAAAAGCTCGTAAAAAATGCTTTCATTTATTTGCTAGCCTAAAAAAAATAGTCGGCTGTTTATCATAATTATAGAAGGAGAGATAAAATGAAGAAACAAAACAGGATAGCTATCTTCTTTATAACGATGTTACTCATATTAACAATGTGCACCACTACAGCATTTGCGGGTGAGCACGTTGATTCCGGACCGAAACAAGATAATACTGAAAATATTGAGACAAGTTCTTCAAATGATTCGAACAGCGATAAATACTTTGACAGGTCGTATTATATTCAAGGACAAGGTACGGATGAATACGAAAGCATTATTTCAGGTGACGTAGATTTTTGGTACGAAAATCTACCTATATACGATGGGAAAGTTCAAGAGACCTTTGTTGATTTACAATCTATCGAATCCTTTGATACTGTCAATCAATCCAGGACGATTGGTATAAGCGTGGCGTCCGTTCATATTGACCGCGTTTCACAAGAAAACGATCCACATTTTGAATATTGGCATGATGCTGATCTGACAGAGCCAATCAATGTATTTAACTTGGATAATACCTTATATGGCTATGCCTTTGGCGTTATTGATAACAATAAGAAACTCGTAGGTTACATGATAACCGGTATAAGTGAAAATGCCCCGCCAATACTAGAGTATTCATATGACCCAGCGCGTTTTGTAATATTGAAACAAGCACCGAAAGTACTATTTAGCTGTGAAACTGGGCTCTGGTTAGATGAAAACGATTCACTAAAAAGTATTATAGGTGAAGGTATATCTTCATTGGCAGATCTTAAAGCTCTGGAAGTGACACCAACAGCAATAGCCTATAAAGAAGAACGTGCCGTGCTAGTTCAAGAAGATTGGGATCAGTATCTGATCTATGCTGCTATTTCGGAGAATTCAAGAAGAATCGCATCTTCAACAGAAGGCATTATTGAAGCGGAGCCAGAGATAATAAGTGAGCCCGAAGCAGAGGGAAACCTTGAAACAACATCTGATGAAGATGCTGATTTAGAAACAATAGATGCGATAGAAAATGATCTTGAAATACTGACTTTTATTGAAATCGAGCACGAAGATGAAATAGTGGTCGAAGAAGAAGTAAATGCGGGTATAGAAGAACATTCAATTTGCAATGAAAATGATGGAACTATTTCAATTGAGCCTCCATCGCGGGCGACGCAAACAGTCATTCCGAACACATCAGATTATACATGGCAAACCCTTTGTACCTACACGACAATGGCTATGTACTTTGATTCAATTGGACGCCGTGTTGAGCCTGCTTGGATGGGAACCGTCAGGCCACATTCTATCCAGCTTAATCAGACATTACATTCGACATATGGACATTTACCCATATTTAATCAAATAGCAACTAATACATTGAACTGGGCAAGTTCAAGAAAGCTTTCATCATACTTAAGTCTCTCAAGCTATTATGTAAACACTTCAAATTCAAGTTGTTGGACTAAACATACGACTCAAATTAGTGCAGGTATTCCTACAATGGTAGGATATACTGGTAGTAATGCCCATATCATGATGGGTATTGGATATACTTCAGATAGTTACTATATTGTAAGAGACACATGGACAGATAATAGCACCCCTATGAATTCGACTTTTTATTATAACAAGGCCGGTTATACCTTCTGTTTAGTTGGATTAAACTATACTAATTCAAGCACCGCGACAGCATGGGGTAATGTGGTACTATACCCAGGTGATTCAAACTTCAATGTAAGAAGGCTAAAAATCATGCTGAATTTACTTTTCTATTCTCCCGGTAATCTTACAACTAATACATGGGAAACAGCAACAACAAGCGCTGTTAAAGCATTTCAATCGGCTAATGGACTTACACCGGACGGTATAGTTGGCGCAAATACATACGCCAAGCTCAGGACAGCCCATATTATGCGCTATGATGGCAACCAGAGTAGTTGGCGTGTATTACAAATCGGGTCAATTGGTGATGATGTTGCACAACTACAAATAAGGTTATATCGCATGGGATATTTGAATGATACTTGTGATGGCATCTTTGGCAATAACACTAAAAATGCAGTGATAGCTTATCAAAAAGCTAAAGGACTAACTGCTGACGGTGTAGCTGGTGTTAACACTTTTGCAAAGCTTTACGGTAGTAATGATACATATTCCAGATACTATCTAAGGTGTACATATTGCAATTAGAAGAAAAAAGGATTTGAAAAAATGATAAAGCAAATAATAATTATTGTTCTGAGTTTATGTCTTTCAACAGTACACTTTGGTTGCAGGCATTCCGACCCTACTAATGACAATAATCTTCCATCAGACCAAGAATCTGTACAAGAAGGAGATTCGCAAGAATCCGAATTAACTGATGTTGATAATGATAACGGCATCCCAGGTGCTATCAATACTGATAGAGTTTTAGATGACACTGCAGATTGGGCAGAATATGCAGATGGTATTTCAAGAACCGAAGCACAAATCAATCTTAATCCATGGTTCGATACTGATGATGTTAATGAAATTGTTATAGGATATAGATCGATTTCATTAGAAGATGGCTCGATTATTGGCTATGTTAAATTTAAAGGAATAGTAGTAACAAGTGATGGATCCGTTGAAAACGGTGAAGAAAGCTATGATTTGATAGTTGGAAGAATATCGGATATAGCTGAATCGATGAACCTAGTATCATACACCGAGTTGTGGGCCCATCATATGTATTTCATAATTTCGAATCCTGAAGGCAAGGAGAGGTTAATTGGATATTTAATAAAATCACACGAGGGTTATACAATTGATATGGCAATGATGGGAAACAAATAACAGAAGAATAAATTTTGAAAGTGCGAGTGTTAGAAATTATAAACATTTCTTAGTCCCTTTGGATGTCAATTGGAAACATAAACAGGTCGATTTTGAGAAGTAAAGAGATTCCGTTCTATGGGCGGAGTCTCTTTTTATGAATTTATTAATATTCAAAATCATATCTGTCCTCGCAAGGGAATTCAAACAAGCTAAACATTTTATTTTGATTCAAAAGAATTGAAATGATACTGAAGGGCATCACAATTTCTCAGTGAAATGGCCATGCATTGCTATCACTTAAAGTTTTGAATTTAAAATGTAGTTATTATCATCATACCTCGTCAGGAAAGAATATGCTACACGTCGCATAAAAAATAGGCGGGGAAGAACACTATTACATATCGTTCAAAGACGGAATCGGCAGTATAGTCGAAATTGAAGTCTAACCGAGTGTATACGGTGCTATTCGTGAATTCGAGCTTTTAGAAGCGAGGACCGCTTGATCTGACAGTAGGCATATTGAACGATTCGATCTTTCTGATATAGAGATTGATATAAGGTCAGTTCAAGAGCCTGAAACGATGGAAAAGATAGTGATTCTAAAGGAGTACTCGGATGAACTTGAGTCGGTAATTAATTCAATGACGCAATTACAACGCGAATGGTTTTTGCTTTTCCAGATTAAAGGGCTGATGCTCAAGGAAATTGCAGAGCTTGAAGGTATTGCTGTTCCGGCTGCGCATCGTTAAGTAAAGAGCGCCGAAAGAAAAATAAGAAAGAATTATAAAAGCTTTAAAGAAAAGGGTTAATTATAGGCGGCTATGTGTCTAACCATATGAGAGGGCAATTGACTCACATGTATTTTTGAAAACTTAATAGCCAATCATCAGGCACGTTCCCGTCGCTACGTGTGAAAAGCGTAAGCCACTGACAGAAAGGCGCGAAGATCTCCGGGGTGACCGAAGACAATTTGATTTTGTTCACCCCGGGTGAAGCGATAAACTTCCTGCGAATGCCAGACTGCAACCGGCATGGCGATGACCGGCGCCGGGATCAAAGATACTCCTGTCCAGCTATATCCCGGCGAAACCGGACTACGAAATAGGGGTAGCCGCACGAGATCCATGCGGGGGTGTAATCCCGTGGAGCCTTTACGCTGATGGCCGCCTGATGTCTCCCTTTTGTGGCGGGCGCCGGGTGGAAATAATCGCAAGCGTTTTTCGCCGATGCTTGTATAGACAGACAGCGGCAGCATGGAACCGTGATGGGCGGGCAGAATTATATGGCTAATATATAACCATTCTGAAAAAGCCCGCCTCCGGTTTCATCATAATCAAACTATTCCTATTGCCAGAATTACGGTGGTTAATCATAACTCCTGAATGGCAATTTCTAAGCAGCTTTACCAAAGGAGATTATTAACCATGGACAACAACGAAAACAAACCGGAGGGCGTCAAGTTCCTTCAGGTAAACGACATACAAAAAATGATGGGCGTTAGCCGAGCGAGCGCATACGCACTTGTCAAACAAAAAGGATTCCCGCGCATTACTGTTGGGAAACGAATAATTATCCCCTTCGATCTATTCAATGAATGGATCGTCAAGAACGCTTTATCCGGGAGGTATTAACATGGCCGAAAGCAAATCTCGTCGCTTAAAGGGTGACGGAAATATAAGACAGCGATCTGACGGGAGCTGGGAAGGCGGAGTACCTATCGGCAAAAATCCTGTAACGGGTAGAACAGCCTACAAAACGTTCTATGCTAAGACAAGGCAAGAAGTGCTTAACAAGATGAAAGCTTTTGTAGAAAACAAGCCGGAGATCATCACGCCTAAGGGCACATACGTCTTAGCCGAGAAAACTGAGGCCGCCTCTATTTCGTTTGGGGAATGGCTGGACACATGGCTAAAGACATATAAAGTCAGCAGGCTCACCCCTTCTACATACGAGAGCTATAGGGTCATTATCGAACATCACTTAAAACCAACCTTGGGCAATATCATGATTGCGGATATAACAGCCGATCAGATCCAGAAACTACTCAATGCGAAGCAGGAAAAAGGCGCCAGAAAAGACGGTAGAAATAATATCACGCTCTCTGCCTCATCGGTAATTAAGATTAAAATCATTATTAGCGCTTCACTCAAACAGGCTGTGAAAAATCGGATGATCCCTTACAATCCTGCGGAGGCTGTAACTCCACCGAAGATGACAAGACGCGAAATACGCGTACTTTCGCTCGAAGAACAAAACAACTTCATGGGGGTTTTGCAAGGCCATCGTCTGGAAGCGCTGTTCAAGCTCGCTCTTGCTACCGGCATGCGAAAAGGGGAGCTGCTAGCTCTAACCTGGGATTGCGTAGATTTTGAGAAAAAAACAATTACTATTTCGAAATCCGCGATGAGGGTGCGCAACCAGAAAACTATGAAGACGGAGATACAAGTCGGCAATCCAAAGTCAGTATCCGGATTTCGCGAGATACCTATGCTGCCTTCTGTAATACCGATCCTTGAAAAACACAATGCGCAGCAGGAGGGCGAAAAGAGAGCCGCAGGCTCGGCCTATAACAAGAATAACCTGGTTTTCTGTTCAAACGTTGGATCATACCTTGAGCCGAGCCGTATAAATACGACTCTTGGAAAGCTTCTCAAATACGCAAGTATGGATCATATCAATTTCCATGCGCTTCGCCATACTTTTGCGACGAGGGCTTTGGAGAATGGCGTTCCTGCCAAGGTTGTTCAAACTATCCTCGGGCACGCGGACGTAGCTCTTACTTTGAATACTTATACGCATGTATTAAAGGAAACACTACATGACCAGATCCAGAAGATGGATGAGATATTCGCTTGTGATACGTTAATAACGAAGGCGAAAAACACGGCGGATCGAGAGCCTGAGCGTGTGAGATAGCATTTTGGCAAAAAATGAAAACCTCGGAACCGTTGAAATTCCGAGGTTTGGAGCTACCCAAGAGAATCGAACTCTTCACCTGCTCATTACGAATGAGCTGCTCTACCGAATGAGCTAGGGTAGCACGCTTGATTATCCCGATTAAATAATAGCAGGTAAATAGCAGGTATTTCAAGCTTTTTTACGGTATTCAATTTTTTTCAAACCCTGAACCTGTTGCCGCTCAAGGGGCTTCGGGCTAACTTTTTCAGGTGGAGTACAATCTTACGAATGCGCTGCTCTACCGAATGAGCTAGGGTAGCATGCGAAGTGTATTGTACCACAAAGATTTTTACGACGATAGTATATTGTCAGCCTGTTTATTGCCCGCCGCCGGCTATACGTTTTTTCATGAGCTCGGGCTGGGTCGAAAACGCGATGGCTGACATGTCGGATATCAGTTTGGCG
>Ga0123354_10013044_pt1 | contig 12872 bp, 7 predicted proteins | sample TergutLab28metaG_2_FD_97872 | JGI IMG/M metagenome (GOLD analysis project Ga0123354, IMG submission 97872) | Labiotermes labralis P4 segment gut microbial communities from Petit-Saut dam, French Guiana - Lab288 P4 | ecosystem: Host-associated > Arthropoda: Insects > Digestive system > Gut ...
ATATATATATATATATATGGGTCTATAATGTGCAGAATTACGATCCTTTCAATAGCTTTAAGGCATCCGCTGTGGACTGAAATAAAATGTATTATTTTTGAATGAGACAGTAGCTTAAGTTGGATGGCTGAAATTGCTATTGTGATTTTGTTTCCCACTGATTATTAAGAGCTGGACACAGAATATAACCAAGGGACACGAATCATGTTTGCAAGTAAAAGAAGCAGAGGCGAAGAAATACCTGCTTGTGTGTGGGATAAATAAGAATGTCAATTTCAAACTTTATTCTAACAATTTTGAGGAAAGGCGATTTGAAAACATACAGATGGGAGAAAAGTCGGAACTCACACTTGTAATAAAATTTAAAATGTCATAATGTTAGTAGCAAAATTTATCTGCATCTGCAGTTCGTATCCCACATTACAGTCACTTAATATTGTTCTTGTTGGTTGATATCACAGCACCGACTGAAATTGCTTAACCGCTGAACAAATTTTCTCAAGTCTTTTTTTTTATAACTTTTCCCTTTTCTAATACAAGTAGATTTACGAAGGAAGATGGGAAGTTAAGTCTCTCTCTTCAAGTGACGAAGCTCGTCACAGTAAATGTGGCTGTCAAAGCGTCAGGGGATGTTTGCATTAGAAATGCAAAAGGAGCCAGTTACAAAACTTCCATGTAGAAAAATAATCAACATGTTTTCAATCAAATACACCAGAGATATCTGAGTTTTAATATGATTTACGAGTACAGGTTCCCCGTAAACGCAAGTACGAGTCTCAGTTTCTAGCAGTTTGATTTTCAGCACTTAACCAAGGTTATTTAAAATGTCGAATACAATTCACCATATAAATTCCAACAACTATACTATAATTAGACACAATAGTACACACACATGTGTTGGCATCCTCGTAAATGTTATTGCACGGGACATGGATGATTTTAAAGTTGCACAAAATTTTCAACGTCGACTGTGAAATGCTCCAAACCCACAGAACAATGAAGCAATACACATATCCTATACACTTCGTGACTATATCTATATGTTTTCTACCTGCGTGTCATCTGTTGTCTGAATACAAAGCACACACAACTCATAAGGCCAGAATCATCAAACAGAGAACACGCTGGCCAGGTATGGTTCTTCTTCATTTTTCAGCACTTTTATCTAAAATAGAAGTGTTGTTGATGAACCTTACTGCTTTATCAGCTACGTAAATAGCACACAGTAACCACGTAAATAGACATCTCATCAAAATTTGAAGAGTACTTTACCGCAGCTGTTCGGCACTAGGTCGCATCCTCGGAAATGTTAAAACTGGGTGCCATGTAAACAGTACGTCTTCAAACGTACAGACTATGGTATGGTACGAACAGGCAAAATTTTATCTCATACTTTCTCTTTGAGAACCGTCTAAAACGAAAGTTTGTTAATCATCACTGACTTTCAACTTTGCTTCAGAATAAACCATTAGCAAAGTTCAAGAAGACGGGGAAGATTTGGAACAGAGGAACGTATCAGTTTGTGGCCCACATTAATTATGTTTATGTGTTGGAGGAAAATGCAAGTACTGAAAGGGATATTAGTCGCTAGTGTGGAAGGTGGTGTATAAGTGAATGCAGAAAAATGTTAACGGGGTGAGTTCGTTGTTAGGTTTAATGTCAATAATTAATAAACCACTGGCAGATTAAAACTGGAACGAAGATATTTTGTAAATAAACCTACATGTTAGGTTGAAAATGCTGTCTATTAAGTTAACAATTACAAACATGGTGAAGAAGAAAGACGTGAACTTAATATACGAAAAATTTTATAGAAATGCCATTTTTACTTAAGTGACAAGTTCTTTAAAAAATGAAGTAGACTAACGTGAAATTAGCTTACAAAAATTTAGAGTAACAGCTATGTTGGACTCGAAACCTATGCAACAGAAATGGGGAATTTGGAGATGGCTAATGTATCTTCTTCCTAGTTCTTGCTTTTTATATCTGTTACATAATAAAATTAAGATAAGATAATCTTATTTTGGCTGCAAATAATTCTCAAAAACCAAAGTGGGGAGACTTACTCAATTGCATTTCTGCACATGTTCAACTCTCTTGAAAATTTATATTTCCCCTTATTATTCTGTACCCCTTCAGTGGCCTCCTAATTTTAGTTCTGGAATTTTGTAATTTGAAATGTAATTTGGTTGACTAGATATGTTACATGTTGTTTCTTTTTATTTTCGACAAGCGTGTAATTCATTTTCAGGGCATGGTCAGACAAAAGGCACGTCCACTCTATTTGATGTTCCATTACAACACAAGAATTCCAATTTATTTTCTAAATAACTGTCATTCTGCACACCTCCAGCTGACGCTCATATAGTGATGAAATGTTGTTTGTAAGGAGAGATGTGATGTTTATTAAAGCGGCATAGGGGGCCTGTCTCTTTTAAGTTCTGGGACCGTGTAACAAAATCAGTGCCACCGGGTGGTCGCCCACCTGTAACATGTAACTTTACTGTTTCCAAGGCTGCGTGTATTGCAATAAAAACGAAAAAAGAAAAAGAATCGATAATACAGGGACGCGGTAAAAAAAAATAAGTCTCAAGACTTCATGCCATCCACCGATATGACTCGCCTACGTTTTGTCCCATATTGTCAGATATTATTCTTATGAGGACTGAATATTCAACGTTAAATTTTTTTGTTCGAATTATTCCCTGGTCGTCTCTCAGTATTACCTGTAATTAAAAGGTCCAAGCATAATTTTTGGTTTATTAAGAAATGTTGACCAATAAGATATTTCTGATATCCCTTCTTTAGAAGCTGAAAGTCTTTCAGCTTGCCACAAAATCCCGCTTCTCATGAAATTTGAAAGTCATAGTGCTTAAAGGTGTCTGCCACTGGACCTTATAAAGAAGAAACTGAATTTATTCCGAGTTTGCACATCCCACGTCTTTAAAAATAAGTTTCATGTCATATTCTTATCTATACTTAGACATCGCTAATCGTCACTGCGCTTCAAGGCATTCCAGCTGTCATTGCCTATTCATATCTCGTCTCTGTCACGCCTAATTATGCCCAAAGTACTACATGTTCTTTGTACTACATGTCCCATGTAGTACATATCCCGTGTGTTGTACGTCCCGCGTATAACGTGTCCCGTGTACAGTCCGTCCCATGCACTATGTGTCCTGTGTCCATCTAATTCTAGCTTAATCATCGCCACTTAATCCTCGAAGCAGTGCAAAATTCATGCAATTTTTCTTCATACTTTTTTTTGGTCAATTCCAGTACTTCAGATACAAACTCAGCTCCTTATTAATTCGATGTTTGTGTGGCCGTGCATCATTGTTATAATAATATAAACAGCCGGCTAGATTTAACAGTATAATTGTATTAACAATTTCAATCAACTCCACATGTTTCGGGCGATAATTTCGCCCATCATCAGAACAACTAGACTGTTTTTACAGCTTGTGGTATAAAGCACCGACGATTCTTTAAACCACAAGCTGTAAAAACAGTCTAGTGGTCCTGAGGATGGGCGAAATTATCGCCCGAAACATGTGGAGTTGATTGAAATTGTTAATAAAATTATCATTGTTGCATCTAGTCGGCTGTTTATATTATTACGGTTCCTTGTTCTCAAACGCCCTCCACACACACTCCTATTCTTCCCCTTAATTTCATATTTCAAGATAGAGTTCCGAATACTCTTTTTAATTTTCCACCGAATCGTTGTATACGGTTTCCGTACACGAACCTCAGGTTGCGTATATCGCATTGCCTTAAAAACTGAATTTATTTATTCGTTTATTAAATAACAATGACCTTTATCACAGTTTGTGTCACAACTATTCTCATGACACAAGCTTTGCGATTCCTATACTGGCGTCATAATCCATGTCACCTTTGCTAAATTACATCTGCAGGCATGATCCACATAAGCAGTTTCGTTGAACCTCCTGCTACTTCTCCTTTTGGCTCTGACTTCTCTCAGCAATATATATTTTTTTCAAGCTTAGTCTGCCTGAGTTCTTAAATGGACTTCTCATTAGCACACGGAAGTCACTGAACGCGGATACTGGCGTATTCTGGCTAATTTGTATTTTCTTACCGCCACACTCAGTTAATTGTAATAAACTTCAAAGAATGACACTGATTTTGCGTAAGGAATTTTGCAGTACCAGTACACTCTTGCCAATCTTTCTTATTGTGGTCTATAAAGTGTGAGTGTGTGTGTTTGTATGAATTGTGTACATAGGTTTGTGTGTTTGTGTGTGTGTGTGTGTGTGTGTGTGTGTGTGTGTGTGTGTGTGTGTGTGCAGCTAAGGACATGTCATTATTTGTCCTGTATGTCGAGTATGTGTGCTAGGTACGATTCCACTCAGATGTCAATAAAGGCCTAGCCGTATAAACATAAAAGAAAAAGACACGTAAAAGTAACAACGTTTTTACCAATTTTTTCCGATTCTTCTCTAGTGTGCGCGTGTCACAATACAGGCTAATAATTTCGTCCGGAATTATTATAATTTTTCGTTTCTTCCTTTTCCAAGTATATTTTTAATAACTGTTATCCATAAGATGCTCTCACTTTTAAAATATATGGAGTTCTGCATATCATACCGATTACATAACTATTGACTATTCTTCTTTTAGATGATAATGTTGTGGGTTCCCTCGGCTCTTTATACGAATCTCACAATACTATTTCAAAATATGACGCCGTCGTTGCCAGTTCATTGACAATTATTATTCCGTCACCTAATTTCGTGATCAATACATTTGCGCAATAAACAGTCAACTAATCCACTGCTGCACAGCATATACTATGACCGCTAGATTAAATGTCATGAACTCTAATGAATTATCTAAAGAAGAGGGCTGCTAGTGAAGTACCGAAACACTGCCGGTATGTTCTCATGTTATCTCTAAAGACGTAATGGCGCCGAGTGAGATGCAGGTCTATTGGAAGATGTGGTAAGCGGTTATGGCCTACTTTCTAACCAAGTATTCTCGGAAAGACTGAAGAAAATTACAAAATTGTTTCATCATACTTGCAAGCCTACCGCCTAAGCCGACGTTCAGTGTACCCTTCGCCATTCGTTACCGGTGATATAATGTTCTCTGTGATTAGCACGATTTGCTGTATTAGTAGTAATTATAAATCCATTCTTACTTGTGCGAAATTTGAATTGGAGGCCGAGCGTGCCATCGATGAAGGAAACATTACGCAAAATTAGCAGAGCAGGGACGCCATGTGTGCACCATCTACCAAGACATTAAGAAACTTTGCATTCCCTACACACTGTATTTATGAGGTTCAAATGACTCTCACAATAAAAAGCCATTATTCTACTAGGCAGCACTTATCTATTGATCTTTCCAATGGACACGGCCTGTGTTCTCTGTGCAGTAGGAACTGAAGAATTATATCTAATTTAGAGGATTTACTTAAAAATGGAACGGACTTCGTACACAACGGCAAAACTTGCTTTACATGACTCTTCGTCGCCTCATTAGCGCATTAAGGAGACAATGGATGTAGCCCACAAAGACCACTTTTCAGATGCCCCGCAATAAACTTTGCAAGGTAATGCTTAGCAGTTCTTTACAAGGAACGTCCACTCAGGTGTTCCTCAGATCGGTTTGCTCGGAGCCACACTTTGTAACATTAATATCAATTATACACTGTCCACTGAATCGTAGCAGTTGCAATGCATACCGATTCCACGAGTGTCAGATTTCGTTCCGGCAGCCTAAATATGGCGACTGTAAAATAACATAATAAGAAATAAATTAACAAAGTACAAAAAATTAAATTAAGCACTGAATATTTTAGAACCCTGTTGCCAGAAATAGGGAATTAAAATTAATACTAGCAGATCCAATATTACCTTATTTTATAAACGATAATATGCCTACCGCCATAACACCCAGCATGTTACATTTATTATTCAAACATAGACAATGTTTGTGAAATAAAATAGGGTATCTTGAGTTAATATTAAAGAGTAAATTCACACACAGTGTATGTACTTCCTGTCTGCTGCCTAAACTAAACAGCAGACTGACACAACACTATCCTGTATTAAATAAAACCTCCACCATTACTTATAATTGTTTATAAATCCCTTCGCTACTGCATATTGACACAAGTCTCCCCCACCTGGGGCTATGCTGCACAGACTCATGTCTATTAGTCAAAAACATTTCAAAGCAAAGTCCTCAGGATAATAACAAAACTGCCAAGAATAACCTCAAACAAAATCCTGCATGAACAGACAGAAATGCCATTAATAATTGATCAGACTATGGGTCTAGCATGCACATTATGCCAGAAGCCAGTATATGGTGAGAGTTACAAAATTCAGGAGTTAGGGCAATATGGGCTCATCCATTATATATATATATAGCACCCCCAGTAACTGCTTTGTGGTTACAAATAAATGTTCCACATTTAAAGTCAAAAATATCACTAGTTAAATCTGAAATACTGATACAGTATTTCTCTTTTCTTCCATAGGTATTCCAATCGTATACATCCTGGTGACTGTACCAAGTTTGATGCCATGGGACCATATTGAATCACATTTCCTCCCATGGTGCCACATTATTGGTGCTGTCAGTCCCTGGATTGGCAGCTTTGTTTATCACTTGTTTATGAACTTGGAGCGCGGAGAAGTTGTCTACTATAAACTGTTACAACTTGACATGCTTGGAATATGGATTAGCCAGAGTTTTGGTAAGGTCTTACACTAAGTTGCATGCATTATGTTCACTGTTGCACATGTCCTAATTGAGGTACATTACTACCCTTTCTCCATTTTCTTCCATCATTTGGAATTATTCTTGGTGAGGAAATAAAAATAAAATGGGTGAACTGAAGACAGTATTCTTCATCGCCAGACTCAGAAATGCAGAGTGGGCAGTATTACTGTTTATAATGCAGCAATTATATCACCTCCTCCACTTAAAACAGTCCCTAGATAAAGAGTAATTTCTGTACTAAACAATTTAAAGATCTGCAAAAATATGTTTAATTTACAACTACTTTTTATTCTACATTCACTCTATACAAATGTTCTACACCATGATTAGTTACCTATGTGTTCTCTTTTATATAAATGATGTTAAATGTCTGTGACATGCATTTGTGACTACATTGTAACCTCACTAGTATTTCATATTCTTTTTGGTTTATAACCAGTGGCCCTTACTTAACAAGGGAAAATAGGCTCATGGTATCATCATGCCCACATATTCATTTACCTATGTGTATTTTGCCCTAACAAATTTTTAACTAGTTGTCATGTGTTAATGAAACTTAGTAGAAGGAATGCCACTAAAGTACACATAATTACTGTCCTTGAAAATTTCATGACATGATTAGTACTAATACGAACGTGGTGCAAACTTTTTTGCAGGAAGCAATACTTAATGTGGGCTTACGGAATTTTGAGCAACAGTAGGTGTTCAAAAACCATGCATATTTTGTAAAAATAATTCTTTGCTGTATACAAAAAAAAAAATCTTGATGAAACTTCTGCAGTCTGTGTCTTAGGCCTGAAAACAGCCAAAATTCTCAGCTAACCATGTCTAAAGCAACCAAGTAGAATGAGCCAGGCAGTTGTGTAAAACAACAAATTAGAAATCCATACACACTTACTAGAAAAATGGGACAATCAACATAACATTGAGGCACTTTGCATAAAAACTGTTGTATTGGGAAAGTAACAAATATTAAACATTACAAGTGAGTGTCTCTGTTCCTGCCTTAGTTATCTGGCATGCAAATCACATATTTTATGTGCTGTAACATGCTGTCATCTGTGGCCTGTCTGTCTCTACCACACTTTTCCACATTAGCTCATAAACAGCATGACTTTCAGAAAAAATTTATTACATATTAAATGTGTGTTTTGACTTTCTCTCCAACTTTTGCCTGAAATATTTATTTTGAGAAGAATTAAGCAACAGTGTACATAAGTCTTCATGTAAAGTACCCATTAATCTTGTCAGATTTTAATTAAACTTCAATTTTCTCCGCAGATTTTCGAGAATCCTCACACACAAAATTTCTTGAAAATCCATGCATTTGGAACTGAGTTGTCCCATGCAGACAGACAGAAAGACGCACATGACGAAGCTAATAATCGCTTTTCATAATTTTGCGAATGCACCTAAAATGAACTACGTAATTAGCAGAGTCACAAATAGAGAACAACCCACATAATCTTCATTGCTAACATCTGGAGTGCACTGTCACCAAAGGCAAGATTTGTAATAAAAACCTTCTCAAGGACTTCACTATAGGTATTCAGATTCCACTATAAGTAGCAGCATTTCTGAAAAAAGGTACACTTAAAACAAAGCAAGTATCTCAGAATTTTTATTGATGAGACAAATATCTCACAACTTTATTATCCTTTAATATGAGTGTAGTAAATTATGTATCTTTCTTTATTGATATGCAACTTCTATTTATACTAAGTATGTAACACCATACTCTTTGTATGAAATCTTTTTAGTTCCTACTAACTGTCTTGTGTGTCTTTTATTTTGTTGCCAGTACACTGTGATAAAATGTGTTATTGTATGGAGCTTGATGTCATGCAGTTCTTTCCTACTGTCAAGAAAAAAGCAATTATGTCATTATGTGTTTGCTTTCAGCTTCAATAAATTGACTGTGCTTGTTAAAATATTCAGCATTTCACAACATATATGGAATGCTCTTACATACTGGCAATATGATTTAGAAGTTAGGCAGGGGTGCACAAAACCTGGGTGCCAGGATACAGGAGCAAGTAAATTTTGTACGGTGGTGCCTAATATTTCTGGGCCTTCAGTATAGAACTTGCTTCATGTCACCATACTAGCACCTAGAACTTTGAGGTGGCACCTAGATTTTTGGAAAATTTGTGTGTTACTGGACTGTAGGTTTGCAGGCTTCTGGAATGTGACACAGCGTAATACTGTAGGTAGGAATCAGCATTTCAGCGAAATGGTACAGCCACCAGTTTCAGGGCAAATTCATAGGATGTGCATGAAATAATGCACTAAATATATCCAATAAGCTAATAAAAGTATTAAAATATCATATTTTGTACTATAACATTTGTCCCTAGTCAAATGAGACTAACAAAGTATTCATCTGTTTCTGTAATCTGGGTTTCAATAATTATTTCCCTCATGCTGAAAACTCAACTTCATATAACAGGAGATGAATATTAAACCCCAAGAATTCTAAATAATATGCTTTACTCTCAAGAGTACCTTTAACTGAGATTTCTTCTATTTGGCCAACTTCAAACTTGATCAGGTACAATTCACTCTTATCTTGAATTATCAATGAAACAGCCATTTCTTTGCAAATATCTCCAATTACCACCCATAACAAAATATATGCTATGACAACAGTGAATCATATATAAAAATTTATATTACACATATAATTCAAAGTCTCATTTTAATAATTATAAATTATGCCCATATATTAAATTACTACCTATTTCACTTGCTGGATATTAATTATAGTGTTAAAATATGTTATGATTGGGTTAAATATATGAAATTATAATATGTAAAATAATGGATTTTATGTCTGAGATTTTCCAAAACTATGCTTCAAAGCAAATTTTTGCATCAATTTTGTTTGAAACTAAGGGAATTTATAATGCAGGTGTTTTTAAAATCAGATATAACTTCAGAAGGGGGCAGATTCAGTATCTATTTTGCTATGACAAGGTAAACATATTGGACCAAACAAGATACCTGTGTTCTTATTCTCACAAAGAAAGGTGCTAGTTTTGTTATGTAACAAGGAGCAGCATGATAATTTTTAAGATTTTTTACAACTTAAAATCATTAATATATCAAAAAGAGCAACATCAAGCCATCAGGCCAACAGTGATTTGACTACACTTCTTTTTCCAAATTTTTTACGAAACAGATGCTAGTATGATGCGCTATTTACTGTGTGTGTGCATGCATATTTTTGTGTGTGTTTGTGGTCAAATACACCCAGCTATACCTTTGTTTTATACTAAGTATACATTCAAATGGGATAAATAGCAGAAATAGATTTTGTAAAATTCTGATTGAATAGTATATTTTAGGCAGTGTCCAATAAAGCATTTATTTGACAGGTGTGTACTTAATAGAGAAATAATAATACTTTCAATCTAAGCACTAGCTGACATTTTAGTACTAGGACTTCTACCACAAATGGTGAGTGACTACTGTATAATAGAAATCTGCTTCATATAGTTCAGGCATTGACATATTTTCTGTAAATGTGCCAGTGAAGTATCATTAAAAAAAAAAAGAAACATGCACATGTTGGAATGCAATGCATAAGAGAAAGGTAATGATGGCATACAAAATTTATGTTAAAAATGTCTTCATCCAGACAATGTTATAAGCAACTAAAAATGAATCTCATATAACTTGGTATTTAAAACAACCCTACATACACTAAGAGATGCTATACAAGAAGAACTTCAAACACATCTGCCCACATCTCAAAGATAACTTGTAACTCGCCATAATGGCAAAACTTTTTTGTGCAGAAGTAATAGGGATACATATAACATGTATTTTATGTCCAATGGACTTTTTCTGTAAGTCTTATGCTTTTTGAGACAGTTCAGTGAAATGAACTTCTTATTATGCCATCTTGTAATGTGAGGACTAGTGGACTAGTTTCAATAAAATTTTATATTGGAGGTCTGTACTAATCCACCTTGCCTGCTTCATGCTCTTTTAAGAAAATCAAAAATAGCATAAACAAAATGAAAATCTAGTGGCAGAAACAAGACAAAAGCACTAGAATTTTTACACTGTGCATACTTTCCTAATTTACTATAATAACTCTTCCTCATTTGAAACTCTAAGGACTACTTTCCATTTTTTTATGTTTAGAAGAAGTACAGTGTTGGATAACAGATGGACCTTACTCCTGTGTTTTTACACTCGTATTGGCCATTTCCCCTTCTTCATTTTTGCAGTACTGTGTGAGTCTAATGGACAGTTTTCTGAACAGCTGACTCATGAACCAATTTTCTGACTCTAACTTTCAAAAACAGGATTGCATACACAAACCTCTCTCTGTGACAGTCATCCCAATCAGGACCTAGATATCAACAGCACACTTCAGACTGGAATCACCAATTTAAAGTTTCTTGAGTGTTAGATTGGATGGTCAGATTGAATACGTTTTAAAGTAACTCACATATGAAACAAAAAGTTTAATTTCAGAACACACAAAGTAACAGCACTATGTGTATATTCCCTTCTGCCTGTGTACCATTCCAAACATATATAGCAATTAAGGCAGATGTGTAAAGCTAATGGATGTTCTGTGTAACAAAGCTGCTTGCTTACTGTGTGTGTTGCTTGTTTTGTTGTATGCAGGCGCGCTGCCCATGGTGTACGCCTCTGTGTTCTGCCTTTCTTGGGCATGCCGATGGCTCATCCTTTCTTCCTATTGTCTACTCTCCATGTGGGGGCTCTATAAGGTAATAATGAACCTGCTAAAACTATTTCAGACAGACTTCTTAGAAAAAGAGGGTTTCCGCTGCAATAAAATGCTTGCATTAAAATATCCCTTGGTCGTAATTAACGTCACAGATGTCACATAGTGTCGCTGTCAGAAAATTTGAATAAGTGAAGACAAGCTCTTATACCACATAAGCATGTGATAAGTCCAAATAAGTCGAAACACAACTAGTAACATAGATATTTATCATATTTATTTATTTTAAGGTGATGACATGTTTTGACCCCTATTTTGGGCCATCATCAGGTCACAAGTAAGAAACTGGGGAAGTTATACAATGTAAGTCATAAAATAGGTCTAAAATTCAATGAGATCTCGTTGTCATTTTCATATTCTAATGGCTAATTTTAAAAATTGGCGGATTATAATAGTTACAACCAGTATGATTACTAAAACTAGAATATGGATCGTATGTTAACAATAATTAATATTAAGCTGCATGAAGTCTGGCATAGATGTGTCTTCTCATTTTATATATCACAGTATATGGATGTATGAGTGAATATTCATATTCATATTCACTCATACATGTCTGTGCCAGACTTCATGCAGCTTAATATTAACTATCGTAAACATATGATCCATATTCTAGTTTCAGTGATCATACTGGTTGTAACTTTTATAACTTGCCAATTTTTAGAATTAGCCATTAGAATACGAAAACGACAAGGAGATCTTGTTGAATTTTAGACCTATTTTATGACTTACATTGTATAACTTTCCCATTTTTTTACTTGTGACCTGATGATGGTCCAAAACAGGGGCCAAAACATGCCGTCTTAAAATAAATAAATATATTAAATACCTATGATACTAGTTATGTTTTGACTTATTTGAACTTACCCCATGCTTATGCTAACAAACACAATGGGGATGATTCACCTAAAGATCTCATTCCACAGTTTCCTTTCCTGATATGTCTTTGCATGATTTGCATAAAATGAATGCATATGTGGGCAGTCATATTAGTACATGTCTGTCTACCTGCATGTTACAGCCTGAGAATCATTTCGTGCATCTGGATGAAATTTGGCAAGAATGTTATATAAGGAAGGCTACCCAGCATTATCCTTTGTAATTTCCTGCATTTGCTAATAGGGCAGGGATAGCGTATTCGGTATAGCGACTTGCTATAGGCTGGACGGTCCGGGGATCGAATCCCGGTGGGGTCGCGATTTTCCGCACCATTCAATAACGTCCCTGAGGCCCACACAGCCTCCTGTCACTTTCTGGGGGGGGGGGGGGGGGGGAAAGGGGCCCGGGCTGGGTGTTGGCCCGCCCCCCCCACTCGGCGCCAGGGTTAAAAAGAGGAAATGGCCTTCAC
>Ga0123354_10013045_pt1 | contig 12872 bp, 3 predicted proteins | sample TergutLab28metaG_2_FD_97872 | JGI IMG/M metagenome (GOLD analysis project Ga0123354, IMG submission 97872) | Labiotermes labralis P4 segment gut microbial communities from Petit-Saut dam, French Guiana - Lab288 P4 | ecosystem: Host-associated > Arthropoda: Insects > Digestive system > Gut ...
GCTTTTACCTTTGGATCATTGTTGTTTTGAATGAGGGTATATAGACTTCTCTTTTGTTTGCATGATATCTTTATTCCTTGTGTGATCCAAGCATTTTTTTCTCTTCTATACTTTTATATTTAACTGGGAAACTGGTTGCAAAAGCATGTAGGAAAGTACTCAGAAATGAATTAAACATGTTATTAGTATCTTGGGTTTGATATACAGATTGCCATGTTTCTTGCTTTAGTAATGACTGAAAGTTTGAGAGTGTTTTTCTATTTATTGTTCTTGTTTTCTGTTGTAAGTTGACATTTTTTGTTGCTGCATGTATATTATTAATGGTGAGTAACTGGGCATCATGGTCAGACAAGCCATTTATAAAAGGAGATATTGTAGTTGATTCCAGTCTACTGTTATCCACGAATATATTATCAATGACTGTGCTTTATTTGTTTTGAATTCTAGTTGCAAAATCTACTGTGCCCCTGTGATGAGTTAAAAGGCAATCAGAGACTGAATTATGCAATGTTGTTCTTAGATTATAAAGAATCTAACAAAATTAAAATTTTTCACAGATCTTGTCTGAAAAGTGAGGTTATGTTCAGTATATTGTAGGGTATTTGTAGACTATGGTTGCACTAGGACAATTATCCATCCTTATAGACATCTTGCATTTCCCTTTCCTTAGTTTTGTAACATGACTGGTACTTTGTGATTGATGGTTCAGTTCAGGTCAGCACAACACCCTGGAGATTTGCAAAGCTTCCATAGGCTTCTGACTCCTGTGTGTGAAATGTTTGATGAAGAAATAAGGAAGGAACTGCATGGTTTATTATTTTTAGGTCTTTGTTGAAGGCTTGATGAAGTGTCTCAAATAAATACTATTTGAGTACATGAGTCTGAACATTTATACTGACATCATATATAATTAGGTGAGTTACTGACTGAAAATAAAATGTAATGACATTTGACCTGGTACACAAAATAAATAATGTTCAAATGTATGTCTCTACCTATGATCAATCTTGCTGACCTGCTCCCACTGTCTCTTTACTCCCCTTTACCCCTCAGGAATATAGAAACTTTTTACTCACTTCTTAAAATGTATGATAATAATTTTTTTCTGACAGCTATCAGTTGTGGCTAATTGTTGGCTCATTTCTTATGCTAATATATCCCTCTCACCCAACTATCCAAGTGCTTGGCATATTAGCAGGGGAATGACAGAAGTCGTGTATTGAACCTGTATGTTATCAGTTGATTCAGACAGCTGCTGTACTGAAATATCTTTTTGAAAGTTTCAAATATTGACTTTTCATTAGTTATGTGACTGTGGATTCTTCTATTAAATATGTCACTGTGTTTATTGTGCGTGAGAAATATGTTGCCTTCCATCTCATGTGATAGTAAACCATACATTAAAATGTAATCCAAATATTGAATAAGTGTCAGTTAATGTTGTACATTTTCTATACAGCTGTGTTACAAATGTAAACTTCAACACCATTTTTTTAGGTGACTTTTGTATTGACATGCCTGATGAAGGCCTGAGAAAGGGCCAAAACATGTAGTGTACATGTGACGCATAATTAAAATAAATCTATGTTGTGTTTGATAAAGTAAGTGCAGTTTGTTCAACACAACACTTTTATTTGTTGATTAATGCTGTGAGGTGTTTCGGCCTAAAATGTTGACCATCTTCAGGGAGCTTTCTTGAACATGTGCAGCTTATGTTTCAACTTAAATGTTAGAAATTTCACATATGACTAAAATTACCGTTGTGATGATTATATGTTGCAATTCTTAAAATTAGTGTAATATTTAAAATACAGTATAAAACTATTTTGCTGTCTTATGCATTTGTTGTGTCCACACATCTACATTTCAATCTTTCTTCAAATGAAGTAAGTTCTCGAATTAGATGTTCAGTGTGTTCTGTTCACACTATGAATGAACACGCTTTACTCAGTACAGAGTATTCATGAGCACAAAGATTGAAACATGCATGTTTGGATGCAACACTTATAACAGGAACAAAATCATTTTGTTCTGTATTTTAACTATAACAATAATATCAAGAACTGTAACATTTAATCATGACAAAAATATTTTAATCATATGTGGAATTTCTGATATGTAAGTTGAAACATAAGGTGCACACATTCAAGAAAGCTCCCTGAAGATGCCCAACAGCTAAGACATATATATGTTGGAACACTAACCAAGAAATAAACGTGTTTTACAACATGCTGGGGTTAAATTTTACAACCAACATTTCTTTTAGCATGGGTTATGAAACTAAGATGCTTCTTGATCATAATTTTACAGTTAAGGCATGTTACTTTCACTAGTGGGTCGCGAAGCAATGAACGAAGTAGATCTAAAATTGGTGGCAGTCTTGCAGTCTAAGAGTCAGTACCCACTGCCGTATCGTTTATGATTGCCTAATATTCAATGCATTTGGAGTTGTCACATATTTAATTTTATTGTGTGCTTTCTTTGGAAGATTCATCAGAACGCATGACTCTCCTGTATGTACATTGCCTTGGCTTGAAGAAGAACACAATATATCTGAACTTCTTCCTGCAATCTGTTGTCATGTCTGACCCCCAATAATATGTTACATACTTTGACACAGATTTTGTAGAAACATGTTATTTATATACAGTTAGATTCCCCAACATAGGTTATATGTACTTTATTTTATTACATGTACATGAACATGTAACTGTACATACTGCACTGTAATTTTGTGTCCCATGTTTCAACAAACAATTTGAATAACTACATGTAAACCTTGAATTTGTAGTGAGAAATATTTCTAGTGATCAAAATGAAGACAAAACCAGTGACACTTGTGCTTGTAGCTGCCTACATGTGTTTTGCATCAGTTGTGGTACTTTGTTTTTGATATCTCTTTGTATCAACTTATAGGTTTAAAAATGTGAAGTAGACAGAGGTGTTACTTGCAGCAGTTTTGTTAAAAATAGTGGATGTTCACATGAAACATTTATTGAAAGAACAAATGCAAGAGGATTATAATATTTTGAATTCTCTTAAAAAGTTAAATTTAAGCAGTTGAGAACAAAACACATACGAATTACCCAAAAGAAAAATATTACATATAGAACAGAGGGAAAGCTTAAAATCAAGAAAATTGAATAAATTAGATTTAGTAACATTGTTACTCACAACATGTACATAAACGTAATTACACTTACTGAACACATAACTATGAATTTAAGGAAGTAATTGGAACGTCACCATAATGCTGACAAACACCAGATGCATTTTCTGGAACACTGAAAAAAAGTGAACAAATATAAGTACGATCCATTAAATGAACACAACAGACTAAACTCAGGCAACACAAAGAAATTCTATGAATCAACTACCTGTCTATCATGCTTCAGCTGTTACATTTCCCTGTCTGCAGTACTCTCTTTACACCATCCCTGTGTGTTTGATCTCACTTTATGAATGATTGTAGCCATATCCTTCACTATAAACAAGTACTTTAGGTTTGTTATGATCGACCAGAGAGGTGGGAGGTGAATACAGTGTTAGTCATGGAGAATTTGCATCTTATGGGATGTGATGCTGTGTCATCAGATGAACACGTCCTGTTCTTTTGAAGGATTGTAATGCCTTTATCAGTAGGACTGAGAGGTTAAAGAATATTTATGTTTCGTGGACTTCTTGAGATATGATACTAAAGGCAGAGAATGGATTGCTTGAAGGAAGACAGTATAGTTGCATTGCAGAAGAAAATATACAGTTTTATTGTAATGCCTTTTCGCCATGTGATGGTGCAAAGGAAATGATTTAGTTTAGATTAATTTCAGTTATTCTACAAGTTTTAACGGTCCATGCTGTAAAGTGCTAATGATTACATAGCTCTTGATTCAAACACATTTCAGTTGAAGGTTCTAACATGCATATCATACATGACATAAAAGTTAATAATCAGTTTTCCTCTTTATACCTGCAGTCTTTGGAATGGTAAAGGACACACTGAATGTGTGGCTTTAAGAAGAACACAATGTATCTGAAATTCTTCTTGCAATTTGTTGTGATGTCTGACTCCCAATGATGCATTAAGTACTCTGATACAGATTGCATAAAAACATGTTATTTATATACAGTTAGATTCCCCAACATAGGTTATATGTTCGGTCCTGTTATGCTGTTGAACTGTCTTGCATACAGTAGGTATGACTTAAAACAGTTTAATAAGTTATACAGGGCTGTGACGAATTCCTCAAAAAAACAAAGTTTTTCAACTTCTATTCTGAACAGTATGTTTGCCTTTCCTGTGTGAATCCATGAACACCATTTACTTTATTATTAAATGTTGCTGTCAACACAACTAAAATAGACTATGATATTAATGCAACATGTTTCGACTTACAATAGTCATCTTCAGGCTAAGCTAAGAACCTTTATTGTTATTACAGGGTGGTTGTGCACAATTTTAGCCATGAACAACAATTTAGGTTTACCTTAAGTTATTAAATTATGCATTTCTTGAAACACAACGCACAAACTCCTTTCCTGTTTCATGTTTCTGCCCCTAAACAAACCCATAATTTTGTGTCGTATGTTTCCAAAAACAATTTCAAGGGGTACATTATGACCTTGGATTATTATTCAGAAATATTTCTAGTATCACCCCCAAGCAGTTAAGACCAGTTGTGCCTACCTGTGAGGGCAGCTGCTGACACGTATCCCGGATTACATGTACATATGGGTCCCTGTGTTGGTGCCGTCGTAGTTGCTGCCGGCATGGTTGGTGGCGTCGTTGTGGGTGCCATCGTAGTTGGTGCCGTCGTAGTTGCTGCCGTCGCGGTGGGTGTCATCGTAGTTGGTGCCGTCGTAGTTGGTGCCGTCGTAGTTGGTGCCGTCGTAGTTGGTGCCGTCGTAGTTGCTGCCGGCATGGTTGGTTCCGTCGATGTGGGTGCCGTCGTAGTTGGTGCCGGAGTTGTTGGTGCCGGCATGGTTGGTGCCATCGCGGTGGGTACCATCGTAGTTGCTGCCGGCATGGTTGGTGCCATCGCGGTGGGTACCATCGTAGTTGCTGCCGGGATGGTTGGTCCCGTCGATGTGGGTGCCATCGTAGTTGGTGCCAGAGTTGTTGGTGCCGGAGTTGTTGGTGCCGGAGTTGTTGGTGCCGGACTTGTTGATGCCGGACTTGTTGGTGCCGGACTTGTTGGTGCCGTCGTAGTTGCTGCCGGCATGGTTGGTCCCGTCGATGTGGGTGCCATCGTAGTTGGTGCCGGAGTTGTTGGTCCCGGACTTGTTGGTGCCGTCGTAGTTGCTGCCGGCATGGTTGGTGCCATCGCGGTGGGTACCATCGTAGTTGCTGCCGGCATGGTTGGTCCCGTCGATGTGGGTGCCATCGTGGTTGGTGCCGGAGTTGTTGGTGCCGGACTTGTTGGTGCCGGCATGGTTGGTGCCATCGCGGTGGGTGCCATCGTAGTTGCTGCCGGCATGGTTGGTCCCGTCGATGTGGGTGCCATCGTAGTTGGTGCCGGAGTTGTTGGTGCCGTAGTTGTTGGTGCCGGCGTAGTTGTTGTCAGAATGGCTCGTGCTGGGTATTCGTTTTCGTCCTCCTCTACGGCTGTAAGAAAATATTACGAAACTCACATCTGCCTCCTGGCTATGATCGTAGGGTTGAGAAACCAAAATTTTTAAGTATTTATTATTTTTTAACCTATATAATACATTAAATTAAGTAAAATGTCACACCTTCACTCTGACATTTTATGATTCTTAAAGAATCATCATTAAGGAAGCATAAATAACGGTTGGAATGTTACATAGGATATAAATGCATACAGTCACATCAGTACTTTAAACGAAATATTACAAATCCCCCAGTCCAATTTTCCCAAACAGAGTATAAGAAGACATTTCTGAGATAAATGTACGTTGCTTAACACACGCCATTTCCAAACACAGGACTGCGGTAAAGAATTTGACGTAAATGGAAACGAAATGTACTTACGGGATGCGTTAGGAATGTGGACATCACTAATGCTGAAGGTCATCAGCGTGCAAAAAATAAGCCAAAATGTGAGTTTTTCAGCCATTTTCTTCGGAGCTTCCAGGTAGTTTGAAACGTCTGGTATGAAAATGTTACTCAACAGAGCGCAGCTGTGTAGCAACTGATTCCACGGCCTACTCTGAGTCATTAAAGTTAAAATGCAGTTTCTTAAATGTGCTGTTACTGGATTTATTGTGTAAAAATAAACAAACTCGAATATTAATAAAAATCTTAACATTTCAAGTCCACAGCAAAATATCCTACACATATATTTAATAACGCAAAGGCTCATGGAATCTTTTTAAGTTTCTTTTGTATTCTAAATTCGTGTTCCGCGACTACTGCAAACAAATAATCAAAGCGCTGTTGTAGCCTGATGTTCACGTACGTAACAGAGACACGAGGACAGTTGATGTTATGATAAAATAAGACAACAAAGAGGTAGCACCTTGGGATTTGGTGCCATTTTTGTACGATTGCATCAAGAAGACCAATAGGAAATAGGCGCAATTTGCTGTTTTGGAACAATGACAAATAGCAAGGTGGTACCTAGAATATCCGAAGACATAACACTACATGGAGGAAGCGGGTGTGAACCTTGCGCGTGTCTAACGCATGAATCGCTCTTTAATCTGTCCGTAGACTCACCTTCTGTAAATATTTATTATGTAACGTACAGTTGTCTAAGTTGTGAACATTTTAAACAGTGTAGCGATTTCGGTGATAGAGTTGAGGAGACGGTGAGGTAGAAATGGAGCGCTGGTAACACCACATGAAGAGTTTCTGGCTTTCGAAAGACTTGGTGGTCAATTATGTACGTTGGGCGATCAGGTATAGGCCTCTTTTGTTCCCATATAAATACCAAAGATATTGAAATTATGCGCAGTTTTCTTTAACAAACAAGAAGCTTTACAGCACCTAACATGCCTATTTTTATGTTACTGTGTATATGAACTTTTCTGTGCCTATAAATACTTTCTTTTAAACATTTTGGTATATTTTACGAAACTATGAGCAACTATTCTGGAAAAATAAGAAATATGAGCTCTAAACACAGAACACAACAGCGATGTGTAATTCAAGACACTGCGGCAGGGTTGCGTATGACACGTTGTGACGCGAGGAGCAGGCATTATTACAAACTATAGAGTCGCAACAGTAAGAACATAACGAATGTTTTGTTGCGAAGAAAATAACCCTTACAGGGACCAGTTAGCCTGTGTTTACGTTGCAAAGAAGCCTCAATAATGCACTCAAATCTAGGTATGGCTACAATGTGCAAAACCGAACAGCTACGCGTGTTCAGAGACGAATCTGATGCTTCGGGCAGTCAGATAAAATAATTATCACTCTATTAAAACCCGCAACTTCGCCGATACCAAATGCCTTTAAATGGCTTTTGTTGTCGTTATGTAGTTCGTGCGTACCGTGAAGTACCTGGGGGCAAATAGGGACACAAATATTTCAATGTTGTGAGACGTCTAGACCTATCCTGAGGGCCAGCCAGCTCCTTACTCAGTGGGCCGGGGGGGGGGGAGGGAGGGGAGCTGTCTCTCGTACGGCAAAACGGCTTGAGACTGAAGCTGACCACTTGCTTTCATTTAGGTCCCATTGTAGGAATGAGTGGAGCTATGACACCACGCCCAGCAACATGCCTTTGTAACACACACAGGGACAGTTCTAACGTTACTTCTACCACCAGATGACGTTCTGCCCTATCAGTCGATGAAGGTCGTCTCTGGTAAAGTATTCACTTTCTATTCGCCCATCATGCGTACCCGTTTGTTCCCATTAAACACCCACCTCTAAGGACAGAGAGCAGCATTTGGACGCACTTTCATTTTGCAGCGCCATTCTGCAGTTGTAGCAAGCGCCGACCGAGGTTAATTCGTCACTATCTTGGTAAAATTCGGTAACAACTGTGTGCTAAGGAGCAAATGTCTAGTGTAAAACTGAAGACAAATGTTTGCATTACCAAATCCGCACCAAAGATTTAGGGTGCTATGTTACGGAGCAGTAATATGCATTATGTTTCCTTTCGTTTGTGTGGGTCTAATTTTCTTAACATAACATATTGCAGGGTAGTATACAATAAACCTACACATTTACACCAGAAAACCCTATGAAAACTTTTCAGTTTTATTGCATGCGAACCGCTTGTGTAAATTAGATAAACTTTTGATAGTATATATTATAAAGGGTGTTGTATTTTTCGTTTCCCCAAGCCTGTTTCTTCTATCGCCTAGAAGGACTGCATCCGCCGGTGCAATCCGTGACAGATTTCGGTCTCAAGAACACTATAAAATGACCACTGTGTAAAGAGACCATTGATGAAAATGTTTACTCTATGGTTCAGTTGGCAATATATATCGCAAGTGCCAACAAATTGTTTTTTGCTGTGGAATGCAAACCCAAGACACAGAATTACTGCCTACATCAATGTCAGTGGTAGGAGCCATCCGGATTGAAGTACGAAATTTTAAACACTGTGTCTGTTTCGACCCCTCAGACAGAAGCAAGAACAGAGGATTTGTTACATAACAGATGTTACACCCTTCGCTGAAACATCTCCTTGGCACCCTATTGGCTACTACACAACACAGATTCTTTTCCCAGTTTGACAGTGAAAGCACCCAGCTATGATGTCATGGAAGTGTGTACAGATTTTGCTGCACAACATCCTGAACGCACTATAAGTTTCATGTAGCGTCTCAGGCTAAAATAATAGGCTTAATAATCTCACTTCACGGAGTGGGGTAGCTGGTGATTTGTGGAGGTGAGGTCGCAACATGGCAATGGCACTCGTCTGTATGCACACATAGCCGGTTTACAGCCGATCGTAGCAACACTTCTGCATGGCGGACGATGCATCACCTGCTCTGCAGTTCTCCGAAAGTCGCGAGGTAATCGTATTGCTTACAGCTGTCGAATTCCTAGCCCTTCGAGGAACAAGTCTCTTCCAGCTGTGAACTTGCAGGAGGTCACTAGGTAATGTCCCTGTCCACATTATAAAACATAGCGCTGTTATCATTAGAGATGGAACTGAGTGGTCAGAATCACGTCCCGATCATTTTATCCCCGGGGAAAGGGTTCCCGGTACCCTTTCAATTAAAATACCTGACAAATGCCCTATAGCCAATGAAGAGAGACGCTGCTTGAGTAATTGTTCCTTAAAGAAGCTGTGACGTTTTTTATTTGATTCTTGTCCTTCATATGTAACGTTCAACTCGTGCAGCACTTCCGCTGGCGTGTGTTCATTTTATTGTAATTTCCACAGCAAATTCCGATTTGTCTTCTTATGCTTCTTATTAACAACGGCCTTCTAATAATTTAATCAAAATTCTCCTTTCCCTCCCTCAACACTCTATCACCAGTAACCTACAGTAACTACCGACAGTAATCACCATCATAACACATCTAAACACTGCATTGTTATAACAGCCACAACAAAACACATTTCAATATATATATTCAAAAACATGTCGGACGCCCATTTGCTTTGCCGCACTGGAAATAGTTAGGTACTGTAGGTGCAGTGAAAGGCGCAAGCAATGGACTGAAGATTTCTGTGACTGCCTTCCACTGGACTGCTGAATGTACCATTTGGTGTTGTATTTGCTGCTGCAGAACGTTCTTCTCTAGGTTCAAGAACTGACTCTCTGTCTAACCGCTCCTTACAAGGTATGTCTAAAAGAGACACTTGCCCATTGCTCGTTGTTCTGTCGCCCTCAACAGCAGACAGTATCACATATGCACTGTTTCTGCCTCCACTTCTCCTACGCCTCGGAACACACAGATTATCCCGAGCGCGGTCACTTATGACGTAGCGGATAGATTAAGCTTAAGGTCTAGGACGACTGTGATAACATTCTTGTTTGTACACTAGCGTCGGTAAGTTCGTGAAACTCTATATACGGGATGTCAACCTTTCGTTGTCACAGATTTTACTAAAATTGTTGCCATAGTTCGTGAGTGGTTCCGACAATCCACATGAGGATAACACCGAAACGTCGGCTCTCCCCATTGCCCTGCTCTTATGCAGAACACTCTCAGCTCAGTCAAGCTTGCAGTAAGACAGATTGATTTTATGGTTCATACATTTAGACTTTCCTACAAGGAATTAAATTATTTTACACGTCAAGGAAGCTTTTGTGTCTTATTACAAATAAACCATTATGGTCTTGTACGTTATTTGAAATGTGGTTGCTTGCATTTCACACGGTCTTCGAACTAACAGGCCTTTCACATTACCAGTCGATTAGTGATTGCACATTCCGATGGCCAACCCTGTTTGGTGGTTCAGTGTAATAATGAACACCGACGCTGTACTGTGCGTGAGTCTGAAGTGAGTTTAACGATGCTGCTGTTTGACCAGGATATACTGGATACTGTTGACTGAATGGTAAATACGCGGAAAGAATCCGTTTGGCCTAACTTAACCTTTAGACGCCTAATGTCAACTATAGTGGTCGTACCGCACCGCTAACCTCTAAAGTTGCATTTTATATATTTATTCAACAAATGTAGGTACTGAATATTTTAAACATGGTATATACTCTCCGGTTTTTCTCTTCAAAATGCAGTTTGTTTCATAATTCTAACGTATTTGGTTCCTGTATTATTCACATTTTATATACAGGGTGTGCTAAACTTAAAAAAAAGTCCGGCGCCAAAAGTTTAAGGCGGTGTTCTGATATGTGCCTGGAGAGAGCGACGTACCAACAAAATGCTGCAGATAGAATAGTCGCTGTTGGGCCGAGAGTTGCAGCGGGAAAATCCGGAATGAGGCGACGTGGTAGATGTAATGCACATTGCAGTGAATCAGCACACATTACCGCACCTGTATAATTACTGCAGCTATCAGTACAAATGCATATTTTGCTGGGAATTTCTGATAATCCGAGATTCTTTTGTTTTTGTAATTTTAGCTGGGAAATGCCCAAGTATTCAGACAATTTCTCCATCACAAGAATCTGAATCACGTGGACAGGTTGGTATGCCTGTCCGTTCAATGCACCGTGTGTAAGTGGCGTGATACTGAGTCGCTGCGTGTCACTGACGGTGGAAAGAGGCTAGGAAAGTGCTGCCAGAGAAACTGTTCGCATAGAGCGTGGTTACTTGCGTTGGTGTGAGGTAAGTAACTATTATTATTATTATTATTATTATTGAATCTGTATTCAAGGATTCTCATTCTGAGAACAACCACTTTCTCCGCGAAGTCTCGGTTTTAACGTGAATGACTTTCCGCACCTTCGGCTGATATTCGCTTCAAACTTAGTGCTGTTCTGCTTCACATTACCCGGTAAGTTTGCCGGAACTTCGTTACTCTTTAAATTTTAAGATGCTTATTTTTGTATAGTTTTCTGGATCATTTTAGCACAAATATGACATTGTAGCGTGAACAGTGAAGAGAGAATTATTTAAGATTGAAGAAATATGCCCCAAACTTTTCGTTATCTGTCAGGGTTCGTCCACTTTTTTCTTTTCCTGTGACGCTTCGACCCGATTCCGGGCCAAAGCCGCCCCACACGGGGCTTCACAATCACACTCTTTGGACACAGCGCGCTCTGTGGGACTCCTCTGGACGAGTGATCGGCCCGACGCAGAGACATCTACGTGACAACACACAACTCTTGACAAAAGACAGACATCCATGCCCCTGGTGGGATTCGAACACACAATACCAGCAAGAAGTGGCCGCAGACCCACCGCTTATACCACGCGGTTCGGCGTTCATCCATTGACCTACAGTAGTTACAAAGAGTCTACCAAAAGTCTAGGCCAGAAGAAAGCTGGTTTTATGACTGTGAGATTCGTATTGTTAGATTAGGCCCTCAGGGTGCCGATCGCTGCACCGTGGTACGCTGTATCAACTGCAGAAACCTGCAGTATAACAAAACAATGATAACAACTAATGTGTAGCAGTTATTTGATGTAAAGTTGAAATACCAGTAAAACATTACATTATGCATCAAGGCGATAGAACAATTGCTGATTGTCCCTAGAAGTTAGACTGAGGGCGGTGCGTCACCTTAGGAAAGTGACGGATTGTATTCATCCAGCTGACATACATGGTGACAAGTACACCGGTCTGGAGCTAACAGTGGCCGGTGACGGGTGGATAAACACTGCGAAGGGGTGCTGATAAGTCCTTAGCCCGACCTACTTCCCGATGTCGTAGGACGGAATTGACAGTGTCGTTGGAAAGAGGGGTCTGTTCATGTGCCGAATTGCAGTCTTTTCTTGTTACAGAGGGTAAAAGGAAGCATGTCAGGCGACGCGCGCGATTTCAACAACATGGAGACGCGAGCTATCATCAAGTTTTTTTTGTTGCAAGGCAAGGCGCCGAAGTAAATTCACGCCATTCTGACAGAAACATTAGGGAAACATGCACCATCGTATGCCATCGTCAAAAACTAGGTGTCCCAGCTTAAACGTAGTTATTTTTCCACCTGTGATGCGCCTCGTCCTGGACGATCCAAAACAGTGACCACCCCGGAGATTATTGATCAAATTCACGAGCTAATTTTGGAAGACCGCCAGATTTAGGCTAAATCAATAGCTGAGCAACTGTGCATCTCACGTGAACGAGTTGGGTCCATCACTCATGAAGATTTGGACATGTGGAAGCTCTCCGCGAAGTGGGTCCCGAAATGCCTGAACGCGGATCAGAAACGTCACCGGTGCCAGTCGTCTGAGCAACTTTTGGAATTTTTTCGGCGCTGTAGTGTAACGAGGCTGGGCGAGGACTGGTTGGCCACCAGTTGGCCAACGGCGTGGGTCAAAGTACTCAGACTTTGTTTTCCGATGAATAATGATACAGATTTATTCGACGCTGCTGTTA
>Ga0123354_10013047_pt1 | contig 12872 bp, 8 predicted proteins | sample TergutLab28metaG_2_FD_97872 | JGI IMG/M metagenome (GOLD analysis project Ga0123354, IMG submission 97872) | Labiotermes labralis P4 segment gut microbial communities from Petit-Saut dam, French Guiana - Lab288 P4 | ecosystem: Host-associated > Arthropoda: Insects > Digestive system > Gut ...
AAACATGTTGTTGTAAACCTACAATAATTAATCAATAAAATAGTTGTGTTTGACGGTAAGTGCCACGCACATATATTGCCATACTAATTGTATATCACACAACGGGGATGACGCACATAAAGACAAAGTTCGTTAGTAACACTGCAGCAATGTCATTAGTTTGCGCGATAAACCTGCACGTTTGTGACTGCAAAGATATAGATGGAAACTGAGGACAAGCCTACACAGATAAATACGGAAGTACGACAAATTCAACGAAGCCGGACTTAAAATCTGGCAGTCAAGCGAGACTTTTGGTGTCGGCCATCTGCGGCAGCTGCCATCATAAATGATGTCATGGAAGATAAAGACGCCAGTACAGAAGTGTAATCATTGCACTGGAGTTTGTTTAAAAATATTCAAGGATGTTACTGAAACCAGTAATTATACTTAGAGAGTTGAACATCACACGCAACTGTAAGCAAGTTATGTGTCTCTAAGTTACTAATTAAACTAATATAAACTCATCTGTATTTTCACTGTTTCAACCAAATCTTTTGTGAATTTGAAGTTAACCATTATTAGATTTCATAAAAACAAAAATTTGCGCACATAAAATATACTTAACATATAAAATGGTATATAGATATGTATAATGATTTAATCGTACGATTTATCATTATACATATTATACGTGTGTGGTAACTGTTGGTTTTACAAGAAGAAACATATCTCAGTGTACTGGATGAATAAAGCCACGTTTCTCAGTATATTCAGCCTATGGTGATACATTTACATGTCTACTATATTTATACTTTTACTTTTATCTAAATGCACTAACACAAACAATCGTAACTTCAAATTCCGCCGTCTAATTCGTCGTATAACTAGATGCACATACTGATATACGTGAGTGTGCAAGTGTATCTAATTACGCACATAAACAGTCCCAGCTCGTTTGTGCTGACCTACAGTGCCCACTGTATATGTGTGTATACACATAGACGTAAAGAAATAAGTTTATATATGAATTTCTTGCGTCTTTTAAAGAGTAACCACTCAGGCACGAACTCATTTAAGGTAACAAGCCACAATGCGATAAACACAGGTGTTAAAGATAAGCCAAACTGACAGGGTATAAAAAGGTTGGGAAATACATTTCACATCTCTCCACAATAACCAAATAAAAGAAATGAAATGAGATAAAAAAAAGACTATATTGTCCATAAAAGACTATATTGTCCATACACTTGAATGTACTGTTAAATACGTTCACGGATTAGTCTAAATAAAATATAGTCACTAAATACATCGCCTATTTTGGAGAGCACAAATTTCCACCGTTTGCCGAATATCGGTTCTTAAGAACGAATTTTCAATCCACTTTTTATTTACGATAAAGAAACAACGAAATTTTTATACCGATAACTGAATGCCGTAGACACTTACTGTTCTTAGGTACAGAAGTCCGTAATAGTGTATCCTTATTGTCCATATATTATGTATTTAGACAGTAAAGTTACGAAACATTTAATGAAGTAGTGTGGAAGATGAGGGTGAAGATTGCTTACCGTTTCATCTCACTGAAACATCGAAATTCGAGGTCCCAATGCAGAGGATTATAACAGATTATTTTTTGAATGCAACCTTCCGGCGAGATTGCTAGACGGCTAAGCAAATATACTTCAATTTTCAGTTTCATAAAAACACGTGTTAATAGTTATAAAATACCCACAGAACGTAGTTTTGTAAATCAAGTTTAGCTGTCATAAACGTCAACATATTACGGTGAAGCATCTGCTTGTCGATATAACAAAAGCAGTCGATTTCAATCATTTATTAAAAATAATTTAACTTAAATTATTGCAACTATATTCGTTATGCCACCAATAAACACCTTTCCTCATGTCACTATTTCCACTTCCCTTGAGTGAGGTATTCATATTTTCCAGTATTTATCCTATTTTTGTCGTAACTTAACTGTACATTTCTCAACGTTTACAAAACAAATTTAAATAGTTACTTCCACGTAAAAGAAGCTGACAAATAAATATTTGATTGCAAGAAACAGAACAAGTGAAAGTCGGCGCGCTGAACTTGCGGGTATCAAACACACACACATGGTGGACAAAGTCAATTTTATATATTTCAAAACAAAAGAAAGCACCAGCTGCACAACCTCCTCTAATACGTCAGATTATACAAATTGTGTACGATATATCAAAGTCCGTGACTAAATTTAAACATACATTACACAAGGTACAGCGGCGAATGTGAAATGTGTTTTAGTACTGACAATGAGAACCGGTTCTAGCGTTCCAGAACATGCAACTAGCTTTGTCACAGCAAATACAAAAATAAAATATACATATGAAAGGCAATTTAAATTGCCAGGTTTGAAATTAACATTTTTTTTGGTATTACAAGCTGACCTTACTAAGGTATTCGTGACTTTCTCCAGGTTCTATAGCAAACATAAGGCAACAGTATTTATCATTCGGATTCATTTCACAGGTATGTCGATGTTATACAAAATAGCACTCGAAACAACATCGTTAAACAGTTTCATTCTGCCGGTTCATTTTCGTAAACAGTCATTTCCAGGTGGTTCACACTGACTGCAAGATATGCACACACATTTAGTAAGGATATTGAATTCTTCTGACGAACACAGGAATATAAAAAATAGAATCTAATTTACTTCTTACTTTGTAAAAGGGTTGCACTCTTCCACCCACGTACACCCCTGCGAAACAAAGTAATGACTGCCAGAAATACTACAAACTCCTCCAGCTAAGGAGTTCTTGAAATTGAGATTAACTTTGGAAACATTCTACATTATTATTAATGCCGAATGTTAATTCTACGAATAAAACATATAGTACTCGTAATACTAAGTATACTATTTATCAATTTGGTATCGGATTCAAACTGCCTCTCCAGCTTTCTAACCTTAGTTCTATTTTCAACGTAATCTTGACTGTAATGAAGACGGTACACTATAACCCCAAAGCATTATACTACAGAGAATCTGCAGCTGCCGGCTTGTATCATGCTCCTGAGATATCCGGAGGAAGTTCTAAACGCGACATCTTGTCTATAACTATATTATTCAAGTGGTCGGGGGGCTGTGAAGCTCTCAAAGTGATTTTCGTGTGGTTTCCAAGGATTCCTGTTGGAAGCAACATTCTCAGTAACAAACGGGACTTAAGTTTGTCGAGGACTTCGTGCTTGAAGGTGACTTTGATGGCAAGAATTACGGCTCCATTACCAGTCTTGTTAAAGTAATTTATATATTTAAAACAAAAACAAATGAATAAAAATCTCGGCTTAGAAAACGTCTTTACAGCAGATCGGTTGTTGTATTTTTAGGCTTCGAAACAGTCGTCTTCTGCAATGTCGAAGATGTATTAAGCATAAAGAAAGAATATCTGCATTTTAGCGAAACGAAATAAAACCACCGAATGTCATTTCTTAAGTATGTCTGTTATAAAGAATACAATTGTTCCCTTTGCATTTTTACCCTATCAGTGAATTAAACAAGGAGGGATATTTTATCGTACATGAATAAGTTGAAATTAATGAACGTGAAAACTTCTGATGGTTGATGTTATTCTGTCTGTATTCTTATCGGCTGCAATAAGATCCATACACAAGTATCTAGACAAAGCAAATAGATGTCATGTATAATGCTTCGAAGTTATGTCTGTGGAAGTGGTGAATTAGGAACACACTAGGCTTGTGTCATTATAAGGAATTGTACTGTAAATGATTTAATGTGGTAGTATTAAATGATACCGTTCCTCTTTCTTCACAGATGAATGTCATATAGTTTGGACTTGCTAAAACAGCAAAAACTGTGCATTTTAAGTAATTAAGCAATGCATTCTTGTTGGTGACTTTAATTACTATACATTACAACAACGACAGCTCCATCTCTAGTTGTACGGAGAAAATTAGGCAAAATGACTGTATACATTCCGGATACACATTAAATAATTTAGTGGTTCGACACAATAACACACAATAACACAAATAACACACAATAACACAAATAGCACACAATAACACACAATGCATCTACTTTCTCCTTTAACGAATAAAACTTGTCACTTTTATTAGACGAGGCTTTCGCCTTGTGTAATTTTAATACACTAGTAAATAAACAATAGTAATTACAGTCTATACACAACTCTAAATTAATCATTGATAATCATTTAAACTCATGATTAATTAAAAGTTGGTGTATAGACTGTAATTACTCTTGTTTATTTAATAATGTATTAAATCTTATCACCTTCTCATGTCTGAAAATATCTCAAAGTTTTCAAAGCTGGAAGCCGTACATGAGGTAGTCTCCTCGAAAGGTTAATGTTATTACATCATACCATAGATCAATAAGGGTAAGAACTGACAGACAATTTTTACACCAGCAGTCTGAGGGTGTTGACAGCATAGCACTTTCTTCTATCACACGGATTCGCATTTAAAGCCGATTTCTTCTGATTTTCCACTGAATCACGAGAAAGCTAACTCTTCGAAAGTTTTCAATTTATAAAGGGCCAATAGCTTCTGTCTTGTCGCAAGAAAATGAGCTTGGAGTTACCCGAAATTATATACTGAATCGTGTAAAACTATTCACGACATTGTAGAAGTAATTTCTGTCATCGACTCATTTGCAATTAGGCTATGAATGGCAAATTGGAAATTACGTGGATGTTTACTGCTTTGTCCATTAGCCTAGACGCCTTTTCGAGCTAATCCCTTCCTAGTACATCAGTTTACTCGGACTACTCCGTTCTAAAGACAGAACTGCACGTATGTTCCTGTTCAATTAACAGCAACGATGTGAAAAGCAGACTTTTGATCACAGGTTCTGAAACGAGCTCTGAGAAGGGTTTTCATAGCCAGCTGAGACCACGACGTTACCAAACACTTGTCAGCAAGACTACGTGGTAACTGCCAATTTGATTACTCTGTTTTACTAAAATAGAAGCTTTCTGAAACGGTATTGACAGTTCGTTAAAACGTGGTTCCGGTTATTATAGTGAAGAAAAAGCTTCAGATTCTGAGGAAAGTGGGTGATACGTAAATACACGTGCAATCTGACATTATTTCTTCGGACGCAGCAGGAGAACTGTTACGCGATGACAATGCCTATATCATTCGTTTAACAGTTTCGCCGGTAGCCTGTACCTTTCCGTATTAAGAGTTTCTAATACAATCTACATTCCAATTGAATAATGAAAAATCCTACCTGTGTCAGTGAAATCGAGGAATTCAAGTTCTTTTTAGTATCAGTGGAAATGTAATGAAACTTCGGAATGAGGGAAGTAAAAATAGTAGTGTAGCATGCAAATTATGCATTTTTATAAATTTCATTGCCTTTTATATTTACCATGGCAAGTCGAAAATGAAGAGTAGAAAAATAATATTTTGTAACCAAGTAATTACTTTCAAATGAAGCAATAGGAGCAAGTGTTTATAACGACTCAACAAGACAGATCCAAGACTTCCAATTGTAAATCTATAAACTGAAATTTTGCGGTCCATTTTTTTAATATCGTTCAATGAATACGGTTTGTAAGTCGCAATTTCCGAAGTGTTGTGGCATCCGATTCAATAACCGAAGAAAGTACTTGAATTGTTTTTAACTAATTTCTTTCACACAAGACATATTTCACTTATTTTCTAATTCTCCTTTACATGAAATTATATGTGCTATGATAATTATTTTGAACAAGTTAAATCGTGGCAGATCCAAACTTTTTTTGGGGTGCTGATAACGTTATTCGAATATTCATATCGTAGGTGCTTTTGATAAAAATATATGCACATTAATCATATAGTGGAGGCACGCGGTGGCGAAACGGTTGAGGCACTGCGCTACAAGCCGGCAGGTCGCCGGTTCCATTCCCGATGTTGTCATTGAAATGTTTTATTGATATAATCCCTTCGGTCGCATTAAGGCCTGAGGTCGACTCAGACTTTAAAAAAATGAGTATCAATAATATTTCTTGGCGAGTAAAGGCGGTAGGGACGTGGAGTTGACCTTACCAACTTCATGTGTCGACTGTCTGGAAATCTGGGAGCGAAACCTAGGGGCCTGTAATTATATGGTAGTATCAAAATAATTTCGGCCAGGAATATTCCTACGTTTCTAAATACATTCGTTGGTAATAGGGTGACTAAAACTTTAAGTCACTATTGACAGAGTAAAGATAGTTGCAGGATTTGCCATTTAATTACATAAGAACAACGAATTTATGTACAAGGAGATAAGATGGAGATCATATTACTTAGAATGTGATTTTAAACTCACGTAATGACACAAGCAGGAACTGCAATATACGTCAAGTATCACACTAGCAACAAAACGAATTGATCTTACGATATATATATATATATACGCACATACACACACAAGTTTAGGTGTAAATGTCGGAAAAATTTACATTAAATAAAATTGCATTATCGACAAGTAATGCTGACCACAACATTGCACAGTATATTATTATTATTATAAATAAAATATCTTACGAAAGTTCTAAATGTTTAATCGTTACGAAGTTACTCATGTGTGTCTAAATTCCATGCACTACCGCACTCAGTAAATCCTCAATAGGGACACAAACAAGTAGCAAGGTTTGATGTCTCACAGCGTCGAAACTGAGGATAATGGTGTAACAGAGCTTACAGATACCGACTATTCGAAGGAACGTAATGGTCACAAGAATAACCTAATGGTGGAAGCATTGGAAATAAGCTTATACTGTTTCCACTGTAAGGCTTTTCTTGTATTTCTCGTCAACCATTCAAGTTTTTACGAAACGTCGGGACTGGTCAAGCCCACAATGCAGTGTAACTTCCCAATTTGCCACAATCCTCACACTACATTATCATTCACAAGGAAAGCAATATATAAAATAAAGTGGAGCGATGACGTAGAACACTTTAACCTTTTGGCGCCGGAATTATTTTTTTAATTTTAGCACACCCTGTACATAAAATGTAAAAAATACAGGAACCAAATACGTTAGAATTATGAAACAAACTGCATTTTGAAGAGAAAAAAACGGAGAGTATATACCACGTTTAAAATATTCAGTACCTATATTTGTTGAATAAACATATAAAATGCAACTTTAGTGGTTAGCGGTGCGGTACGATCACTATAGTTGACATTAGGCGTCTAAAGGTTAAATCTGAAGCACTTAATTGATACAAACAAAACGAGCAATCTGTTTTCAATTTTGACAAACAAATTTCTAAGGAACTCAAGTATTGGTCTCACAGCAGAGAAACTGTGCACTACAACAGGTGCATTACACCAAACGAAATTTGTTTATTATCTAAGTTCAGAACATATTAAGTTGCTTATCGTACAAGTGGAAAATATTGGCACATTTTAACGTTTAATACTGAAAAACACTGCAATATTACGATGCATTTTTCTAAAGCTAAAAAGGCACTTTTTGTGTCTATTCCCTGATACTCATCCAAATCTAATAAAATTAAATCAAATTTATTATTTCAGTCTCAAATAAATTTCTTAACGTGTAATTACTAACGGCGTCAACACCAGGTTTTACCAGTAAACATTCATTATGTTTTTTTATTAAATCTTCCGTTCGTGGTATACTTTTACTTTTGTGCGTATTCATGCTTATGGCATATGCTTAATGGCTCGGAATGATGTCTTCTATACTAGACGACGCATCGCAACCGACACTACATTCTTGCTTGAAAGGTAACACCAGGCTGCAGCGTGGAGCTGATGCGTTAAATATTCATCTTTATGGCGTACTGGCGGATGAAGCTGAAGAGATGGAATGCAGGGACGCAGCGATGGCTTGTTGGCTGGAAGACTCAAATTGATAAAACAGCTACGTGGTTCAGGGCAATGTCTCTTTAGGTGCTTCGTTCTACCATACAAATAGGGTTAAAATGCTACACAGTAGCTACACCAGTAGTCGACGATCTGCCCTCACTACCTTGCAGTGCGGTCCTCAACATGGCTGCTTATTAGCCAATACAGGAGAGAAAATGTTGTTTGTAGCTGAGTATAACGTTAAAACAAATATGAATCTTATCTAATTGTAAGGACAAAAAAATGCAAAGAAGAAAGTTAATTAAACACAAAAAATGAGTAAGTCTATAAAATTAGAATCAAAACATAAATTTTCTTTAAGACTTTACACAAAGTTGTGACAAACCCATCGAAGCATGCAATAACGAACAGGTTCACGAAATCTAATCTACATTCCCCATGCGAGTAATTCATTCCCCACACAAATAAAGTAAAACTCCAATATAGCACATCATAAGCGACCACAAGGTCTGTGAACATAAATACCATATTGTACAATGTTTGGATTTACCGTCTTCCTAGAAATACGGTCACAAATTGCTTCAGACAGAAGCGTTTGGCTGCATATCTACGGTGTTACAAATACAAACAAAATTAGAAAAGTTGTGTTGTTTTGCAGATACCGGGTGTAAATGAATCGCGTAACGTTTTACAAGATGTGGATTTATATATTAGTGTTCATGGCAAATTTTGTATTTAGATTTTAAAAGAATGAATTGAATCTTTACTGTGAAGGAGAAATTTATCTTAAAAACGGAATACTTCAGAAATATATTAAGCTAATTTTAAATTTTATCTCTCTTACTATATACATGTTACCACGTTATAACGGCTCCTGTGACGGGAACGTTCACTGTTGTTTTGGTGAAGATTTTGCAGGGACGATAATACCAAATAGATCAATGCACAAAATGAACATGTGGTGGCAGCCATGATGACAGTTGTTACTACTATGTGTTACTATCGCCGGCCCATTTCGCACGATATTCTGATTCGTAGGCCCGTAACTAAATTCTAAAACTGTTATACACTTCTTTGTATACCCTAATACAGTAACTGCGAACAATATTTTTTCATTCTGTCCACTACACTGCTAGCGCTTCGAAAATCCTGTTTCCATCCACAGAACTAAGTGACCCCGCAAGAACCCTTACTTACTGCTTGCAGCAGCGGTTCGTATGGAAAGGAAACTTTAGGTAGTCACTTGACCTGATAGACGGAAACCATGAAACGCCGAGTTTACACCTTGCGTCTGCGCGATACGATCACTCAGAAACAGCGTCATTTTCATGGCGAACTGCTGCCGAAGACTTAAACCTTCTCTTCTCATTCTCAGAAACGTAGAGAACAATGAACAATGAGACTATGTGTCTTATTTGTACAGCACACCGAGAATCATGGAGCTTGAACATTAAATACCAGTACATGATGGCTGTTGGTTACAATCCCAGCAGCGCACCAGTTTTTATACAGCTTGATCTACTGGCTACGCGTAAAGAATAAAGACTCTCCGTCCGAGACCTGTATGTGCAGTTTCTTTCAGTGTCGAGGCTTTATGACACACGTGTCCACAAATGTCCTCTGCGTGGCTGCATCAGTGGGGCAACACCAGCCTGCTTTTAGACTCCGAGCCCTGCTTTTTTCCTCCATTCATTATCCCACACATCAGTCTCTTTTCTCTTTACATATCTTCATCTTCGCCATTTCTCATCTTTTCTTCCTTAACCCCACCTCGATCTTCATCCTCCTGTGCTTATACGCACACTTGTAATGTCCTAACAACATTACTATGCAACATCGTCTAGGGATAAACAAAGTTTACCGCACACACCAGTTCGCTACATACGGATATTAATAGTGAACACACAAATTTTTTGCACATACGTCACTCTATTTACAACTGTATCTTCCGATAGACTTTCCTCAGGGCAAGTATAATTCATCCTGTGGGAGATGAAATAGCTCAGTAGGTACAGTAACAAGATTACGTTTCCTAAGTAAGACACTGCCACCATTTGCAAGGATGATGAGGCAGCACGTTGTTCCGAAACGTCTGTGAATTTCTACCAAACTACACGGCTATCATCTCAAAACGCGGTATACGTGATTTTATTTACAAGGATGCCAGTAATTAAGCACCTGCTTTGTTAAACTATGTGATACATTCAGGTCACTCGCCAGCTTCAAGCTCGTGTTAATTCATTTGCAAAAACAAAGGTTATTAGATTTTTTAAGTACATACCTTACATTTTAATTGTTTATTATTTACTATTTTTACCAACAAATGCACATATAGATATATTAAAACATTAAATTATATCACAAGCACTCCTACATATTTCGGTGCTTCTGCACCATCTTCAGGGAGCTTTGATATTGCGTTTGATAAAGTTATAAATTATTAAAATTACATAAAACAGTACACCGATTTGCGAAAAAAAACTGCGCTGTTTAAGAAGTGTGGTAGTGGCCGCATATGCACTTCCAAAGCACAATACACTCACCAAAACAGGACATCTGAATTGCATAAGCAGCCATTAATAAATTTCATCAATATCAAACACAACTCAAAAAAAGGACAACATATTGCAATTTATTATGGGATTTAACAAAATCGAGAAGAATAAGATGGGCTGGGCATGTAGCGCGTATGAGTGAAGAGAGGGGGGTGTATAAGGTCTTGCTGGGGAAACCGGATGGAAGGAGACCACAGGGGAGACCTAGGCGTAGATGAGTGGATAATATTAGGATGGATCTCCAGGAGGTGGGATGTGGGTATATGGACTGGATTGGGCTGGCCCAGGTTAGAGACAGTTGGCGGACGTTTGTGAGTGCGGTAATGAGCCTTCGGGTTCCGTGAAATTCGGGGAATTTCTTGACTAGCTGCTAACCAGTTAGCTTCTCAAGAAGGACTCTGCACCATGGAGTAAGTAAGTATGGGATTTAACTTGTGTAGTTTTTTTATGATTTCCGAATTCTATGAGAAAAATCCGTAGGAAGAGACAGCGTATTCAGTACAGTGGCTAGGCTGCGGGCTGGACAGTCAAAGTATCTCGGATGGATTCCAGGCAGGTACAAGAAGAATTTCCCTTCTCCAGATTGTCCATATGGACACTGGAGAACACCCAACCTCCTATTCAGTGCATTCCAGAAGCTCTTTCACCATGTATGAAGCGTCCTGCGCGTGTGGCTAAATACTAATGCAATCTAATACGAGGATAAGACTGAGAGAAGCACTCACTTTGTTTCCTTAAATGCTTCCATGGCGCGCATACGGAATGTTTTAATTTACTTTACGAGAATAAACTAAATCGAGGTGCAAAAATTTCTCGACGAGTCGCCCACTACTTTCGTGTTTAATTGAACTACACCTGTTATGTGAATAATATTAGGACGGATCTCCAGGAGGTGGTATGTGGGTATATGGACTGGATTGGGCTGGCCCAGGATAGAGACAAGTGGCGGAAGCTTGTGAGTGCGGTAATGAACCTTCGTGTTCCGTGAAATGCGGGGAATTTCTTGATTAGCTGCAAACCAGTTAGCTGCTCAAGAAGGACTCTGCTCCATGGAGTAAGTTAGTACGTATACCTGTTATGTAAGCTGAGAAGTACTTTAGACAAATAAAATATAAAATATAGTCCACTTTTAAACAGTAAGAAATTTTGGGCATCCTTGTCTTCCAACAAAGGAGAGGAAACAAGGAGATGGGGAGTTGGTGGTCTTAATGCTCCAGGTCTGATGCATTCTTTACACGCTACTGTTGTAACACACCAAACCAACCTTATTCTTATAGTCATTACAGCTGCCTATTGCCATGTCTATTACTACCGGTTCGGAAGTTTCTCGCACGGAATAACGCAGAAGGGGCTAGCCGGCAGCAAAGTTAAAGTGGCGGAGCTCCAGTTTCTAAAGCTCACATTTGTAATTCCAGAAACAACAAACTGCATCTAAAAACTGACTGTTTGTTCTTCTTCTAACACGTACTACAACTGCGAAGTTTCTACATTTGTTACAATTACCCGCATTTTAAACAACAATTATGGAGTCAATTAAGAGTGAAATGAAAAGTTCGTCATTTCTGATTTCTTGTTATGAAGCAAAAATAACCAATTTATTCACTCTTACGTATTACAGACCTCCAGACCTACTATTAAATCACAATTTCATTACACGAGCAAGCAGTAAACTTGAAAGTTGTGGGACAACTCGGTAAGATAAACAGTTCAGACACCCAAAAATAACTTTTATCGATTAATGTCGAAGCCTCATTTCCGACTGAAACACAGGAGCCTTGCGATGGACTCACAATGACTCGAGTTTTCAGCCCTCACTGCCACATAGCGTAACAATAAGAAAGATACGCAGTATGGGGCCAGGAAAATTACAGAATTTCCTATCTTAAGTTATTTCTACACACACAGATTAATGTAGCCGTTACTTGTTGCAGGTCCAGAACCTTTGACATCAGACGACAATTTATCTACTTTTTGTAATAAAATATAATATAATGTAACGTATATTTGTACTAACATTTATAGAAAGAAAGAGACACGGTTTTGAAAATACTTTTCGTGAAATCTCATGCTCTGTTTGTTTATCTGTTACAGTTCACTTAATGACGCTACAAGCAGCACGTTGTACATTGTCAAATGATAGAATTGTCAAGGAAGTGTGCATTGTAAGAGATGTGGAAGTAAGAGATCGTTGCTTAGTTTCAAGTACTATCCCACGGCTTGTCTGGAAGCAACGACGAAATCCACAAAAGTTGGAAAAAACTTGAAATTCCAACTTGATGCAACAAGGCAATTTTATTAATGTATTCTTAGCTCGACATGTTTCGGGTACATACACCCATCATCAGGAGCATTAGATGTTGAGTTGCAGCATACGGTTTTCTGCGCCGAGTTTTTGGATGGGTGGTGGTCTTGAGAGCCGCTGCGTAGGTCGTGTGTACGGTGCGGATGGTGCCGTGCGACTGTACCATCAGCACCGTACACACGACCTACGCAGCGGCTCTCAAGAC
>Ga0123354_10013049_pt1 | contig 12871 bp, 11 predicted proteins | sample TergutLab28metaG_2_FD_97872 | JGI IMG/M metagenome (GOLD analysis project Ga0123354, IMG submission 97872) | Labiotermes labralis P4 segment gut microbial communities from Petit-Saut dam, French Guiana - Lab288 P4 | ecosystem: Host-associated > Arthropoda: Insects > Digestive system > Gut ...
AAAATATAGTACCACCCTTTTTTTAAGACATCCCATGCGTTGGGAAGTTCAGATTCAGGCAGTCCTAAAAGATTAAGCCGTCGGGCCTGGAAATATACCATAAAGCCTACGGATATAAAGTAGAGAATGGATGGCAAAAGGGCCATTAAGATAATCTGACCGTAGGGGGTATTGGTATTAGTCGCAAGAATGAATGCAGCAGCGCCCATGATAGGCGGCATAAAGGCGCCTCCGGTTGACGCAGCTGCTTCTACTGCTGCAGCAAATTCAGGTTTATATCCAACACGTCTCATTAGCGGTATGGTAAAGGGACCTGTTGCGCATACATTCGCTATTGGACTTCCTGAGATGCTGCCAAAAGCAGCGCTGCCTACAACTGACACAAGAGCCGGACCCCCGGCTACCCTTCCTGCCAGGGCGCTTGCAAAATTGATAAAGAAGTTTCCTCCGCCAGTATGTTGCAGAAAAGCCCCAAAGATAAGGAAGGGCATAACAAAAGTTGCAAAGGTGGATGTAACAGTTCCAAAAATACCATCGGTAAAATAGGTGAAAGTAAGCAAGTGTCTTAGGGATATACCTTTATGGGCAAAGATGCCGGGCATATAGGGGCCAAAATAGATTTGGGCTAGCATCACCAAACCAAGGATAAATAGTGCAAGGCCCAGTGTCCGTCGTGTAACTTCAAGACACAACAGTATGAGAATCCCGGCCATGACCATATCCATGGCAGTTGGCATACCTGCCCGTTTTGCGGCATAGATCCTGAATTCTTTAAGCCAATAAATAGTGGTGATTATAATGAGTATTATTAACAATAAATCAAAAGCAAAAAGCAGCTTGTTTTTTGGATATTTTCTGGATGCCGGATATGCAAGAATACAAAGAACATTTGTAAAAAGAATATACAAGCCTAAATTACTCTGGGTAGAAAATATTCCAAAACCAGATGTATAAAAATAGAAAAGACTGAATAATACAGCGATACCGCCACTTATGTGCTTAACTGACAGGCTATCCCGCATGATAAGGCCTCCTTATAGAACTGCCGGAAAATAAAAGCTTGTACTCCACCGCTAGGCGGAGCACAAGCAGGGTATTGTGCTTATTTTTTTTCGTTCCAGAATTTTACAGCACCGGGATGGAATGGGATGCCAATCTGAGCTGCTCCCTCTTTGCCTTCCCTCATTGGTTTAAACTGGCTATGCACAGAAATCAACTTTGCCTTGCCCTCGTCACTAAAGAACACTTTCATTGCCTGATATACCGCATCAGCACTCATGTCTTTTGAAGCAGCAAGATACACAACAAAGTAGGGGCATTGTACAACTTGTGTCTGGCCTTTATAAACATTGGCTTGAATTTGTCCTCTGGTAAAGAAAGGGGTTTCTCTGACAATCCTGTCCATTTCTTCGTTTGAAAAGGGGATAACAATTATATCTCTGGTGTTGGCTAATTCTACGATGCCGCTGGAAGGGTGACCGCTCATGCCAAGCACATCAGCCTGTCCGTCCTGTATAGCGCGGGCGCCGTCTGCAAAAGCCAATTCCTGTTCAATTACCTTGATTCCCAATGACTGGAGAACTCTTCTGGAGTTATCGCTTGAACCTGAGCCCGGAGGGCCAAGTACAACTCTTTTTCCCTGAACATCTGACATCTTGGTAATGCCGCTGGCTTTTGTAGCTACAAAATATATTGAGCTGTCGTAAATTTCAAACATTATGGTGCCTTTATTGCTGGGTTTCCCTTCCAGGATTCCTGTGCCTTTTTGAGCTTCATAAAGATGGTATCCATAGGAAAGGGCCATATCTGCTTCTCCCAAGGCCAAGCGACGGGTATTTTCTACTGAGCCGCCTGAAGCAACAAAGTCCAGCATATAGCGGTCGCCCAACTTTTCGTTGAACAAGGTGGTAATGCCGCCTGCCATTGTATACCAGGTTCCTCCTACATTGCTGGTAGAGAAAGCAAACCGTTCAACTTTTGGTGCGGCGCCTTCCTTTTTTCCTGTGGCAAAAGCTTGAGATGCCACCAACAGAGCAAGACATAATACTGCTAAAATAAACAAACTTCTCTTCATATTTTTCCTCCTAGGATTTTTTGAGAATTTCCAGAAAAATAAATTTTATAACAATATAGTTTACATTGATCATTAGTAAAGAGCAACTCTTTTTTATAAATCCTCTCTAAAAACCATTGGTCAAATTGTCAAGGACATATATCGTCTTATGTTAAATCAAACCCTATAATTTCATCTTTATACTTTTATACAAACCAAACCTTCATCAAGTACAATGGCATGGATTTTCATATAAAGCGTGATAAATGAGTTAAATTTTAATACTGATACGCCAGATGTAGCGCGATGGCTCATGATAACGGGTAACGCTGATTTTCGGGCACCGATGCTGGTGTCGGCTGCGGTATGGAGGTTCAAGTTCTCTTCCGGGCATATTTTCAAATTGCATACAAGAATATAACGACAATAAGCTGATCCGAAAACAGGAAGCATATTGCGCATAAAGAGAGCGAGTGACACTTTTGTCAAAAGGAGTCGGGACGCGCCCGAATAAGAGTCGAAAAACTTTTACCCTTTACAAAAAAATCAACAATCCTCAGAATTGATCAAATTGGTCCAGAACTACTTTTAAGACACTGTCTTTTTGATTCTCAAACATTTCAAAGCCGCGATTTACATCTCTCAAAGGCACTGTGTTGGTATATGCAAGGTCCAAATTAATCTCTCCCTGTGCCAGAATAAGCAGCGCCCTTTCAAGGCAGTCTGCAGGTATTCCACGGGAACCGATCATTGTTATCTCGCTTTCCTTGAAGGTTGTTATCGGAAGATCAATGCTGTTCTTTGAATTGTTTCCCATAATGACAAGAGTACCGCATGGGCGGGTAACTTCAACAGCAAGGCGCAAAGTTCCCCCTCCAGCGCCACCGACTGTCTCAAATACTTTATCTGCGCCGCGGCCATGCGAAATTTCTTTCACTATGGTCTTGAGGTCTTCCTCACCGGCAAGAACAGTTCTTGTCGCACCGGCTTTTTTTGCTATATCAAGCCGCCCTTTATACATATCAGAGATTACTATATACGCCCCGGAAGCTTTGGCAGCTAAAAGAACATTCATGCCCACAGGCCCGGCGCCGATAATAACCACAATATCTCCGGCTCCAACCTTTGCTATAAGACGCGCAGCATGATACCCAACAGCCAGAGTCTCGGCAAGCGCTCCGTGGATAAAATTCACATTAGGTGGCAGTTTGAATACATTTTCAACTGGCTCCAGAACATATTGAGCCATACCACCGTTAACACTGAGTCCGATATCTTTACCAGCTTCACAATGATTGGAAATTTCATGGCGGCATGCCCAGCATTTCCCGCATCGTATATGTACTCCACCAGCAACTCTATCGCCCAGCTTGAGGTCATTACCAACTACATGTTTTACATCAGAGCCTATCGCAGCTACGACTCCCGAAAATTCATGTCCCAGCACTCGCGGATAATTTATACGCGGATGCTGTCCATGGAAACCCAAAATATCGCTTCCACAGATTCCGCAGGCTTTAACCTCAATCAAAACATCATACGGGCCAACATTTGGAACAGGTATTGTTTCTATACTCATTTTTCCCGGCTCACTGAGAACTGCGGCCTTCATTGTTGATGGAACAGGCATAATAACTCCTTTTGTTTGTAACAGAAACTTCTAAAGACAAGAGATTTTTGAAAATTTTTTGTCTTTACATTTGGTATTACACATTTAACACCATCAGTTTATCAAGAATTCGGCTTTCGGTAAAGAAAAATCCAAAAATATATGTAGTATTGGTTTTTTACAGCCTTAGTGAAGGGGTCGCGGATTAATGCGGATTTAATAATTCGAGGAATTTTGTTTTTTAGTTAGTAACGGCGTGTTTAAAACTAACCTTGAGAAGAAGGCTATTATTCCTTGACAAAGCATAAGAATATTATAATAATCGCGGTATAACCTTTCATTAGGAGATTCAACATGGATTATAAAGTAATGAAGAAAATTGATGATGTCCCGTGGGAAGGCCATTTCATGGATGCGGGTGATAGCAGGATTAAATGGGTGTATACAAGCGAAAAAGATGGAACACCAATGACAGTTATGATAATCGAACTGCAAGCCGGTATATCTCTTCCGGATCATAAACACATCAATCAGCCTGACTTAATATACCCATTAAAAGGGAAGGCAACAATGTTTATTGATGGCAAAGGAGAATTTCCTATTGAGCCGGGAATGGTAGTTATTGTACCCCCCAATACATTGCATGCAATAAGGAATATTGAAGAAACTTTAACACTGTACAATGTGTTTTCACCTGCAATGCCATACAAGCCACCCTTAAAGGATGCTGCAAAATAAAACGCCTATCACCATTAATGGGTGCGGCTTTTGCTATTAAATAAGCGGTACTCCAGTCTTCTGTCTCTTTTATAAATAGTGGTCTACAGGCTTATAAAGCCTGTAGAAAATAAAGCATTAATTATTTATCAAAAGCATACGCCCCTTTTTCGCGTAGCTTTTGTTCCGGTCCTGCAGGAGCATATATTATTATGTAATCTAAGTCTCCCTCCGGATTTACAATTGTTTGGTGATCAACATTTGGAGGAACAAATACAGCAGTACCCGGAACCAGAGACATAGTCTGACCATCAATTTTGAATGTGCCCTTTCCCGAAAGAATATACATACAATGTTCTGTTGGATGTGAATGTATAGGGCCGGACTTACCGGCAATCATAGTATTTTGCAACAAAGCAACATTTTTTGCACCGCATATCGGACCATCTATAAAGATACGAAAAGTCCCTGCGCCGCCAGCTAAAACCCCCGATACTGCTTCTTCTTTTGTTATTAAATATTTTTTTTCACCCATCATTTCCTCCATACAAAAATTAACTGTAAATGGTGTTTCTTTTCATGTCAATGCATTGTCTCAAAAGTAAAAATCTGGTCAAAAAAATTGGTTCCTGCCCAATAGGGCGGATTAGCTGTGAAAATCGGAAAGAACTTCGATAACGCTTATTTAGTCGTTAGCAGGAGGAGAGCAAGGAAACAGCAGTCCGAAAAAATGCTTTGTTCAGGTGTTCTGGAAATCAGGAAGTTTTTGTATTGCTCAGGAAGAGGCAGCTTCTTTTATAAAATCACGAATCGCAATGCCCAATGGGTACTTGAGAGTAAAACCAAGATCCTCTGAAGCTGCTTTTGGACTGGTATATGGTGTAGCTGCCTGGATTGGGAATTCTCCGCCTGTCAAATCAATCTTAATATCCGGCATCAACTCTCTTAGGACATTGGCAACATCCACATTGGAAACAATTTTTTCACTGCAGACATTATAAACTATTTTTTTATACTTATCCGTATTCATGCAATGAACAATTGCACCTGCCGCATCTTTGACATATATTAGGTTCTGGCACAAATCCTTATACGGCAACGTAATATTCTGGTGTTTTGCAGCCTGTGAAATCGCATCTGTCAGATAAACATTCGGACCAGTAGACCTTCCGTGACCATATACGGTGTTAAATCTTAATCCAACTACATTGACTCCAAGGTTTTCCTTATAATATGCAGCCAGATCTTCACAATGACATTTTGTTATGCCATACAAGGTTTGAGGTTTTCTTTCAGTTTCTTCATCAATCCATTTTCCGGCGCCATAGTATGATTCCGCACCATAGACCTGCAAAGAACTTACAAAAATTACTTTTAAAATCTTGCGGGAAACAGCAATATCAAGAATATTGTTCAGCCCGCCAATATTTATTTTGACTGCCAGAAAAGGTTGTTTTAAACATTCACTCCGAAGGAGAGAAGCCAGATGCACGATCCCCTGTATCTTGTGTTCATCAACTATTTTTTCAAGTTGTTCTTTATCGGTGATGTCTCCCTTAACCCAGGTACACCTGCTTTCATCCAGCTGAGACAGCTTATCTTTGATATCAAAAATTACTGCGGAATCGGAGCTATTCATTTGCCGTATGATGTTACGGCCTATCAACCCTGTCCCGCCCGTTATTAACCATTTCATTGATAGTCTCTTATTCTAAATATAGGAAAGTCTATTATTCATCAAGATTCAGCTTTCAACTTTTTAATTTCTTTATAAACTATTCGCAGAAGAATAAGGGCTGTGGCAATTAAAAAACATAAAGCTATCGGGCTGCGCAGCATAATTCCAAAACTTCCCCGCCCCAATGTCAATGTCTGGGAAATTGCAGTTTCGGTCATTTTGCCTAAGATCAAAGCAATGACCATCGGCGAAGCTGGTATATCTGTTTTTTTCATAAAGTATCCAATCAGACCAAAGAAAAGCATTAAGCCTAAATCAGTAATACTATTATTTACAGCAAATCCGCCAACAATGGATAGAGCCAAAACAGCCGGAACTAAATATGTTTTAGATACAGTTGCTGCACGGGCAAAAAGAGGTATCAATAACTGACCAGCGATTAGGAAAGGAATATTTCCAAAGATCAGAGTCAAAATAAGGGCATATACCAATGGTCCCTGGGTCTCAAAAAGAAGCGGACCAGGCCGCAAGCCCTGAGCTACAAAGGCGCCAAGCAAAATGGCAGTGACAGAGTCTCCGGGTATGCCTAATGTAAGTGTGGGAATAAGTGAAGGGCCATTGACCGCATTGGTTCCTGACTCGGCTGCGGCAATACCTTCCAGCGAGCCTTTACCAAAAAGCTCAGGATGCTTCGAGCGGTTTTTAGCTGTTCCATAAGCAAGCCAGCATGAAATTGGCTGTCCTATTGCAGGTAGAATACCTATCCACATTCCGACAGCGCTTCCAATACCCAAGAAAGGTATAACGGATTTAAATTCCTTCAAGGTAACCTTATTGCCTTCGCCTTTTTCAATTTTCATAGCTATAGTTTTTGATGAGAACCTTTCTGTGGCAAAATTTAAAAATTCAGCCATTGCAAACAAACCAATTAAAGCCGGAACAAATGGTATACCGCCATCTAAAAAATTAAGACCCATAGTAAAACGTCTTGTCGCGTACTGGGGATCGATACCGATAATTGCGAAAAAGAATCCCAATGCTGCTGAAAAAACACCTCTGGAAAGGGATTTACCGGAAAGGCTCGCTATGATTGTAAAACTAAACAGCAGTATGGCAGTAAGCTCCGGAGGGCCAAATTTAAGTGCAACAGAGGCAATCGCTCCCGCTGTAAACAATAAAAGAAAGTTGCCAAATATCTCGCCTGTGACAGAACCATAAAGAGCCATTTTCATGGCCTTACCCGCCTTGCCCTGCTTGGCTAGTGCATAACCATCCGCTACAGTAGCCGCCGCCGCCGCAGTGCCGGGAGTAGCAAGAAGAACAGCCGTTATGCTTCCGCCGAACATACCGCCTTTATATAAACCCAGAAGGAAAGTAATGCCAACAAGAGGAGGCATAAAAAATGTTATAGGAGTAAAAAGAGCAACGGCCATTGTTGTCGTCAAACCTGGCAATGCTCCAACAATAATGCCTACTATTATCCCAAGAATCATGGATGTTATAGTCTGCCATGACCATATCATAGTAATGGCTGTTGAAATATTTTCAAACATTTGATCTCTCCTTCGTTATAGGAAATAGAGAATACCACGGGGAAGCGGAACACCTATCCTGGAAAAAAGAAAATATACTGACAGAGAAAGAAGCACTCCGAGCAGAAGCGCCGACCACCATCGGGCCTTAAAAAACAAAGCAACTAATGTACATGCAATAAATGTACTTATAATATATCCTAAATGTGGGAGTATTATGATACTCATAAGCAAAATAAGGAACATGGGAAATATGGACTTTAAATCAAATTTACTTAATTTTTCTTTTTCCGAAGAAGAAACCGAAAGAGATTTTTTATATGCTCTTGCTGAAATAATCACATTAAACAATCCCATACTTGTCATAATAATCGACAATATATAAGGAAATGTTCTGGGGTTTACATTAATTGTATATCCTGCTTTAGGAGCCCTCGTAGTTGTATTAAAAGGGATCATCACAAGTAAAATAATACCTATACAAGTAAAAATAATAGCAATAATCAAATTACGGCGTTCCATCAACAGTCCTTCTTTATAAATTAAAACTTGTACACTTGAAATTTATATAGCTGCTTCCATGTGTCCCCGGAAGCAGCTAATCAAAAAGTATTCTAAACTATAAGGGCTCAACCTTCTATTTCTTTCAAAGTCTTCATAAAAGGAATAAGTCTTGTTCTTTCTTCATCCCAAAACTTCTTAAAATCAGGGCCATCCAGATAGAGATCTGTGGGCTCGCCAATTTTCTTAAGAAGATCAATATAGGCAGGATCTTTACAGAGTTTGTTAAAAACATCCCGAAGGAAAAGTTCCACATCTTTAGGAATCCCTGCGGGCGCCATTATTGTTCTCCACTGACCGAATACTACATTATAACCCAATTCCTGAAGTGTCGGAACATCCTTAAAGACACCGTCAGCTTCGGAAGCTGGCAACCTTCTGGTATCGGCAATAGCCAAAGCTTTTAATTTACCTGCTTTTACGTGATCCATTAGCTGGCTCTGGAAAGCTGTTCCAACATCACACTGGCCTCCCAAAATTGCAGCCAACTGTGGTCCGCCGCCATCAAAATGAATAGGAGTTATTTTCCCAAGCACGCCAGCGGCATGCCATAGCTGCCCCTGAGGAATATGCTGGTTACTGTATGCACCGCTTGTTGCATAGTTTAGTTTACCGGGATTGGCTTTGATATAGTCAATCAGGTCTTTAACAGAGTTAAAGGGGCTATTGCCAGGAACAACCAGTATTACCGGCAAATAACTTAACTGGGCAATGCAAACAAAGCTATCTGCATTGTAAGGTACATCCTGAACAAGGGGTACTGCTGTATTAGGACCTGTTCCTCCGCTAAGCAGCTTGTAGCCATCTTTAGGAGCATTTGCTACTTCTGTTGTGCCGACAACGCCACTTGCTCCAGGCCGCAGGGTAACAATCATGGGCTGACCCAGATATTTTTGAATTACAGCGACAACAGCCCTTGCGCCTATGTCATGAATCCCGCCCGCACCCATTGGGATCAATAGTTCTACTGGTCTTGTGGGATATTTTGCCGCTTCTTTATTACCTGTTGCACTAACCAATACTGGGGTAGCTATAAGAAGTACCACCAATAAAAAGAGAATCATTCTTTTCTGCTTTTTCATACACACCTCCAATCCAAACATTACTAATCATAAAATACTATATAGTTTACATTGATCATTCGTAAAGGGCAACCCTTTACAAATTCTCTCTAAAAACCAATGGTCAAATTGTCAGGGACATATATTGTCTTATGTTAAATCAAACCCTATAATTTCATCTTTATACTTTTGTACAATCCCAAGCGCATGCTCTTCTTTAATCAGGTATAATGGCACAGATTTTCATAAAATAATTCTATGTTGACTATAAGTTATCACATGCAAGGATCTTGTCAAGAAAAATATTTTAAATATTTCGAGGTTATGAGTTTTGCTGTCTATATGCGGTAACATTTTTAGCTGATAAAGATTGATAAAATGAGATGTGTTTGTTGTATTAGCTGTAAATCTTAATATCGATATGCCAGATGTGGCGCGATGGCGCATGATGACGGGTAACGCTGCTTTCGGGCGCCGATGCTGGTGCCGGCATGGATGTTCAAGTTTTCTTCGGAGCATGTTTTTAAGCTAAAAGGTTTGCGTCAATTAATGTGCCAGGATTGATATTATTACATCTGAAATACCTGAAAAGAAAAAGGTCATCAATCCAAGAATAGCCAGGAAAACGAAACAGTAATAAAATGATTTACGTAAAAGTTTTGATTCTTGTCCGTAAAGCCCTACAGCCGCAAGAGCAACGGCGATTTTATATGGCGAAAGAGTTTTTCCTATTGTTCCCCCTGCGAGATTTGCGGCTATCAACCAATATTCATTTATTCCAAGATTTATCGCAACATGTTTTTGAAACTCGCCAAAAAGAATGCATGATGAAATTGAACTTCCTGTAATAAAAGCGCCAAGCGCTCCAATGGCAGAAGAAAATAACGGATATAAAGAACCTGTAGCAATTGCTGTTTGTTCTGCAAGTATTTTGATCATACCGCTATATCTCATAATCGTTGCAAATGATACAACAAGTATTAATAAAATTGACGGAGATTTTACGGCTTTAAATGTTTTTGTTAAGGAAATCCATAAAACAGAATAGTTCTTTTGTTTTTTTAATGCATCTATAAAGGTCGTTATTATAACTGCCAGGAGTATCAATACTCCTGGATTTGTTAGCCAGTAAAATGTAAGAATTTTACCCTCTTCTCCGGGATAAAATTTGATACTTGAATTAATTGAATCAAGAGTATTTTTTATTTCAGGAAAAAGAGGACTTACAAGAGTTATAAGAATAAGAACGAAAAAATAGACTGAAAAAGAATTAATGATTTCACCGGAGGAGATATTTTTTGAATCAATGTCTTTGTTGTCCACAAAACGAGTTCGACCTATTTTCTTTCTTAATGAAGATACAATAATCACTAACGTTATAACAACAAGCGATCCGACTATTATCGGTAATTCCGGTCCCAGAAAAAAAGCAACTAAAAAATAACTGATAGAAAAACCCAAAGAAGCTGCCAGCGTTTCAGGTAAATATTTAAGAGCTTTTTTAAATGATTTTTCTGTTAGCAAAACAAGAATAAAGGGAATAACTATAGCAAAAGGAAGAAGTTGTGATGCTACAAATGCAGACATTATATTCGGATCAAGATCTGTGATAATAGAAACCGTTATTGCAGGGATTCCAACTGCGCCGTAAGCAGATGGAACTGTATTTGCCAAAAGGCAAATAAAAGCAGAGAAAAAAGGGTTAAACCCTAAAGCTATCATAATTCCTGCAGGAATTATAACAGGAGTGCCATATCCGGCAATTCCTTCCAGCAAATTTCCAAATCCCCATACCAGGATTAAAACCAGAACACTTTTTTCTTCACTAAAAGAAGTTATAAATTTTTTGATAATATCAATTCTTTTGGTTTCTATAATAAAATTATATGAAAAAAGAGCTGCAAAAAGGACAATAAGCATTGGCCATAATGTAAAAACAACCCCTTCAAGCAGGCTCATAAAAATTAAAAACAGATTCTGATTAAAAAATAAAACAGCAATAATTATTGCGGAAAGTAATGAAAAAAAAGCAGCATATCTTGGCGATATTTTTAATATCCCCAGGAAGAGTATTAAGATAAATAGCGGCAGAAATGATAAAAGAAAATGCATCATGTTATTTATTGTCAACCTTAATTAATAATTGGTTTTCAGTGTTTAAAAGTTAGTATATATTAAGAGCAAACAGGATAAAAGGGGATATGGTAAATTATTATGTGGGCTATATACGCTTTATTGTCTGCTTTTTTTGCAGCGCTTACTTCAATTCTGGCAAAAATCGGCATTGAAAGTGTCAACTCCAATCTGGCAACAGCTATCAGAACAGTTGTTGTGCTGGTTCTGGCATGGGGAATTGTGTTTGTTACAGGCAAACATAATGACATAACAAATATTTCGCAAAAGAGTTTGTTGTTTCTGGTTCTTTCCGGCTTTGCTACTGGATTTTCCTGGCTGTTTTATTACAAAGCTTTGCAGATTGGGCAAGCATCAAAGGTTGTGCCAATAGATAAATTCAGTGTTGTTATAAGTATGGTTATGGCATTTTTAATTTTAGGCGAAACAATAAGTATAAAAACAATTATCGGGGGAGCTTTAATTACTGCCGGCACTGTTGTTTTAATATTATAGATGCTGGTTGCAATATTGCTGTCCGCAATATTTGGCAAAAGTATTATTTTTTGGGGAAGATTTTTATAAAAAAATAGCTCAGAGTCAAAATAACGTATTTATTAATAAATTTTTATGGCGTAAAGATAGATAGATGTTATAATAATAGCATTTTACGAAAGCAGGAAAAGATTATGGGTAGTGAAAAACAACTGTGCCAGGAACTAGATATAATTATTTCAGATATTAATACTTCGGGTATAAAAAAAGTAGCCCCTGTAGCTGTGGAAAAGCTTGAAAAAATTAGCGCTGAGGCTTCTGGCTTGGGTATGAAGGCAGGAAAAGGTCTTATTGATAATTTTATTGAGGTTTTGAAATTATTTCAGTCAGGCAAGTCAAGCGAAGATAGTGTATCACTCAGGCTTACAGCATTGGACTTCTATAAAAAAAATGTTCTGGAAAATAATTCTGATACTAATGTTGAAGAATTATAGTTGGTTAATTTTTTAATTTAGCGTTTTGAGCTTAAAATCATGACTCTTTTCTTCTGAATTTTGATAATTGGATATCAATGTATCTATCTGTTTTTCAATATCAAAAATAGTGCGGCAGTGCCGAATATCTCTTTTCCCAAAGTTGTTAAATATACTTTTTTTCTTTATATATCAAATAATTTGAAATTATATTTTTTTGACCATCTATGATAACTGCAAAATAATACATATAAATCTTATTAAGTGCGGATCAAATATTTATGGCAAGTAATAGGGGTATTATCTTCTGCTAATATTCCGGTATTTACATCCGGTATTTGATATCGTAACATTAACAAAGTATGCTTATAATTGTGTAATGCAATCTGATTATCAAAAAATGGAAAATATAATTTAGTATACGATCGTACAGAAAAGTAACTAAGAATAAGGAGAACACTATGAAAATCGTCATTCTTGATGGGTACAGCGAAAACCCCGGAGATCTTTCATGGGAAGGTTTTGAAAAGCTTGGAAAACTTACTGTGTATGATCGTACCCCGCTGAATGATGAGGCTGA
>Ga0123354_10013050_pt1 | contig 12870 bp, 7 predicted proteins | sample TergutLab28metaG_2_FD_97872 | JGI IMG/M metagenome (GOLD analysis project Ga0123354, IMG submission 97872) | Labiotermes labralis P4 segment gut microbial communities from Petit-Saut dam, French Guiana - Lab288 P4 | ecosystem: Host-associated > Arthropoda: Insects > Digestive system > Gut ...
AGTGTTAGGTGGCAGGCCTAGTGCCTTGTGACAGTAACCGTTGTTAATTGCAAGCTTTTAGAGTGTTAGGTGGCAGGCCTAGTGCCTTGTGACAGTAACCGTTGTCAATTGCAAGCTTTCAGAGTGTTAGGTGGCAGGCCTAGTGCCTTGTGACAGTAACCGTTGTTAATTGCAAGCTTTCAGAGTGTTAGGTGGCAGGCCTAGTGCCTTGTGACAGTAACAGTTGTTAATTGCAAGCTTTTAGAGTGTTAGGTGGCAGGCCTAGTGCCTTGTGACAGTAACCGTTGTTAATTGCAAGCTTTTAGAGTGTTAGGTGGCAGGCCTAGTGCCTTATGAGATGCGCTGCAGTAGCTGGTGCGTTAGTAAGGACTGACATATGAGTTGCGATCGTGGAAATATAGGAAATCGTTTGATTATTTAGGCCTACCTAACACACAGCATAAGATCGACATACTGCATCACCACTTTGTGTTTACGCTATGTCTAGTACCGCTATTTGAAAGCCTGTTCTATTTGTACCCAAAAAAATTCTTACGATCTTTTCGAAGAAATTCGTACAAATATTAGTTCTGACAAAGGCAGTAAGTATGAAGTAAGCAGTGGTGCTGCAGATCGATTGTAGACAGCTGTTAGTTCGAAAACGACACAAGACGCAAGGCATAACAGATTTATAACAAATTTAATCTCTCACTGGCTGTACAAATACTTATTTTATTAGGGGTACTTGAGAAACGAGCTGTAACGCCACGTTAATGGCCAATCGTGAATGTATTTTTTAATCAGAATTTTATATTTGTGCACATTATGGAATGTAGCCTTTTAAGGTAAAACAAAAACAATGATAACAAAATTAATTGTAATTTTTATTTATTTCCTCATTAATACAACCCTGTAAATGATTGCATATTCTTTATTCACCACGTTAGCTACCGCATATTACGGCCACAGTATCTGCAATCATCGGGTTTAGTATTTCTTTTGTTAGTGGGATAGGCATAAATAACCATAAGTGTACTACCTAAAATACTATGCTTATGCAACAGCAGGAGCAGAAAAATAACAACAACCACAACAACAACAACATTACATTGGCATGACACTGTTATATCAATTTTGCAGTATAATTGGTCGTAATAAACATAGGCTACATCTCCACTGTAAAATTCTTGTATTTACAGAATTATGTTACTAAAATTTGAGAAAATTAATGTAATTTTGAATCAGTTCGTCGGGAAGACAGATTTAAATTTCTGCATAGATCTAAATCGGTTGAGCTTCTATCCTGCCTGTAAAATTTATTTTACTTACGGTACAAATTGTACAAATTCACAAACACAGAGTGGTGTCGTGGTCAGAATACCCTTACTGCAAAACCTAAATAAAGCAGACGCTGCTTGCTTACAGTCAGGCCACACTAAAACGCCATGCACATTTAGGACACAAGAAATACAGCATTAGGCCTAAATTTCGCCAGACAGGAACAGTGACACAAATCAGTTAGACAATTTTTTTTTGCGTGCTTCCAAGTTTAAAATGTGCATTTGAAACAACATAAATAAATAAATAAATAAATAAAAATAAATAAATATATATACACATAAAGGTAATACAGATTGTAATGTTCAATTCAAATACGCTGGAACGTACAATGAAAATAGACCTAGATTCATAAGTTATTCCAAATTTGACTATGGACGTACAATGCATCTGGATTCTAGAATGAAATTCTCGGAATACAAGCCTGCAATAGAAAACTGAAAATTTTGAAACAGTTTGCCATAATATAAAGACACGATTTGTAACTGGCAGCTTCTGTCTGGAAACGGTTTTGAAGTAAAGTGCAGTGCGATAAAATGAATCAGAATAAAACTGTGATTTATTTTGTATTGGTCCGTTTAAGAAGTTGGCTCTAATTTCTGCGAAGTGGATATTGAAATAGGGGACATAAAATTTTGAACACAATGCATATTAAATTCGGTACATTTCCAGTGCAAAACACTACAGAAATTCGTTTTCGCCTTCTAGAAAACATAGTGCATACCTAGTTTTATTGTACTGTAGCCTGAGGAGCTTTCAAAGGACGAAAACTCCCAACTACGGATATCATCCTGTAGAGAACGTCCTGAATGTTGCCAAGTGCGGAAAACCGTTCCTTTGCTTTATGTTCCTGTGCTTCGTTTGACCTGCTTCTTTTCTATATGCTTGTGGTGGTGAGTGTGCATATGAAAGTTTAATAGGTTGGTACATAGGTACCAACATTTCGATTGAAACTACTGCGTCCGTCTTCTTGGTGTATTTCTTGGTAACATAATGCATGGTGTTGGATCCCAGAGAAAGCAATTCAAAAAAATTTGATCAGGATTACCCATCTAATATCAGTCCATGGTTACGTCTTTCAAGTAAAATAATTTGTGCTTTAGACCTTCATTGTTTGAGATTTGTTGCAGTCCCACTTTCAGTCCGTTTTGTACTTAAATTCTAATGGCTTGTATTTCCTTCAATTACACGAAATCCGACAGCTGTAAACAGATTCTAAGCAAGACGTTACAGAAGGTTGTCTTCTTCTGGGGTGTGACGCCGTGTAATTTGGTAAAATTTACGGGCGTTTTGAAGGGACGTACTACCCCAGTCTTGACGGTAGAAGGACGCAGGTATTTCCGAGAAACATTGGTAAGTGTTTCCACCGCTATCCGGCGTCATACTTCAGAAGACTGCAGCCCTCATAGTGAGAGTCGTGATAACTTAGGGACTGGGAAGATATTGCGGTTTTTTTGGGGGGGGGGGGGAGATATGTTCCAATGACATAGATATGGGGCTGTTAATTTCCTTCGGTAACGTGGAGTGTCCAGACGAAAACCTGGACGACAGAGGATTCAAGGATGAGTTTTTAACAAGGACAGAGTTCGTTTCCTTCTACTCCATGTCCAGACTAGCTATGTGGGCCAACCAGTTTCCTATCGAAAGGTCATTAGGGGGTTCTTTCTTAGGAGACAAGGCGGTCTGGGCATGTTGTTTACTTTCCACCTAGTCTCGAGGTTAAGAATAAGTGGAAAATTCCTCCCCTCTCCCATACGTCTTCATACGCTTCGTTAGGAACAAGGACATCAATAGTAGATTTTTATTTCTTATGCCCCTGTTTTATGGCACATTTTCAGCAGTGCGTTTGACCCCCAGACGTGCCCGGAAATTTTTGTACTTAGATCCTACATCACACTTAACGAGGACAGTGACGGGTAGGCCTAAAGAGCCTCTTTGGAATAAGTTACTTGTAACTGCCTTGGTTGTGTGCAGCTTTGCTGACTGGTCAGCACAAAAGTGATCTTGTGTTCAGAATTTAGCCTTTTGTAGTCAACTGCGGGAAACTGAATCTTGCTTCTAAGAATTATAACTGCTTTTATATAAGATGAAGTGTAGTGCATTATACCCCTTGAAGACTTCAAGCGGTAAGTATACGTACCGTCCGATCTTACGTTAAGAAACTATGAATTTTACTGCAGTGTTTATAGGTCTGTGTGTTTCTAATGACGACTGCAACAGACGGTCATTTTTATATGAAAAACATTAGATTAGTGTTATTTATATAGGTTAGGGACCCTTTTCTCTGTGACGTACAACCTGAGTGGTTATCTACAAATTAGACGAACTTGACTCTCCAAAGGTTTAAGTCTGTTGCAAGAAAGGCGTACGAGCAGATGAAAGAGCAGAGTGCCTGTGCACTACATTACTGTAGATGGTCTGGTTTGGGGGTTCGATACCTGCCAGTTCGAACGTAGACCTGCAGTGAGACAGAGGTTATAATACGGACATGCGCACTCTGCCCTTCACATGAACCCTTCCGCCCCTTCACGATACGTGAAGAAGTCAGAGAGATGGCTTGTGGAGGGAGATGGAGGAGAAGTCCGGTGTTTAAGAAATTTTTGAACGTGAGCGCGGTTATGAACTTTTCTGAAGCCACAGAATTCATTACCATAAAATAACCTTTGGGAGTGGTTATCAAATTATACGTTTCTGGATTGAAGACTTTAAAAGGGGTGCCTTCTATCTACAGCAGTGGCACTGTGTTAGCGTCTCATTGTGTCTGATGATGCACTGCTTTATTGTGTCGTTTGTAATTAGTACTTCATTTAGTTCTTATTAATTAACCCTGAGCATTACAGTGATCATTTTATGTACCAGCAGCTTAACCTGAAAATATTCTACGTACTTACCGCACTGTATGTTTATGTAGTTGGTATGAATCTCATAACAAACAGCGGTTATTTATCAATAGCAGAGCCGGAATGTGTTTACTGCGTGGTACCCAACTGACTCTGTTTAATGCGTGGTACACAACTGAGTCTGTTTACTGCGTGGTACCCAACTGACTCTGTTTACTGCGTGGTACTCAACTGACTCTGTTTACTGCGTGGTACCCAACTGACTCTGTTTACTGCGTGGTACCCAACTGACTCTGTTTACTGCGTGGTACCCAACTGACTCTGTTTAAGCATAATTCATGTTTTTCTTAGTCTTTAAACAGTTAGCCATTTGCATACCGAAATTGATATAGGCCCTACATTACATATAAGGATTCAGTTCATATCTCATGCTTCTCAGGCACTACCATCGCACACTTAAGGAACAATTTTATTACATGGTAACAAGTTTCGACCCTGAATTCCGGCCGTCATAGGACCGTGATACTAACTAAATGCCGTAAGTTGAAGATCCAACTTGTGGTATTTAGTTTGTGCAGACAGTCATATTATTGTGTCAAGGCCTGATGATGGCCCGAGTTCAGGGCCGAAACCTTTTGCCACCTAATAAAATTTTCCGTAAAGGGTGTGTCGGTTATGGCTGCAAGTACTGGTAGATATTATGCTTGTTACATCAACGGGAATGTTTCATAATTATGCTTCTATTAGAAAAGTGAAATGGTTTATGCTGTATAAGGAAGCATTTGGTATTTCTTTTTTGTCACTCCTGAACACAACTGACACTGTGTAAACAAAATGGGGACATTCTAATGTCCAACCTCGCCTTATATATACTGGCCACTAGGCTGTAGACAGTGGATTGAACCACTGCCCTGCGGCACAGTGTTGTTTCTGAGGGTTTGAGTAGGATTATGGAGTAAAGCTAAATAACATATGTTTAAGAAAGGGGGTGGGAATTCGACAAAGTCTTTGCTCGGCTAAACGGACGCCGTTTTTTATAAAGTCTGAAAAGAATGAATTCAAGTTGCTTATCTCCTTAACCTTTTGGCGCCGGAAATATTTTTTTAAATTTTAGCACACCCTGTATATAAAATGTGAATAATACAGGAACCAAATACGTTAGAATTATGAAAAAAACTGCAATTTGAAGAGAGAATAACGGAGAGTATATACCATGTTTAAAATACTCAGTAACTATATTTGTTAAATAAATAAATAAAATGCAACTTTAGAGGTTAGCGGTGCGGTACGACCACTATAGTTGACATTAGGCGTCAAAAGGTTAAAGTTGATGACTTTAGTGACATTTTTATTAACTCTTTGCTGTACAATGCTGTTTTAAAATGCTAGCTTATAAAAATGAAATTGTATGTTTTCTTCTGGGTCTGAATTTTATGTGCCGACGTTTCGGAACACTGTCTGTTCCATCATCATAGGTCTATGAAGATGGAACAGTGTTTTCCGAAACGTCGGCATATAAAATTCAGACTTCGGGGAATTACCCGGAAGGAAGCACAAAACACTCAGAACAAGGGGAAAGTTTGAAATCAAGAAAAAATGAAATTGTTTTGAAATAGACTTGCTCCAGCTATTATATAAACTTGGTTTTCTATTTTAATTTTATTGTGCCCCCGAAAAGTCGGCCGTCCCAAATGTGTTGCAAGCATTTGAGAAACGTTAAAGTAAGGCGTTACCTGAAATACTGAATCACACTTGACAATAGTGAACATTTCAAATCGAATGACTGTACAATCAACTGAATATCATTACAGATATTCCGCTTACATTTTAGACCAAGTGCCCATCCCTGTGGCACTGAACAGCCCTACTTTGTCTGCAGATAAGAAGTACGATTATATTAACTTTTGCATGTTCATTTATCAAAATTGGTCTTTTACTCCAAGGAAAAAATGATAGTCTATATTCCAGACGATTTTTAAGACCTAATCTTATATGAAGTGACACTGTGCACTTCTGTAGGTGGTTACTGTAATTTCAGAGGAAACTTCTGTTTCCATCTTTGGGGTAGAACATTTATAATATAAATTTGGTGGCGGAAGATCCCTTTTAAATGTTGGTACGTATCTAAAGAACTATGTGGAATGGCATTCCTGAAGATTAGTAGTAGTTAACTTTCCTAACATAAATATCTTATTTATTAGATATCGATTCTCTTATTAGCCATAGATAATACATTTTCTACTAATTTATTACATTATATAACTAGTTTTAGAAGTGTATTTCGTGGCAGACCCGCTTAAGTCCCATGTCCTTCTAATATCTGGTTATCGGATTTGTGTTATGTTTCAAACGTACAGGTTTGTCAGATGGATCGGCATTCTTGAAACCAAAGTAAAGGGTGTAGTGTCTAGTTGCCAAAATCTTGTAATGAAAGCAGTAAATTTACTCTTCACCTAAACCCACTCTTCTTGGGTGAATGCCGACCTTATGTAATAGAAGAATGTATTGACAGTAATAGAAACACGTACAAAAGAAACGGGTTTCTTCTTCACTGACTCTAGTTGTACTGTTGGTTGACCTGAACGGATGCTACTTCATTTACAGATAAAGGGTATGCCATCGCATGGGACAGGTCTGTCCTTTTTCGGAAGGATTCAATTACAGCTACCCTGTCAATGGCACCAGTAGCTTGTTCTTCAGCTTCCTTAGCGAATTTCATACCAGTATGAATAGTAAAGGTACTAGCATGTCTCCAGTAGCATGACGAATCATCTCAATATTGCTCTATTTAGTCTATTTGATAGCCCGATGTGCTAATATCAACCCCGAGTCTACACTTGCATCTTTAGAGTGGTCGGTCTCATAACTTTCCGATCGAAGTGCAGTTTGAATTGTCAGTTCTGCTTTGCAATACAGGTACCTCCATCTGACATGACTTTGCGTTAATCTCCTTAGTAAATATTCGCGAAGGGCGCAGATATACTTTCTATGTTTCAAGGTCATTCTTTCTATTTTCTGTGATTCCCCCGCCCACCGCCCCTCCCCCCCACCTGAACCTGATGCTTAAGAAATTGTGGTTGAGTTTAGATTCAAAGCTAGACTCCGATAAGGTCATGACGGAAACTCTTTGGCCTGTTCAATCGATATTAGTTCAGAAACGGTTAAAAACGTGACGAGGGAATGTAAATAAACAACATGATTAAACACAAGAAGAATAGCGTAAATGAAACGCGTGTGTTTCTGAAATATGCAGAATCTCAGACACAATGTCTTTCATTAACGTAAAGCGGCATCGCCAACAATAGATACCCTAATTGTAAACATGCAAAGCTTTTCGCTAGTAATCCAGGCTACAACGACAAGAAACCGAATGCTACCATCTCTTACGCCGAATCAGAACTTGCGCATTGCAGACCTTGATATCGGATTTGCTCTTTGTCTGACGTAACTTCTATCGTCCTGCTTCCCACGAAGAAAAAGTCATCGAGCAGTCATGTCTGTGTTTCCCCGGTGACCAATTTGTAAGGCGGAAGTTTCCGGGCCCTGAAGCTGTACAGGTCATAGATGTAGGCCATCTTAACACTAAAATCATTTATCTGGCCGATTTTACTGTATTTTGCATGCCTAATGTAACCCTGAGATTTTTCTTCCAAAATTAGCTACTCTTTCCACTGACGTGAGTCTGTGATCTGTCACTGAATGGTGACATTCTGCTGCCTGTCACTTCATACTCTGTTTTTACCTTGACGAGAGAATTGTCTCCGAAACGCTAGTAGATTTATTCCAGCACACAAGGTGCCATGTCTCTTCACCTCACTGAAAAACTAGAAATCTCGCATCTTTCCTTTGATACATACGTACAAAGAGAACGGTAGTGAGCTGATGTAGTTGCTAGTAGATACAACATGGAATATAGGAGATTAATCGTGAATCATTTGAGCGTTACCTTACTAAGTGTTAGTGCGTGTTAGTGTGAATGCTGGCTTCATATTTCCTCTTGACTTGCAGTAGAATTTTACACGGTGTTTGTGGATATGAAATTTGATTTTCATAGTAAGAGATAACGTAGATTGGGTATTTAGAGAAAAGGATCTTGAAAAGTGTATGTGGACGTAACAGAGAAGAAGGAAGAGCAAGTTATTTCTTTTAAAATCATTTTAATATTATCATCCCATCTACGCTTAGATATTCCAAGTAAGCTCGTTCCCTTTGTTGCCCCTTCCACAAGTCTGCATGCATTTCTCTTCCAGCTAATAATTAAGAAATTCTTCGCCCTTCTCATTATCCTAGATTTGCTCACCCCAGTAATGTCGGGTGGGGAGTGCAAATTGTGTAGGTGTTGATTATGCTATTTGCCCTTGCCTCCTGTTACTTCCTTCCAAATAGCTTCCTGAGTGCCCTGTTTCCGAACATTCGGCATATAGCCTTGTCTTCATGCAGGCAACCAAGATTCACACCAGAGTCAGAGAAGAGAAAAAGTTGTGGTTCTGTTTACTATAATCCTTATGAATGTAGAGTGCAAAGGAGAGACAAAAGATTCTGTACCGAATGGCTGTAAGCTTGTTCGGAATGTATTTTAATCTCAATTTCTTCCAGCATGGAATATGGTCTTGTTACTTTCCTTCCTAAATGTTTGAAACTAGCCACATTTTGCGCGAGTTTTTTAAAGTGACAAAATATATTTGTTACTGCATATGTCAGCTGCTTATGTCAACTGCATATGTCAAGTGCATATGTCAAGTGCATATGTCAACTGCATATGTCAATATATATAGAGCTCTTCTCTAAAGACTGTAGACCAATTTTTGGATTTCCATCAGCGTAAACTGAGAACGGGTCTCGGAAACTGTCGTTTCCATTGTAATGTTAACGTGCCTAATCGACCGATAAGATTTAGTGCATTAATAACGTTATATATTGTAAGTTTGTGTCCAGAACTGCCATTACTTAACCAAGTCTCTCACAACTGTCTTATTTGTATATTGTGTGAATCACAATGCGAGCCGCCCTGCGTTCTTGTGTGGAAAAGGCTAGACTCATTTTAGTCAATGTAGGTCACGTGAGAATTGCAACGTTTGTTTAAAAGCGGTTTGCTTCATTTGAATGAACAGCAACCAGCATTTCGCGCCAAAGCGTCACCCTTTAAATTAATTACCTACAGCCTCAATAAATAAAGAACTTCGCGCACAGATATGTGGGATGAACGCATGCCTCTTGCACATGCGCATAAGCATTTTATAACATTTAATCTCACAATTCGTATTTCAGGTGTAGCCGTACATGTGCTTCGATACGAAAAAGAAATATTTACACAACAGCGGCGTTCAGGAAAGAAGGAGAGAGCAAACGTAACGCTTTTAGGCCTACGAGTGCTTGCAAAAAGATATCGGTCTCTTCGTACGGACGTGTAGAGTACGTCCGTGATCTGGAACTTACAGCAAGCCAAATGGTAATGTAACATGTTGGCATATCGAAACTCCATACGTGGTGTTTGTTGCCATCGTCCCAACTCCATACAAAATTACGACATAGTGAAAGTGGATTACTGCATTTTGCGCAGTTTTGTGTTGTATCGAGTTCGTGGCATTGTTTCTGACGAAAGCAATACTCAAATGTTACAAAAATGTCAATGGACTTTATAATTTATACTCTGAAGTCGAAGGCAGCGTGTTCTCTCGTAACATTGATTCTGTCCGATGACACGACACGTTATCAAGTTCCTGAGCGGAATAATCGGTATAAACACCTTCGTAAATCATCAAACTTTACGTTGTAAGTTAAGTATATTCTGTGCAGTTCTACATAAAATCATGTAATTTGCAGTGTTTAGAGAATGCTCAGCTAGAAAAGTGAGGTGTTTGAACAGGTCTTGGAACAAATGGCAGTGAAATATTAAAGTAATCTTTAATAATCTAACCGTAGTGACCTTGAAATTACGCCTAGGAGTCCGCTATGTCTTGTGTACGGAATTGTCCTGAATGCAGCTCTGTAGTTTTAAACAAGTCAAGACAATTTAGGTTACATAAAAATTGTGGATATATGAACATGAGAATTGTTTATTGTTTTTTATTTTTTATTTATTAGAGACTCAAACAGAGCTACATGCAGCAGTTACAGTAATGAAATGTATTTTATATTTTTCTCCTTTTTATGAAATCTGACCTAGATACTCACATTTGCAGCAGTAATATCTGATATATAGGCCTAAATATCTCGAAAATCTTCTGTCCTGTTTGTCGTATTGCATAAGGAAAAGAACAGCCAAAAAAGAGCCTGGGATTTCATGAGAACTGCCAGGACTATCGATAGAGAGACTGCCATTGGATTTTCGTAACAGTACATCTTCTACTACTACTACTACAAATACTACTACTGTTACTACTACTGCTTCTACTACTACTATTACTACTACTACTACTACCACCAGCACTACTACCACCACAACCACAACCTCAACTCTTCTATAGTAAATGCTCTTAACGATGATGATAATGATGATAACGATGTTAATAATAATAATAATATTTCCATTATTTGTTTTCTGTTTGTAATAAGTGAAAATTAAATTGGTGGCATTTATGGAGTTCAGGTGGTGATGAGAATAAATTTCTTACGAGTAGGATAAAATGGAATGCAGATCGTGGGAACGAAGAAATATTGAAAGGTGGGAAAGCAGGTGGTCTGAATAGCCGTTACAGAGTTTTGATGCGGGTGCTGTAGGCCCAAATATTCAAAATGAAGAAGAAGAAGAAGTAAAATGCGAAGGGCAAGGTGAATGTGGCTGCTTGCGTGCGTTGCAAGTGATCGCAAGGCACAGGAAGACAGTCCACGCCTGTGGTCGTACTCTGCCGCCCTTTCGTTCCGTCTGTGAACGGCTATCACGGTCTGTGTGTTACGCCTTGCTATGCGTCAGCATGCAGAAACCGAAGTCAGGCAGTTGGCGGTACCGGCGACCAAGCTGTGTCTCTCCGGTACTTTAACAGCGCCCTAGGCGGACGATGCGAAGAACCAAAATGAGTAGCAACTTGCTACTGGCACGTCTGTGTTTCTCTCCAAATGACTTTTCGAAAATACTCTATGAAAAAAATTTAAAATTAATGAATCTATTATTTCAAAATTTTGAACATACGGAATTTTGAACATTTGTGGTATGTAACACGGAGTAGCTTGATAATTCATTATCAACATTTCGAAGGAAACTGTCGCCTCCATTTTCAGGGCAGAAAATTTAGCTGCGAGTAGAACCGATCCTAGGGAAATATATTGTAAATTTTTAATTTTTCAAAACTACTACTAAATTCAAATGACTTACCTACTCCGGTTTATATGAGGTTTCTGGTCAAAGGGCGGCGATTAATTGGATTTTGTTCTGTAGTTCTGAACACGTGCGCACGGACGTTTCGGGATAAAGTCTTTGGAGACAATTTCGCTGTTCTTTATCCGTTTCCTTCTTCGGACGTGACTTCGCAGTGAACATGGCAAACGCGTGATTTGAGGCTGCGCCGGCATTTAAATGCCATCTACGCTCTTCTGGAATTTTACGCAGTGTCGAAGGGTAGTTCGGTACCGACGTTTCGGAACAACCTGTCGGTCCCACCTTCAAGGGTCAAGCAGTTCGAGAATGATTCTTAGTGGACTTCTTGATTCTTGCAGATGGGACTGAGAGGTTGTCCCGAAATGTCTGAAACTAACTACCTGTCTACGTTGCCTAAAATCCCCAAACAGCGCAGATCAGCATGCGAAGTCATTACGAAATTTGCCTCGTACTTTTTCGATATGTTTGGTAGCGACGGGTACGTATTGTGCTAATGTTTGGGGATGCGATTCGAATTCTGGTGTCACCTGTCGTTGCAGTGGAGGTACCACTGAGTTGGGCGAGTTGCTGTACAGTTGCCATCTTATACTCCTATAATTATGCCGTAATAGACACAAATTTTATTTTTTGTGGTCTTGATGTAAGGCCACTGCATGAAAATCGTGTTCCTATAACCAAGAGTAGGTCAGTCAACATTCTTATTTACTGCACTAACCAACTTACAGAAAGCTTGTATCTTATAAGAAATTCACCGCTTGATCTCATTAAGAATAATAATGGTTTACCTTGTGTTAAACGTCATTTCTCTCGTAAAGTCAAAGTTACACACATTTTCACGGCGGCAAGCGGTGGTACAATTGGTTGAGTGTCTGCGCCACAAGCTAGATGGTCGTGGGATGGATTCCCGATTATTAATTGACTAATCCTTCCGGCCGCAATATTGTCCTGGCGGTCAACACGACCTCTAACAAAAATGAGTACCAATGTTATCTACTGGGAACTAAAAGCGGACGATGCACAGGCTGACAACCTTTACGTAAAGATTGTCTGGAAACCTGGGAACCTCAGCTTCCTGGAACCCCAGGGCCTGTCAAGGCCTGTACACGAATTGCTTTTACATATTTTCTTAGTGAAACGAAAGCAATTATGTCCCGGCTGACGAACGGTTGTTTCTGCTAATAATTTATAATCTTCGTGATAACCTTAACTAAAACTAAACTAAACTCCGTGGTCTTAGTCCGCACGCGAACTATACCGACAGAGCGGCCGTCGCCCGTCGGCGAAGTTAGTGCCAACTTTTGCGGATAGAGGGGTGTCACGTGGTCAGCGCAACGGGTCCCCACAGCCGTTAATCCCTGTTTTCTAAACCTGGAGCCGCTACTTTTTTCATTCAAGTAG
>Ga0123354_10013051_pt1 | contig 12869 bp, 9 predicted proteins | sample TergutLab28metaG_2_FD_97872 | JGI IMG/M metagenome (GOLD analysis project Ga0123354, IMG submission 97872) | Labiotermes labralis P4 segment gut microbial communities from Petit-Saut dam, French Guiana - Lab288 P4 | ecosystem: Host-associated > Arthropoda: Insects > Digestive system > Gut ...
CTATTCCAGTGGCTCCAATTATTACTGGTACAATCGTACATTTCAGGTTCCACATTCGCTGTATCTCTATACACAAACTCTTATATTTTAACTTCTTTTCCGCTTCCTTTTGCACAACATTTCCATCTGCGGGTATTGCCACATCTATCAGTGTGCATGTTTTCTCTTTTTTGTTTTTAATTTTTAATTATTATATCTGGCCTATTTGATGTTTATTGTTATTGTTATTGTTGTTGCTGTTGTTGTCGTTGTTGTTGTTGTTGTTGTTGTTGTTGTTGTTGTTGTTGTTATTATTATTATTATTATTATTATTATTATTATTATTATTATTATTATTAATGCATAGTGCTAGTGAGGATTTCGTACAAAAGCTCGTGGGACCTCCAGTATGTTGCTTGGGTTAGTCGTGCATGTCTATGTCAGTACTGTTGTTATTACCATTGGGTTTTTTTAAGAACTTGGTACTGAACTGCAGATCCTGTATATGTTAAATTTGTGAGATGCCACCGTAAGTGCACCCACTTCTCTGTAGCGCTTAGGTTAAGGGAGGAGTGGGCCTGTACCTGTACTCACCCTCTGAGCCTTCATGGCGAGTTATAGGGTGAACTTTACCTTTTATCACCTTAAGTGCCCCATAATCACCGTGTCTGTAGCTACTTATTTGGAGTATTAGTATGTGTTGTGTAACTGCTGCCTAAACAAATTCCCACATCCTCCACATAGTGTTGGTTATAGAAAGTTGGGATACAGCACATGGGTTATCTCCAGTAGCATAAATTTTTAATGATTTTCTTGAAAATTGGTGAACCAGTTTTAAGTTGACACACCCACACACACACACACACACACACTCTCTCTCTCTCACTCATATACTAGCCTACTCTAATCCCCCCCCCCCAAGAGAGAGAGAGAGCATGGTAATCTCATAAGCTGGAGTTCTTCCATTTTCAAGGCGTAAAAGAGGGCTCATAAAAAAATAACCAACAAATCAGGCTTTTTGGTAAGTGGTGGGTAATGTTTCAATTAGGAAAAGGTATGTAGTGAAACACAACTTAGTCACTGAGGTGTATTTAATGACTATGCGATGGAAACAACTACATGTTTCGGCCTGTATTGGCCATCATCAGGTTGTGATCTTTACATATGCATATCATGACAAACCAAATCAAAACAGGAGTCAAATAAAACACTATGAAGCAGAACAGATACAGATAGTAATACAATATACATGAATATAAACCAGACAATAACGCTATTTGTGGGGGGGTTGTTCTCGGCAGGTATGGTGTTGTAGTCGTGCGGAGGCTTGTTCTCTGACCTTCTCCTTGAATGTGCTGTGTTGGGCAGGGGGGGGTGAGGGGGTGGTAGTCCAAGCGGCTTGGTAGCAGGTTTCCTTGCCTAAGCTTTTGGTGCTAACGTGTTCCTGTCTTGCTTGTCCCCTGGTTGGTGTGGGTCCGTATGGATGGCGGTGCTCGCTGATGGACTTCCTAGTAATGTTTCAAACTGAGGGGTTCCAGTCATCGGGGTGTTCAGCCCATGAAGTCCATTGAAGGTCTTAGTCTGTACTTCGTACCAAATTTCAGAATTGTATGCAGATGTGTATGCTGTTTCCAACAAAGGAACGCACCTCATTTTCTGTGTGTCCAAAATAATGGCACAATAGAATTAACTGTAATATTCCACCAGAGCATATTATTGTGATTATGGGGTTCCTTTCTGTACCAGCCATAATTAAATTGTAAACCTGGAATTGAACCGGCGAATATATTTTTCTTTTTATGAAAATGTGTTCAGATGTTCTTAATGTAGATACGGATATGTATTGTAACAGCTTGAAGAGTTAATTTTTAGTAAGTGTATATCTTGTATGTGGTTTTATGACATATTGTCATCATTCCATTGACCCCCAATAGTATGGGTTGCTGCTTATAAGGAATCTTCAGGAAAGATATATTTTTTTGGACTTTGGGAAATAGTATCTTATCAGTGTTTGTTATGAAACAGTGACATGTGCACTTTCATGCGTGTGTGTGTGTGTGTGTGTGTGTGTGTGTGTGTGTATTATTGTAAGACAGATGGAGGGACAGATGTCAGAAGAGCAGTTTATAGCTACATGCACCAGAAAGTGAGTTGCTGGAGTTGTTCTTACATGTTATAATTTTTGTTACATTTCATAAGTGGAAACTGATGATACTGGTTTGCCTCTATGCTGGTCAGCATAAAAAAAACTGAAAATGAACTTAACAGCATAAATGTATTTGTAATAAAACTCTAGTCTGTGTAGAAACTATGGATAAAATGTAACCTGTGGGTGCATTGCTGATGCCTTGGGACTGGTACAGCTCACTACAAAGAGAGTTTTCAGTATTGAAAATTATGTATTTAATCATATTATTCTTTTATTCAAGTAAATTATGGTATGTAACTGGAAGTGTGCAATTTAGGATTTTCATTTTTTTGTGGCAGTAAACAAATTATTTCAAACTGGGTTATATTTTTCTATTGATAACTTTACACCAAGAGAAGGAATGCTGTTTATCATTGACTGAGGTACTAAGATGACGAATTTATTATGTATGGTGATCGCTACTTATGTAATGTAAACAGCATTCAGCAGGCAACTAGAGGAGTATTATTTTTTTATTTGGGTCACTCTGTCATTGTTATTTTTCGTCAGGTAAGAACAGCAATTGAGAAATTCCTGAAAGAAACCACTATGGTATTGTTTATAGTGGTTTAAATGTATACGTACTCAGAGCTCCGTACATCATACAGTCTTTTGATGCTTGCAGTCACTCATTTCACTGATGCCTCAGAGTCCAGGCCGCATAAACAACAGCGATCGTTTCATTCCTTCACGTGCTGGAAATAACTGGCAAACTAAATTTGCCATGATCACAGTAAGTCTTCAGCAACCCATATTCAGTTATGCAAGTAAACTGTCTTTGTGAAAATAGTGTGTAAACAATTTTTTTTATTTCATATAGAAATACAACATATATTTTCAGAGCTGTGAAGGAATATCCCATCTCCTTGCTAATCGTCTTAAATGAACTGTTTCAGTGTAGAAATGGGTTGCTCTTAATGTACAATTGTGGAATGTAATTTATTCTTCATAAGACATCATCAGAGTGACCAAATAAAGGCGGATGTGATTGGTAGGGCATTTATTGTGTGTGGAAGATAGAAGTGCATGCAAAATTCAGAAAAGAAGAGACCACTTTTGGGACACAGACATTGATAATACAAAAATGTCATTAAAGGAACGGGGTCTGAGAATGTGGACTAAACGCATCTAGGTATACGTGGGATTGAATGGTTGGCTTTTCTGAACCATTGTGTACCTTGAAAAGAGAGGAATTTCTTTACCTTGTAAGCTACTGAAAGCTTCACAGTAAGAACTTGCACCATTACACACATCCACAGGCATATGGAACACACTGTTGTTTTTCAGGTTCATACAGTTGTGTAATTGAATATTACTTATGTCTCGCACTAAACACACAGGCGCATTTGAAGTTCTCATCAAAATGCCAGTTTCTTAAGCAGGTGACTGGTATTGTGAGGGCTGATTAGTGTTTAAAATTTTGTAGTCTTGCAATATTGTGGTTGCAGTATGAACGAAACCTTTTGAAAACAGCAAACAAACAAACAAATAAACTAGCTTTATAACTAACCACCAAACTTCAAGGAGTAGTCCTTTTTGAGAAGCTAGTCAAGAAGGTCCCTGCACTTTATAGTACCTGAAGGTTGATTGCCATTGTACAAAACTTGTTAAAAAGACCAACATATGCACTTTGGTTTTATTAATGTGATTTATTATACAGTGACAAACATATTTTGGCCACTCTTGTGGCCATCTTCAGGGTGTTCAGTGCAAGAATACGAATATATTTCTAGTGTGTCAAGTTCACTCTACAGTTAAAATCATATAGTTTTGGTTATAATTCTGGTTAATCGGTAAGATTGTATTGTATAGTGACTACTGACAATGTTTTGGCCACTTGCATGGTCATCTTCAGGGTGGTAAGTGCAAGAATACAAATATATTTATAGAGTGTTGGGATCACTCCACTTTTAAAATCTTACAGTTTTGGTTATAATTCCAGTTAAATGGTAAATACAGTGACAAGTTTAAAATATTAGAAGTTACAAATGGTTGAATGGAGTATGGTTCTGTGGAGTGATGTACATAAAAGATGTGCATGATAGATAATGGTACAGTTGGTGAGCAATGGTATGTTTTCACATTGGTCTTTTTAATAAATTCTATACAACTAATTAATGCACAGAATATGGAACATATCAGAGTTCATTGCCATATTTACATGTGCCTGCCATTTGTCCCTAACATAAGCCAGATATATCCAATCCATGTCACATCCTGTTACTTTAAGATCCACTTTAATATTGTCATCCCATCTGTGCCTAGGGTTTCAGAGTGGTTTTTTCCCCCCATAAAATTTACCCACCAAAACTCTGTATGAATTTCTGTGTGCCTCCTTGTATGCCACACACTCCCTGCCCATCACTTCCTCCTTGATTGAACCCTGGAGTAGTATTTGGTAAGGAGGAAAACGAAGCCCCTCATTATGGTTTCTTCTCCATTATCCTGCTGTTTCTGTCCACTTAGGGGTAAAATTTTTTTTTTTCCAGTACCCTGTTCTCAAACACCTTCAGCCTCTATTCTTCCCTTAGTGTGAGAGACCAAGTTTCCTACCCATATAAAAGAAAAAGCAAAATTATAGTACAGTAGATTCTAATCATTATGTGTGTGTACATAGGAAATGGTAAGGCAAAAGATTCTGTTCTAAGTGGTAGCAAGCATTTCCCAAATTTTAATCTGCTGTTTAATTTCATTATGTGTGCATGGACATAGGGTTAACAGCTCCTCATCTTAAGAAATTAGCATGTTACGAAATGTTCCTAATGGCCGTTATTGTTAAGTGTATAATGCAAATAGTGAGAAATTGAGCACATAAGGGAACTGTACGAAATTGTTCATGCTGTGTAACTTAGACCCATATATTTGTGTTCAAATATTTCTTAGTAACATACACCCACCTAATCCTCCTGGTAACCTCAGGAATACTGTTTGTCCCAGCATTTCATTTATTTTATCTTGTGTTTTATTATGTTGGGTTTGTAGCACCTTTATCACCACATGTTATAACTTGTGATCATTGTGTGCACTGCAGTTCCATTTGTTTTGTGGGTTGCATGAAATTTTCACAATATGAATTTATGATTCCTGTTGGTATCAGGCAGTTTAAAAAATGCTCATGATATTTGTATCTGTATAAATTTTGTGGTTCACTTGGTGAACATAAATTTTTCAGTCGTGCGGGTTGTGACGGCAAATGTCTGGTAGATAGGTGGCAACTTTTCAGTCTTGTGGGTTGTGACATCAAATGCCTGGTTGATTGGTACCAAAATATCAGTCTTGCGGGGTTTGACATCAAATGTCCGTTCGATGGGTACCAAAATTTCAGTCTTGTGGGATGTAACAGCTAATGTCTGGTTGATGTGTAGCATCACTTCTTTCTTGCAGGTTGTAACAGTAAATGTCTGGTTGATATGTAGCAACATTTCAGTCTTGTGGAATGAGAGAGCACATATTTGGTTTATAGGTGCCAGCATTTCTAGGAAGGTATTTGGGATCCAATTCCAAGACTGTAATCTTAGTATTGGTGCTCTTTTTTAAATTCAGGAAAGTGGCCGTAATGGATTAACTACAAAAAAGGCCCGTGAAAATGGTGAAGGAGGTCGTGATGGATTGGCATATTCTTGCTTACTGAAGAATGAACTTCTTGGTGCCAGCATTGAGGATGTTAAAGGCCAGTGTGATGAGAGAAGAGCCCTGGTTCCACTGGAGGGAATGAATCTCTTCCAGGTACAGAAAAAAAATGCACGTGTGTGTGCGCGTGTGCACGTGCGTGAGTGGGTGTGTGCCAACAAGAGTAGCAATAGTAACAGTAACTATCATGTTTAAGTTAATTACATGACTCTGACCTCTGCACTTATTGATAATACATGGTTTAATCTGTGAGTTCTTTAAGTGGTGTTCCCACAGCATGGGTTATGTATAGTCAATTGAGAATAAAGTTGTACATGTACACTGGAGGCATGTGGGAGAGTGGGTGTATTGTTTAACACATTCTTAACCTCAGTGCTCAGTAGAGGTGAGTGGTAATTTTCTCATTCTGGCCATTTTACCACCAGGGAATGAGCCCTTGGTACCCAGTGAATAAGAGTTTACATGTGTGGGTCCCATAGTCAGTCTGGATACTTTGGAGAAGAGAAAAATTACTTACCCCTGCCAAGAATTGTGTACCACATTTCCTTGGTTGCCCATCCTATATCCTAGTCACTATAGTGCCTATGCTATACAAGGGAGGAAGTGGGAAGGAAGCAGCATAAGGTACCATCATTTTATAAAAACTTGCAGAAATTGAGGAAAATGTCCGTGATAGCAACTAGTTCCTGAATAGAAGGTCCAGGGTATGGTTTGGAGGCCCCCCTGTTGCATTAAGCATGCTACTAATGTGCTCTTTGGGCAGATTGCTGGAGTCACATATGAATGATGGTAAGATATGCCACTTTACTATACTGTTTACATTTTTATGCTTAGTATACCTACATACCAATACATTTCAGCTCTGTCCAAGCCTAATTCATTGTCATTTCACAGCTTTCAGAGTACAAACACATTTTTTGTCACTGAACTCCATGCCATAGATTGGACAACATTGTTGCTGCATGGTGACCTATAATGCTGCTCTCTCTTCATTGCTGAGTCTGGCAGTACAATAGCTAACTTTACTTAATGCTGGTAGATGTTGAACAGCTGTCAGAGCATGCTTGTGGGTTAGTTGCTGGTAAAGGTGGTTGTAGAAACGTTTATATAACACCTATGTGCCGTTCTGTTTGTGGGTTATTTGATGGTGCGTCATGTGAGTTTATGTATTACTGAATGAAAATCTTAATGCAAATTAGGTAATTGCTGTTTTCACCTGGTTCGTTAATCTTTTCTTTCAGTACACATCACCAAACAAGAATGGAAATGGCCTTGCTGGTGACACATCTTCTTTGGCTTCCTATTCTTTGTCGCCAGTTAGTGCAAAAAGTCAGAAGTTGCTTAGATCACCAAGAAAGGCGACACGCAAAATATCACGCATACCTTTCAAGGTACTGTAATAATGGTAACTTCAGTTACAAATACTTTTTATTGCTTTTGATCTTCTGAAAATAACAAATGGGAAGTGTGCGTAGACTGCATCCTTAGCTCATTGATTTTCTGCAGTTCATGATGCACATTAACCTGACTGTTTTTGAGTGTTTTACCAGTTACATGAATAACCTTGTCTGTGTTCACTGTGACATACTGGATCGTTTGTCTTTGTATTGGCATTATGCTTTTATTCCTTGTAGGTGTTGGATGCCCCTGAGCTTCAGGATGATTTCTACCTCAATCTTGTTGACTGGTCTTCACAAAATGTCCTCAGTGTGGGATTAGGAAGTTGTGTGTATCTTTGGTCTGCCTGCACTAGTCAAGTCACAAGACTGTGTGATCTCTCTGGAGATGGCAACTCTGTAACCTCAGTTGCATGGAATGAGCGCGTAAGCCATAGATCTGAATCTTTATTTTTATTTAGGACAGTAAAATGCATCTCTGTTAAATGTAATTTTTTTTTGTTAATTAAGTACAAATAAAGATGTTAATGGCAACTTATTCCACCAGTCCTGAATAAGACTAACTCATGCATTATGTGTTACCCCATGCCATATTTACTTATGTAACTGCCTTCATTGTATAATTTTTTCTCCCACTGAAAGAAGAGGAAATAACTGTTTACATTTTACATAACAGAAGTACTTCTGTTTTACCTTGGCATAATGGTCATCATCGCATAGTTGTTTCAGTTCCGCTTTTTATCCCCCTCCTAGTGGAATGGTCAGTGGCTCCAGTTTACATCTAAGAATACCCTCTTTTTTTAACTTTGTAGGTAGAATTCACTATTTACTGTTTTGATCCCTTACTTTTGCAATCACAACATTTTTGCACTTCAGTGACCATTTTGTCTCCACTTCATCCAATGAAATTTTGTGCATGATAAGAGCATCATCTCCATAAATAGATTCAAGCAATTTACATGTATTTGTAGCTGTTCATTCACTGTGTATTGCACTGGACTGCTACAGATGAACTGATTGAGGTAGAACTTTCTTTTAAATGCTTGGCACTCGTCACATGAAGAAAGAAACTTGGTAAATTTGATGTATACACAAAACTGTATTTGCATGAAAACATCAGTCCTGGGACTTCATTTGATCTTGTGGAAGAATAATATATGGAAAATTTGTGAGTGATAGTCTCATTCCTGAATGAAAATACAACACAAACACATAATGTTTTGACTGAAAAGAAGTTGCATGACACTGGTGCTCAATTAGAAGCAAGTGTAAAAGTATTTTTGCACCTATTGAATCTTCATAATGGAGTGTTAACACTCAGCACAAAGGGCAACAGAACTTGCAAAATTGCAGTTGTGCGCAGCTAGCTGTACATGAACTCCCAGACCAGAAAGCAAGAAGCTGGCTAGTACTGTTAGCCAACAGAGCTTGTGTTATTGTTGGATAAGGCGTTTACATTGAGTGGTAATGTGGCTTGTGTTCCAAAAATCCCTCTGCAGTTCATTTGCATGACCTTTAATGTGACACTGAGTGTGCACAAAATGAGAGGGACTGTGTTTCTGGAAGAGAGAGTTATGTTTGACTAATTCTGACACTTTTATTCAGGAAATTAATAGGTGAGAAAGTGTACTGTCATTTGAGCATATCAATGCTGCAGCCCACACTACAAATTTCTCAATGTCTGTGCTAGAAGAAGTATTCAGCTTTTAGATTCTTGACCCATGAATTCAGATGGGACCAATAGGTTGTCCCAAAATGTCAGTAAGAAATTACCACTGCTCACTGTGTAATAACCAGAAGAGCGCATTTCTCATTTGCTTTACACTGGCAGCCTGAAATCACACATATTCATCAAACAGTTTATAAGTCACAAATTGTGGCCGCCTAAATCTCCAGATTTGCATCCTGGCAGTTATTATTTGTGGAGGACACTAAAAGACGGAGTGCATGTGAACAGTCCATATTCTTTGCAAGAAATGAAAATCACTGTTTGAAAAGAAGTTTCTAATTTTTCAAGAATAGATCTCTGTTGTGTATAGAAAAACATTGTCAGGTGCATAGAAGCAGGAAGTTCACAACTACTGACTGATTATCAAATATGATAAGTTGAAATGCAGGCAAAATGGGACTTTGAATTCCCATATCATACACAGGCTTCCTATGCAGTAATACTTTGCAACAGCTGTAGCTGTGGTGTTCAGGGATATAATAAAAAATACTTCCTGTATGAGATGGTGTAATTTGTACTAGTGGTTCTAATTTATAACATGTTATTGCATTTGTAGGGAAACTTGGTGGCAGTTGGAACACATCATGGCTATGTGCAAGTGTGGGATGTTGCTGTAAATAAACAGGTTAATAAGATGCAAGGCCATTCAGCACGAGTTGGTGCACTTGCTTGGAATGGAGATGTGCTGTCATCAGGAAGTCGCGATAGGCTTATTTTACAACGTGATGTGAGGACTCCTAGTGTTGTGGTAGAGAGAAAACTGGTTGGTCATCGGCAGGAGGTGAGGGGGGAATTATTCATTAGTTCATTTTATTATTGCTGAACAACACCTGTTACTACTGTTGGCATAAAAGTATATTTCAATATTAACCGTATGGACTTTGCAGCCAGGTATGTGTTTGAGTGCCTGTAATTTGCTCTTGTTTGTAGGTTTGTGGTTTGAAATGGTCTCCAGATAACCAGTACCTGGCCTCTGGCGGCAATGATAATCGCTTATATGTTTGGAACTTGCATTCCCTTTCACCTGTTCAGACTTACACTGAGCATTTGGCAGCAGTGAAAGGTATATACCTGTCTGTCTCTGTTTTATTTGTCACCATAGTGGGTAAAACAGAGCGTGGTGGCTCAAGAAATAATGCATCTGACATGTGTTCTTTAAGTTCCCAGGTCAGATCTTGATCTGGACTAAACCATTATGAGAATGACTTTTTTGTGGTTTTCCTTTCCCCTTCTGGGTAAATGCCAGGACACTATATTGAATTAGGCCTTGAAAGCTAACTTTCATATCTGTCATAATCCATTATTCACTACTGATCCTTTCGTTTAACACAAACTGGCATAAAATACTGATATCATCATCAAATAAACCATAATAATGAAAATAAATAAGTCCACTTACTAGCTATATAAATTGTGTGCAGTCATGTATTTGATACATATTGAGTAAAATCTGAATTTGGTATAACTGGGAGGAACACATTATAACCCCAATTTAATGTTCCTCTGTTAATGTCCAGTTTGATTAAAACCAAGTAAATAAACTGTGTATTAAATTTCCTACATTTCATATTTTCCCTCAGTTTAGTGTTCAAAGCTGTTGCTTTGCGAAGAAACCATAAGTGAGGGTTTCAGTTTTGCTATTCTGTGAGCTGTTTGTTATAAGCAAAGCAATGCTGAAGCACATTTTCTGCTGCTGTTCCTCAGTTCTTGGTGTTGTCACCTAGTATACTCACATACCCCTGCTATTCTGTTCATAGTTCATATTGATATTATTTTCCTTTAATAGGACTCAATCCAGGGTTGTTACTGGTCTTTTTACTGGACATACCACCCTGAGAAGACATCTCTGTGTAATGGGGCTGAGTGGCTGAGTGATGACCCCTCTTGTAGGAAGTGTAGCACTGAGGAGGAAACCTCAGTTCACATTTTGTGTGAATGTGAGACCTTGGCTCCACTCAGACATGCACATCTGGGTTCCTTCTTTTTGGACCCCAAGGATTTTATGAATCTAAATACAGGGGCCATATGGAACTTTGGTAAAGGAACAGGGCTCCTTTAACCTAGTGTCATATTATGTAGCACAAAGGGCCTGTGTTTAAGTCCTAGGTGCATCGGGCCTGGAAAAGCCCGAACCCAAATACTTTTCTATTTAATTCTCTTCTATACATGTTGATATTGTATGCAATACCAATCTACTTACAGGTCACTTGGACACAACTTACTATATATTAATAATTTTTATTCTACAGCTATTGCATGGTCCCCACACCATCATGGTCTGCTGGCTAGTGGTGGTGGTACGGCTGATAGGTGCATCCGTTTCTGGAACACACTCACGGGACAACCAATGCAGTGTGTAGATACTGGCTCTCAAGTTTGTAATCTGGCTTGGTCAAAACATTCCTCTGAACTGGTAAGGTTCTTGCATATCAAAGTAGTCTTCAGTCTGGTATTTAATGCAGTATTATCGACAAATGTTAGAATATTCATTTTTATTTGGAGCAGGTAGTGTTTTGTATTTGTTTGAATTTGCAGCTTGCAAGGTTAAACAGGAAAATATATTTGACACTTAATGAAACCAAAGTACTATACAGTCATGCATCGCTTAACGATGGGGATTCATTCTGAGAAATGCATCGTTAGGCGATTTTGTCATTGTGCGAATGTCATAGTGTGTACTTACACAAACCTGGATAGTATAGCCTACTTCACACCTAGACTATGTATTACAGCCTATTGCTTCTAGGCTACAAACCTGTACAGCATGTTACTGTACTGAATACTGTAGGCAGTTGTAACACAATGGTAAGTATTATAATATTATGGGACCACCATTGTATATGCGATCCATTGTTGAATGAAATGTCATATTGCAGTGCCTGACTATATGTAAACATGAATGGGATGGTGTGGTGCAGCATGTTTTCTTAGAAGAGAAGTATTTAGGTTCAGATATTCAGGTATCTTGTTCAAAAGTAAGTGCTGAGCACTGTTTATGATTTTTAGAATATGAACTGTCTCTTGAGCCTTTTTTTCTTTATCTACACAGGCAGAGAGTTCTGATCGTACAAAAGAACTTAACAGAAGTACACTTCAGATTTTTGGCTTCCATCACAAGTAGTTCAGGCCTTTGCTGTTCTGTGACATTGTGCAGCATAACTTGGTAATTGGTTACTAATGTTTCAGAATAACATACCAATCCCATCTTTAAAGGTCAAGCTGTCCAAGAAGAATGATTGCTTGACCTTTGGAGACACGACTGATATATTGACCTGAAATATCACTAGCCAGCTACCAACTTATACTGAAAACATACCATAAGAGCAAAGGCTTCAAGTACATTTCATTTACTTCCAGTGTGCGTTTTTTTTTTTGTCAGCTGAAATTTCCTGTTGCATAGATAATGTGGATTTTCATCGTCTTTGGCATTCATGTTTACAGTGTTGACAGGGTTCTTATAAATGGGAACCTAATAGGTGAAGCTGAAGAGTATGGAGTCAGGAAAGGAAAGGACTGTCAACTTAAAATGCCATTATACACTCACAGATAGTAAACTTAAAGCTTGAAATAGCATATTACATAGTGGTGGAATCTTCTGTAATCTAGCCAAGGCTTTTGACTGTTTAACCATGAGAGTATATTAATGTTACTGCAGTATTGTGCTCTTCAAGAAGGAAACATTAATTGGTTTAAATCTTACTTATATCTAATACAAACAGAGAGTGAAGTTAAATGTATTAATATTTAAGGTTGTTTTTCTACCTGGGAAACGTAAAACAGTGGATCCCTCATTTACCAGTTTTGGTCCCCCCCCCCTTTTTTTTTTTTTTTTTTTTTTTTTTTTTTTAATTTATTTCTCATTGATTTTTAATTTTATTTTTTATTTTATAATTTTTTCAGGTGATACAATTGTCTTGTTTACTTATGATAGCTATTATTATTTTAA
>Ga0123354_10013052_pt1 | contig 12869 bp, 6 predicted proteins | sample TergutLab28metaG_2_FD_97872 | JGI IMG/M metagenome (GOLD analysis project Ga0123354, IMG submission 97872) | Labiotermes labralis P4 segment gut microbial communities from Petit-Saut dam, French Guiana - Lab288 P4 | ecosystem: Host-associated > Arthropoda: Insects > Digestive system > Gut ...
CTTCCGATCGCACTATGGCCCTGGGGTCGACTCAGCCTCTAACAGAAATGAGTACCAGGAGCATTTCCTGGGGGTAAAGGCGGCCGGTGCTTAAGGCTGACAACCTACTACCATCCTGTGCCGTTGTCACGTAATCTGGGAACCTTAACTTCCTGGAACCCTCTGGGCCTGTCCAGGCCTGTAATGGGACTGATTTACCTTTTTTATTTATGTCTAGAATGTTATTTCTTGCAGTCCGGCCAAGATTTTATATAATGCCATTGCATAAATACGTTTTTAAGGGACATCGAAAGAATGAATTCAAGCAGCAAATGTACTGAGACCAGAATGCAGTCGGAGCTCGACACACGCACTCGTGGTACGTGAGTCGCTCTAGCACCAAGACTGTGCAGGCCGCGCCATAATTGTGAGCCAGCAAACTCAACGTCCGCTGGCAGATCCCGGGTTTCGACTCCGGCTCTGTGTAACTTATGTGAACTATGGCGGACCCTTCTTGTGCTCAGAACCGTGTTAATATTTGTACCCATCGGAAAGGCAAGGGTGCTTGGAAGTCGTGTCGGCTACCAGGCAGTAAAATTCACCTGTATATATAGCATCTACCCTAAAATGCTCATAGTGCAGTCAGTATAGCGACTCGCTACGGGCTGGGCTGTCCGGGGATCGAATCCCGTTGGGGGCGAGATTTTCCGCACCATTCCAAACCGGCCCTGGGGCCTACCCAAACTCCTATGCAATGCGTACTGGGCCTTTTCCGGGGGTAAAGCGGCCGGAGCGTGGCGTTGACCACCCAACACCTTCTTTCGCCGAGGTTGAAGTAAAATAGACCTATACATCTGCTCTCCCTCTGGTCCTTCGGAGCTTATTCTGGGGTGAACTTTATCTTTACCTCTACCCGAAAATGCTCGCCAAAACAATTGCTAGACTTATATATTTATAACACTATAAGCTAAGACTTGTAGCCGAGTGTAATACATTTGGAATCGGCATCTGGGAATTTGTAAATGTGGTGCCCAGTGGAATACTGATGGATGGTTGGATGGACAGACATGCACGTGTGCAGACGGATTGGTAGGCAGACAGAAGTAGAGACAAATGGCGTGCAGGCAGGTGATGGACTTATTTAAGGTCAGATGATTGGGTGCGTGTTGGAGTGTGTAGGTCAATCCGAAGCTCGATCGATGATTAATGTATCCTATATGTAACCTTTGCGCTAACACTCTTTTGTTTCTCGGTACGAGATGGAATTTGTAGTATGTATAGCATGCAACAAACGGCGCAAGAATCGGTTAGTCAAATGTTATTCAGGGGATGAGTTGACGTGTAGTGGCAGCGACGGTGGAAACATGGTCGGGAGACCAAGTTCGTAGTGTGATTGGGTTTTTATGGGCGAAACGTGCCCCCCCCCCCCGCACCCAACCAATCGAAATTCGCCGAGAGTTTATGGGTGATGATGTAATGAGAGTACAGCATGTCAGTAAATACTGCAGGGAGTTCCAGAGTCTTCGAGCGTATATCCGTGATGGTAAACACACCGGACAGCCCAACACATCAGTGATGGACATTTGGCTTATCCCCCGTATAGTAATGACCTCACCCCGTCGTATTACCATTTGATTGGTCGCTTTTAAAACTATGAGGAAATTAAAAGACCCTTCATGGGAGTCTGCGAATGCAGAAGTGTAATTTATGCGTCGAAAAGATGCTTAAAACTTGTGCAAATTTGGGAAGGACTTGTCACAGTTCCGGGGATTACGTTTCAAAATAATTATATTTCACTGGAATAAATTAACTGTATGTAATATTGTATTTACTTCTGATTTAACCTTTTCACGCCTAATGTCAACTATACGAGAGGTACTGAATATTTTAAACATGGTATATACTCTACATTTTTTCTCTTCAAAATGCAGTTTGTTTCATAATTCTAACGTATTTGGTTCCTGTGTTATTCAAATTTTATGTACAGGGTGTGCTAAAATTAAAAAAAAATAATTCCGGCGCCAAAAGGTTAATTATTATGATCCAGATAAATTTTCTTATTGAAAAACTTCCGTAGCTAGTGCACGGTCACCTCTGTAGTTAAACTTGTCATTTTGCAGCTGTCATATAACGAATGTTCGTGACAAACCGTCTGCATTCCAGCCTCCTTCCTCCGTAAATGAATGAGAGTAGAGATTTTTGTTCTTTAATTTTGTTCGTTCCGTGCATTGTGAATGATTTACAAATTCTTACAGTAGCAACAAAAGCCCAATTCCTCTATTATTTACTGCATTCCTATTCGTCTCCTTTTAAGATGGTCCTTAGTCCGACCAGGAAGAAAACAAGCTACATTGCCCGCATTTTATGGAACTTTAAGTTTCATTACAACATTCACAAAATAAATTTTATATTCGTGGTTCCGTGCATCGTAATGATAGGTTGGAGAAATCCAACAAGATGCAACAGTATGCAAATATTTATTTACTGCTAATTACTCTACATGTTTCGGGCGTCCATCGCGCCCATCATCAGGATTACATAAAACTGTAGTTGCAGCCTCTGGTACAGATCATACTATCATACTTCCTCAAACGTGACGTGGTCACGTTTGAGAAAGCTTGCTCCCCAGGTAGTATGATCTGTACCAGAGGCTGAAACTACAGTTTTATGTACTTCTGATGATGGGCGCGATGGACGCCCGAAACATGTAGAGTAATTTAACAATAAATAAATATTTGCGTACTGTTGCATCTCGTTGGATTACTTCAACCTAGAACCACATCCACAAGAGTCCACCACCTGTCCCTACCCTAGCCAAATGAATCAATTCCTCTGCCCATCACACTTTTGACAGACGAAGCTTGTTTCCTTCCTGGTCGGGCTAAGGACTTATCAGCAATCCAGTATATAACTGTTCGTTGAGCCGTTCTTTCTTGTTGTATAGAAACTTCAGTTCTTGTTCAAGTTTATATTTGCTGAATTCCTCGCCAGTATGCTTCGTGTTGTTTCCGTTGGCTTTAGTCATGGTTTATTTATGTGTTAATTGCTGGACTATGTACATTGTTATTAAACGATATTGCCGCGTTAGCTATAAGCAATTTGTCTTTATGTTCTTATAATGATGGATTATTCTTGCTTGTTGAGCCCTTATCCCTTTCACATTGTCCATTCCGTGCACTGTAGATGATTTACATATCCGTATGATACCACCAAATGCACAGCTCTGCCGTTATGTACAGGGTTATTCAAAATGATTGTCGGGGTCATACACAATACACTCCAGATGCAACCCCATGTGTTTCTTTCTGTGGGGTTACGTTAAGGATAAGATCTATGTTCCTCCTCTTCCCGCAAGTATCCCGGGACTGATGGTACGAATCAGAACCGCCATGGAAATCATCACCCCTGACACGCGGAACGAACTCCATTATCGTGTTGATGTTTATAGTATCACAAAAGGTACACATATAGAGCACCTGTAAGGTATGTAACAAAAATTTGGACTGTTGTTCTATTAAATAAAAAAAAACATATACTCCTATCTCAAGTGTATTATGTATAACAAGTTGTTAAAACCCCGTCAATCATTTTGAATAAACCTGTATTTCATTCATGATTAGCTATGAGTGACATACATAGTAGTAGTTCTGTGCATTGGTAGGGATTTGTACAGGATTTGTAGAGTGTTCTGTGTCTTGATGTTTACTTTAAAATGGTACATTATTGTCAATATCACTGACCGTATGCACACGACGCGACGTTCGGGGGAGGGGGGAAAGCATGATCTTTTAATCAGGCAGGATTAAGAGACAGTAACACGCATAGTTCCCTGTCACCACAGCATGGCGCGTCCTCTGGTTGCGGATGGAGGAACGGCCTCCAATGTGGAGGGTAGCCGCGAATATATTGAATAAGCAGTCGCGGACAGCCGGCAAGGGGTGGTGCTCCAGCTTGGGGTTGGGCGAGGTGCTAACAACTCCTCACCGTAAAAACATATCTTCTTACGAAATGTCCACACAGCCTCGAACATGGACGATTCTTTAGTGCTCAGTATAGACACAGGTGGAGGGCACTTGTGAATGCTGTGATGAACATTCATATTCCATAAAATGCGGGGAATTTCTTGACTAGCTGAAAACCGGTAAGCTTCTCAAGAAGGATTCTGCTCCTTGGAGTAAGTAACTAAGTAAAATTCATAATTTGCACTGGAAGCCTGGAAACTTTGGCACCAGTACTTTTTGGGCACCACCAGAATAGCTTCAGTATACATGATATTTGAAAGTACGTCTTGTTGTGCTTTGTGTTATGAAGGTAAAGGTATATGGACAGTTGTGGTGCATAAAATATGGACCCGCGGAACTGTAGTTCGATCACCGTGCTCTAAATAATAACGGCGAGGGAGTCAAACATTGCTACATGAACCGATGGTCTTTTTTTTATATTTTGGCTCTTGCGACTTGTAACAGACGAAATGGAAACCCGTGTTTGGAATTATGAAAAGACAGTTACATAATTAAAAATTGTTATGTGGAAGGCCGGAATCTTTGGAAATGACGTTATGTGGGGCGGACTAATGCTTTGAAACTGAAGAGGTGGGTAGAGCCGACTTCGATGTACTTACACAACCATTCGCCACGTTGCCACACCGTGCTGCGCGTGATGCACCTCTCATGTGCAGACTGACAGAGCGAGTCACGTAAAATGGGACAGTGCCTGATAAATGATGCAAAAAATGAAACTTTTTTGTGTTTTAGATCATTCATTTCTGATTTATGTTGTTGCAGCTGCTGGTTATTACCTTCAGAAACGGTTCTCTGAGTAATAAGGACATGAAGAATTGGTGAAATTGTGTTTGATTTATGAAATTGTGTTTGATTTTCCTTCTTCTCCTTATCATTATGTGTTTCTTATTCTCAAGATCTGGTTCTTGCTTTTTATCTCTTCTCTCCCTTCTCCGCTTTCTTCTTCTTTTTCTCCTCCTCTTCCTGCTCTCCCTTCTTATACTCCTCCGTCTCCCCTTTCTTCTCTTCTATCTCCTCTTACTTATTTTCCTCCTTCCATTCCTCCTCCTTTCTCTTCTCCTTCTTTTTCTCTTCGTCCTTCTTTCCTTCTTCTCCTCGTCCTCTTTCTTCTTCTCCTCCGTCTCTTATTTCTTTTCCACCTTTACCTCCTTTTTCTCCTTCTCTTCCTCCTTTTTCGTCTCCTCCACCGTCTCCCCTTTCTTTTCCTCCTCGTACTTCTTTTCCTTCTTCTTCGCCTCCGCATCCTCCTCTTTCTTCTTCTTCTCCTCCGTCTCCTCATTCTTTTCCTCCTCGTCCTTCTTTTCCTCCTCCCCTTCGTCCTCCCGTTTCTTCTTCTTCTCCTCGTCTCTTTCTTTTCCTCTTCGTCCTTTTCCTTTTTTCTCCTGTCCTCCTGTTTCTTCTTCTTCTCCTCTGTTTCTTTCCTTTCTCTTCGTCCTTTTCTTTCTTTTTCTCCTCGTCCTCTTCTTTTTCTTCTCCTCCTTTGTCTCTTCTTCTTTTCCTCTTCCTCATTTTCTTCTTCTCTTCCTTCTCTTTCTTCGTCCCCTTCTGCGTCTCTTTCATTTCCTCCTCTTCGTCCTTTTCCTTCATCTCCTTCCCCTCTTCCTTTTTTTCCTCGTCTTCCTCATTTTCCTTTTCTTCCCCCTCTTTCTTCTCTCCTCCTGTGTCTCCACTTTCTTTTCCTCCTCTTCGTCCTTTTCCTTCTCCTCCTCCTCGTCTTTCTTTTCTTCCTCGTCGTTCTCTTTTTTCTGCTTCTCTTCCTCCGTCCACTCTTTTTTTATCCTCCTTCTCTTCCTCCGTTTTCTTTCTTCTTGTCCGTTTAACACCCACAAAGTCTGCTCAGTTCCGCTGCTGTCTGCAACATTCAATCTCCTAATTGCCACAAACGTGACAAAACCCAATATTCCGCTATTCACACCACTCACATTAGTACGTTACATTGGCAGGGCAGTCCATGTGGGATTGGCATTGGAAAGTACAGCACAATGACAGGGTGTTCTCCGACTAATTTGCGTCTTCTCTCTCAGTCAGATAAATAAGTGCTGTACATACATTTATCTGTCAGACGGGGACAGACGGCAGTCCCTGTAGTGGATACAGTTCGACAGACACATAACTTCGCTGCAGCCCGTAAATACAACAATATCAATCTGCCGTACATGTCGCGCGAACGACACTTGCCAACAAACGTTGTGCCAGATATTTTGATCTGAATACATCAGAATTCATCTGAGTCCAAAGCTACACCAAGCCGGCCTTGCTAACTGGATGTACTCGTAATTTAACGTTCCCTGGGCCGCGTGAATTGAGCAGGAAGGTAGTGTTCGTTATCTGCGGTCGGGAAGTGAAGCGTTCGAATCTCAGGAGGGACATATCATACACTGACTGTAATCTGCGTTCTTCCCTTCAGTTGCTCTAGTTAACAGCTGGGGTAATACTTCATCTTGGGCTACAGCCCCTTTCTTCCCGACTTTTCTCAGCTTCTTATTCTGTAATCATCCCGCTTTCCAAGCTGTAATCTGTACATCTATGCTACTAATATAGATATGCGTCTCTTAGCAACGGGAATACGTTCTGAGAAATGCGTCGTAATGCGATTTCGTCGTTGTGCGAACGTGTAGTTACACAAACGTAGATAGTACAGTATAGCCTACCACACACCTAGGCTATATGTTATAGCCTATTGCTCCTAGGCTACAAACCTCTACAGCATGTTACTGCAGTGAATAGCGTAGGCAATTGTAACACTGTGGTAAGTATTGTAATATTATATTATAATATTATAATCTTATGGGACCACCGTCGTATATGCGGTCCGTCGTTGACCCAAACGTCGTTATGTGGCGCATACCTGTACGTGTCGTTGCATGAACGATGACCACATTAAAAAGATTTTCACTTGCCTTTATAAGAACCTTCCTTAATACGCTTTAATGTATGTTACATATTTTTGCAGCTTCAAGCTTCGTCCACTAGGCGCTCCAGTACCACCCTGCCATCTTCAGGCCTGCTTGTCGAATTACTTATTGCATTGCGTATACATTGCTACTGCACCTGATTGCCTAATTAATTACTCTATTAAAACTGGGTCCAATTGAAATGAATAATGCAATACGCGTGTCCTGACAGTTACTATTCTTTTCACATGTACTTAGACCCTTGTTGTTTCTGTCGTCTATACCGTCTTTATATTTAAAAAATCCTTTGATTTTTGTTTGGTTATGGTAGGTTTAACAGATGTCAAAAACACGACTTTCTTTGTTTCCGCTGAAGCAGTAAGAATGTGATTTGGTGTGTTGCACGTAACATTTCCGATAAATACAGCCTACCCCACAGTCATGTTACTGCATTGTTTTGCAGTAGTAAGGTACTGTAAAAGGTAAAATCAGTCCCATTACAGGCCTGGAGTGGCCCAGAGGGTTCCAGGAAGTTAAGGTTCCCAGATTTCATGACAACAGCACAGGATGGTGGTAAAGTTGTCAGCCTTACACTCCGGCCGCCTTTACCCCCAGGAAATGCTCCTGGTACTCACTTCTGTTAGAGGCTGAGTCAACCCCAGGGCCATAGTGCGATCGGAAGGATTTTATATCAATGAGAAATTCCAATGACACCAGCTGGGATCGAACCAGCGACCTTCCTGTTTGTAGCACAGCACATTAACCACTGTACTACCGCGGTCCCCCAGTAACATATTGTAATTATTGGATAATAATATAGGCAATGTACCTATGGCGTTACATTGAGGCGCGTTCGCGTAACCATTGTCACGGTGAAAAAGCAATAAATATACAGTAATTACACCCGAAGAATTTAAATATAACTGTTACTACTATGTGCTCATATTTATGGAATTGTATTTTAGTAATTTAGACCACTCACTTGTTTCAGTGTGACGATACCAGATGCTGTATAATACAATTAGACCTCCTGATGATAAGCAAATAGTGCTCGAAACATGTAGAGGAATATAATAAACTTATTATAAAACAAGATTTTGTGTATTAAGTTGGTCAGCTGCTAAGAAAAGCAATAAATATTAAATATTGCAAACATGTGTTTGTTGCCTTACGTATCCGGCATGCAACGCGCATGCGCCATATTGTCATCTGTGGTTTGCCCGGCTGTACAATGCTTTTTCCACATTATCTCATAAACGGCATAATTGTTATATAAAGTTATTGATGCGTGTTTTGATTTTATGTACAACTCTTGTATGAAAAATTTCTCAATCCAAGAACTGAGCGAGATATTATTAAAACTTTGTATTATTCTTCGTGTAAAGTACCCGTTATTCTTGTCATATTTTAGTGAAACTTGTATTTTCCCTATAGAGTTTTTCCATAAATACTCAAATGCCAAAGTTCGTGAATATCCATCCAATGGCAGCCGAGTTGTTACATGCGGAAGGATGGACGGACAGACAGACAGGCAGACATGATGAAGCCAATAGTCGTTTTTCGTAATTTTGTGAACTATGTAAAAAAATTTGTAAAATTATTCCGAGACACTACAATGATATATTAACCTTTTGAGGCCGGAATTATTTTTTTAATTTTAGCACATCCTGTATATAAGATGTGAATAATACAGGAACCAAATACGTTAGAATTATGAAACAAACTGCATTTTGAAGAGAAAAACGGAGAGTATACACCATGTTTAAAATATTCAGTACATATATTTGTTGAATAAATATATAAAATGGAGCTTTAGAGGTTAGCGGTGCGGTACGACCACTATAGTTGATATTAGGCGTCAAAAGGTTAATATAGACGCGCCTCTTGTCTGTACCGATAGAATGGTTACCTTTTATAAGATCTTCGCTGATGGATACAGCGTGGTGATTTCAAGGCGGAAATCCAAGCCTGTGATTTTGTTTTAGCCATGCTAAGTGGTAATGTACTGGAAGGAGATAAATTGTAGAGTGTTTACTGTTACTTACCACCAGGTCGTGAAAACGACTTTAAATTCCGAGCAGTTGTGTGAACAGATGTACATTCGAAACTTAGATTGAGAAAAGTATTCCGCAGGTCTGCCAACTTTAAAGGAACCTGGGTGATCCAAAGGGCCACTCTTAGCTTTGCGGCCAGTGGAATGATTGTATGCCGCAGATCTGCCAACTTTAAAGGAAGCTCGGTGATCCAAAAGGCCATTCTTAGCTTTGCAGCCAATAGAATAATTGCCGTCCCTGCCAGAAACCGAATCACTGTCTTCCGGCTCTCAGCCAGATACTTTCCCCACTGAATCTCCACGGAAGTCCTCAATCACTGTTCAGGTTTCAGGTTTCGAAACTCAGTCTTCCCTTAGATGGGCACCGAGTAAATGTGTGATTTGAAATTTGGGATGGCATCAGTCATACTTTCTTTACTTCACCTCTGTGTTCTTATGGAGAATTACGGAATATTTCAATAACGAATGTCGCTGTTACCGCCATGTATTTCCAGTCACTGGTGCATTGTTATTTTATTGTTGGAAGATTTGCAATTTATGCAGCTGGTAGAGCTTACAGTATAAAAAAGACAAGAGAGCAACCAGATGACGAACTTAAATTATGTACATTATTATTATTATTATTATTATCATCATCATCATTATCATCATCGAATTTCTCACTTCTCAGCTTTGGCTGGGAAATATTCACCTAACCTGGGATGTAGTAATCAACAGAATTAGGCTCGGTGGTCTTATTTGTAGTTTAAAAAGTTTCTTACAGTTGAACATGTGCCAAGAATTACAGATTTTTGCAGTTGTATGTATGTATTGGGGTGCAAGTTAAGTCTTGTTAGACTTTGTGATAGTGACTTTGGATTTGCTCCCGTAGATGATATTACTATCGGGACCACTTTTGCTGCCTTTTGCTTCCAAATATTATTATTATTATTATTAACTGCAATTGTGTTGTCACTCGGTGGCAGTAGTCCTTACACTAGTACAGACAAAACAAATAGGAATAAATGTACGTAAACGAAACAATACAAAAACACAGTACAAACAACACAAAACACAGTAAACACAAGTACACATATTACCAAAACACCCACACATTACAAAACCCACACATACACACACCCACACATTACAAAACAAGTTAAAACAATCACAGTACAAGACACACACAAATGAAATGGTCACAATATAATCAAGTACCCTCAGTATAAGGTCACCTAAATGTACATGGTACATTTATCCCCAAGAATTTCGCCGTATCTCGCTTCACTTCACTTCACTTCACCTCAAAACATAATCGCTTCACATAAATCACATAAATTCGCAGACATTTCCGAAATTTACAGCCTTGTCTTCTTGAAATGTATTTAGCAGACAGATACATTTCTGTGGAATCCACTGACATCCCCTACCCTTAAATCAGAGACATTAGGATTCTCGGAACAGTGACATATTTCTAAGATAATACATATTGTCACGTCCCAGGAGACTGTAACCTTAATGAGGCGTGTTACTAAGTAAGATTCTGTAGCCTGTAACTTCGGTTACGCGTGTAATTTTTCGGTACGAAGTGTCGTTTGTGGTAGAGGCAACATGTACCAGAGGGCGCTAGAGTCAGTAAGCAAGAAGCTGTGTGGTGAGGATAAGATGACGTGCAGTGGCTGTGATGTTGCAAACTTGTTCCCGCTATGATGTTCGCAGTGTGGTTTGGTTTTTCCGGTGCCTGTGGTTGAAACGCGTTTGTCCCATAAAAGTAAAGGTAAAGTTCACCCAGAACAGGCCAAGAAGGCCCAGAGGGAGAGTAGAGGTATAGCTCTACTCTTTCTTTAACATCGGCGCTAGATGGGGTGGGTGGTTAACGCCACGCCCCGGCCGCTTTACCACCGGGAAAGACCCGGTACCCATTGTAAAGAAGACTGGGTGGGCCCCAGGGCCGGTTTGGACGGGTGCGGAAAAACTCGCTCCCACCGGGATTCGATCACCGGCCCATCCACGCGTTTGTCCCATTTCACCACCAATTTGTAGACTGTGTAGTGATTACAACAGGGTGTTGAGGAAGATGTTTAGGCCTAAGAGTGACCGGAGGTGTCGGTGGGTGGCAAGGAGTGGCAGAAACAACATGAGGAACTTTACGATTTGAATTCCTCGCCAAATTTACTCCGGGTGTTCAAATGAAGAAGGAGATGGGCGGGCCATATGGCAGGTTTAGGAGAGGGCAGAGCTGAAGACAGGGTTTAGACGAGGAAGGAAAAAGATCATTTTGAAGACCTAGGCGAAGATGGATGCATAATATTGCAACTGATCTGAAAGAATTTTTTTTTGGCAAGACGTAGACTGTATTGATCTGGCTTAGGATAGGAACAAGTGGTAGACTGTTGTGAAAGCGGTAATGAACCTTCGTGTTCCATAAAATGCAAAGAATATCATGACTGGCTGCGATACTTTTTGCTTCTCAGGCAGGATTCTGCATCATGGAGTTGGTGTGGTTGTGACGTAATAACGGTGAAGTACGTCAGAAAGTCGAGAAGGCTCATCGAAAGTGGTCGAAAGGACCCGCAATGATGATCGTACCGATCGGTCCTCACATCGGGGACGGAAGTGAAGGGAGCACGAGGGGAGGAACTAGTTCTGGAAAACATTCGTATCCCAGGTCGTGATGGATCCGCTGCATGGGAAATGGGAAATTGGGACTGAAAGTGGAAATGGCTGTTCGTGAGTGGTTTCGAATGCTCTGTGACAAAGCGCATGATATGGATCGATGTGCTCCTGGACTCTGCTGAAAAAATAACGATACTGCAGCTGAATAAATGAGACAACTTTCACATTCGTACCGTGCATCTTGATATTACCAAAGTTTTATTTTTTCACCAACTGATGCACTAGTGAGCTGTCTTAAAAAAAACAATATTAAAATTTATATTAAAATTTACATTAAAACAGCTCCGACATGTTTCGGTGTTACAGTTACACCATCATCAGGGAGCGCATTAATTTGTGCTTACTAAAGTTACAGTTGTTAAAATAATCCATTAAAATACCTCGGTGTGTGGTTAATACGGTGGTGGTGTGGCTGCATATATTAGGTCCTTATTGGTGTATGTATGTTGCACTGATATCATTTAAAGTTGTATTAACATATTTTTAATTCTATAATATAGGGAAATTATTTACCATATTCTTTGGTATCTATTGCCTTGAGAGTTTCCTATCTTACTGAAAAAGGCTTCGTTAAAATTTCAAATTATTTACCATACTTCTTTGGTATCTATTGCCTTGAGAGTCTCCTATTTTACTGAAAAAGGCTTCGTTAAAATTTCAAATTATTTACCATACTTCTTTGGTATCTATTGCCTTGAGAGTTTCCTATCTTACTGAAAAAGACTCCGTTGATATTTCAAATCAATTAGCATGCCTTTTCCTTTTGAAATTAGCCGTTTTATTACGTCATTTTATGATTTCGTTCGAATAGAAGAGTAAATATGTATTACATTCAAAGGGGATTTCTGTTGATATTTTACCCTAGGAACATGCTGCTTGTTTCAACCCCCGTATCTCCCGTTCCCCCTTCGTTTAATGTGGTACAGGCTGACTGGCAACTCAATTCATTCCGTGTCAGTTTCACTTTGTAATCGAATTTTGAACTTCACACAAAAGAGGATGAGCTGGAAAGAGTGTTACTGGTAAAGGAGGAAGCTTTATCTCGGCGATCTGCTTCAAAGAATTTCCAGCCTTCGTGGCTCACTTCTGAAGTCTCATGGCTGATTAATCGCCAGCACTTTATGAAAAGTCTGCCACAGCTTTGTATATTATAACGTCTGTCCAGTAGAGTACACCGCACACTGTGTATAGAGGGGACTTTTTGTTCCTAGCACACAGCCCGATGAAATTTTCACGGGGGGGGGAGTGGTGGGATTCGACAGCTCC
>Ga0123354_10013053_pt1 | contig 12869 bp, 8 predicted proteins | sample TergutLab28metaG_2_FD_97872 | JGI IMG/M metagenome (GOLD analysis project Ga0123354, IMG submission 97872) | Labiotermes labralis P4 segment gut microbial communities from Petit-Saut dam, French Guiana - Lab288 P4 | ecosystem: Host-associated > Arthropoda: Insects > Digestive system > Gut ...
TAAAGCAAAACCTACCACGAGTGTCTGTTATGAAACCTAGCTATACTGTAGAAATAATCAAATGCGATTGAAATGCATCATCACTTACTAGAGTTCTGTAGGTGCTTCTTGTAGCTAAGAAGTGAAGTGTAACTTCTAACTTCACCCGAGCTGGTATTGCTAAGTTTATTTTAATCTAATATAGGGTAAGTTGTGTTTCACTAATTTTATTCATCATACACACAACGGGATTGACCCCCTCTCCTTTGGCTGCATTCCTGCGTTATCGCTAGATACAGCTCACAGCGACCTTGGCGAGCAGCTGCTCGCAGTGTATAGTGGTTGGAAGTTATTGGACAACTATGACAAGTGTGCGAGTGTTTTTGTAGTTCTATTTAGTGGCTTTATGTCACTCACAAGTTACTTTGATGTTATGTACAGGTATTAACATTACAGAAACCACATATTCCTGCCAGTTTCTATATGTATTTGGTAATCAATAAGTGAGTAATAGCTGTCAAAGTTTCAAACTTCTCTGGCCAATATCTCCGTAACCATTGAACGTTGGATATAGGTGTTTTGTGTTATATCGTTATAGTTTGACCTAAGGAACACTCTCCCGAAGTTAGGTACTTTCCTCCTGGGACATCCTGTATATTAATATTTATTAATATCAAGATTTGCCGTACAGTCTTACAAGTGAAGTCGCGGCTTACTTGCCGTTACTTTATCGTCCGCTGTTGAGTAGTGTTGATCGTGGTGTAGAGCTGCGTTGCCATGTAGTGACGAGGCCTCCGGTAGGCGGCGGGTTATGTTTAACCACCGGCCACGCGGTTAGTTTGCCGGAGGTCCGCGGTGGAGTTGAAGGAGACTCCTACTGTGTTGAGTGCTGGTGCAGGAGGCCCGGCGAGCGGTGGTGTGTCCGGTCAACGAGGCTACGTGGCCGGGCAGGCGGGTGTCGTATCTTCTGTTTTGATGAGTCCTTTCTTGATGTTGCTTCTTCTTGATGCAGGCGTTGACTGTATTCAGGCTGGAAACGTGTCAATTTTTATACAGGTCACTGCTGGTCAACCTGCTGTGCCATTGGCTGGTTGGCAGAGCTGATGGGCGTGGCTTCCAGAAGGTAGTTCCGCTTTTCAGAGGCCGTTTTCTTTGTTCGTAGAAGTAGACAGAGAAGGAGGGAGTGGTTTTGCTGTGTGGGTTAAGCTGCTGTTGACTAGGTCGGTGCGTTGATTGATGTACGGACAGAGGAAGGAGGGCTGTGAGGTGAAACTGGATTGAAGAGGAGATGGAATGACATGTGGGTGTCCCCACACTTTGGACTCTGCAGTTAAATTTGATAGAGAAGCCGTTGAAACTTTATCTGAGAGAGTGAAAGATATTATACTAAATTCAAATAAATGAAAGGATGAGACAGACTTAGCAATCCACCGGTTAAATTACACTCGTTACAATCAGAGTAGCATATTTACTTATGTTCGTCAGTTAGAGTTTGCTATTTTGGAGTTACGAACCTTTGTAAATGAGGTTTTAATTTCTTTGGAGAGTACTATGACAGGAAAATTATGTATGAATTTAATTTCACCTGTTATGTTAAGGAATATTTTTAAGAATGTTACACCATACTTTCCAGATGGTTATACTTTTTGTGTTGGTTTATAACAGAACAATATAAACTTGTTTTATGAGTTTATGGATATGTCTGTACATGCTGATTATCATAGTGTGAAGTTGGTTGTGTTAATACCTTTGAAAACATTTTTACTTGTACAAGCTGATCACCTTCCCTTACAAAATTTCCAATTTGGATAACTACATTCAATTGACTGCTGAGTATGACAATTTGGTACTAGATGACTCTAAGCAACGTCCTTTTGTGGAAAGAAGCAGACATAAAGAAGTATAGAGGGAAAGGCATTATTATATGCCCTGCAGACAAGCCAATTTATGGTAGGAATATCCTAACTTGTGAATCGAGTTTATACTTCCAGAGGGACGAAGCTAGGACACTATGCAGCCGGCGGATTTTGCCGCAGAACTTCGCCCCAGTATTTATCCGACACTCCCACGACTGGACGTACAGCTTCAGTGGCAAACAGCAAGTGAATCTGAAGTTTCGTCGGAATGCCACCTGGATAACTTCGACGTGGTCCCTACAAGGAAGCGGCATCTTACACATTGCCAGTGCTTGCCATGTGACGGGACAAGACTTCCAACTGTACCCTGCAACGGAAGGCCATTCAGAGTCAAACATCGAATAGCAAGATGACGTACGAGCTCTTCACGCCGAACCTATCACCCACCAGGAGGTACAGATACTTCAAGGACGTTCACCCCCTGATGTATCAAAGTTGGGAGGTATAGCCGCAATGTCGGAACTGTTTAAGCACCGAGACCTAGATGCTACTCTCGTGATGCATGCAACTGAAAGGAAACATGATGACAGGTATCATTTTTACTGGTACTTAACCATTCCTACCTTAGTTGCTATCCTTTTGGCCATTATGATATGCAACAGTTACCCATATTTATTTAGAAACCTTTTTCAAAAAATCCGCTGTACCACACAACCTGTCGTAAATTCCACAACTGGAGAAAAACCGCAAAGACCACCAGATGTCCAACCGAACAGCAACCTACTACCAGTCAGTTACAGCCCAATGGAAGTGGGAAGGAAACTGAGTTCGTTACCTACTCTGTACAAACAGTGGTTTGAAACAGAGATTCCCATTCGACAATACAACTATGATAGGAGATGAGAGCGAACTACCAATTCTTCCTCGTATCCAGTAGCACAGCGTAGAAACAAGGAAAGTCCCCGAACGCGTGATGGCAAGTGCACAGTGCTGATGTATGCGAGTGTCAATTTTGTGTCCATGAAAGAAAATTTGGTGATTTGAGGTTAACACGTTCTCGAGTGAATTATGGGAGACGCTCTTGTACTGAGCAGAGGTGTGTAGTGAAAAAAAATATATTCCTGAGGTAATGTACTTTAATTTTGTGTGTGGGTGGAGATGCTTACATGTTGCATAACAACAGATACTGTCAGTAACTATTTTGCCTTGATGTTATGTTTTTTATATACAGTGAGAAGAATTAGTGATTTGAAATTATTTGATTGTTTGGTTTATTTCATACGTGTTACTGTTTAAATGATGCGGGACGCATCATGGTTTTAGGAGGGGAAAGTTGTAGTGCCTTGTAGAGAACACTTAATTTTATTTTATATCATTTCATTTTATATATTTCATGTATGTTGGCAGTATTATAGGGACGGCTGGGTGCATCTCCCAGTTGAACAAACAGGAAGTCCAGATCACCTATAATTCACATAGCAACAGCGAATAGTTGAAGTTGCAGAAAACTGATGCTAGGTGAATGCAGGAAATGCTGACTCTGGCTTAGAAGTGTGGTGTGGTTTTGAGAAGCGACGAGAGAGAGTCTTGGTTGAAACTTCGGTAACTGCAGACGTGGAAGCAGAGAAGGAACAAATTTTATAAAATGTGGCCTTTGTTGCTCATCATTGTATCAGGTAAGCGTGGTTAGGCTGTTTTGTACCAAACTGAAGCATAGAAATGCTATGGATTGTATTTGGGGGTTGTTTTTTTGAGGTGATCAGACTTTCCTTATGGAAATTCCTTTATAGGAAATTGTAATCTTTGTGGTGGGGAAGTACCCTATTCCGTGCCTTAGATTTTGATTTGGTTATTGTGGTTTCTTTAGTGTTATATATTTATGTAATATGTTGTAGTGTCGTAGAATATATTATTTAGTGAAATACGTCATAGTAGTTTCCAAAATGGTGGCAGCGAATACTCTTTCTAGGTAATGGTGTCGGTGGTTGGGACGACCGCCGCACACCATTACAGTACGGATATATTCTTCTGGGTGTAATGTTCGCCAGACTTTCAGAGTTGAGGTCAGTACTTCAGGGTGTATTTCCAGAGCTAGTTCTGCGTGAGAAATGTAATACTGTAAACGTACACATGGTTCCATTTGCAGCGGTTGCTGATATTGGAACAGTTGAAGTGTAGCGGCTCATTTTACCCACGATGCAGTCAACAATAACAGAAACTCCCATTTATGGGATCGTGATAATCCACATGGAACTGTTGCCGGAAACGTGTGGTGTCATTGGTGACCAACTCGTTGGTCCGTACATTTTACAGTAACGTCTGACAGGTAATATTTACGCCAAGAATTACAAACGAACTGCCATCACGCTTAGAGAACATTCCTATACAAACACGACGTCAGATGTGCTAACAGCATGGCGGACCGCTGCGTCATTTCAGTCAAGTCGTCAGGCAATATCTGAATCATAGATTCCCAAACTGATGGATTGGTCGTGGCGGTGCACAGAATTGGCCACCAAAGTCACCGGATCTGAACCCATTAGATTACCACATGTGAGGTTACTCGAAAGCTGTGGTGTATGCAACTACTCCAGCGAATTCTCATCGCTGCAAGCAGCCTAAACAACGCTGCAGTGCTTCGTAAATTTACAAGTTCTCTGGTCAGACGAGACAAAAAATGTATGCAAGCAGTTGGAGGACACTTCGATCAACTTGTGTGAGTGTTGAACGGCGAATCTGTAACTGTACATTTAACAACATATCTCAATAAATGCACAATGCTCCTCTTTCATTTCTAATTTATTTACTGTGTTTTAAAAACTCATAACTTCTGAACCGTTGTCACTCGGACCCATGTGTATATGACGTTTTTGATTCAGAATCAACTCTGGAATTAAATCCCGAAGTAGTGGCCTTAACTACTAGGACATCCTGTATATTCTGTTGTTTCTTAAAATTTCTTCACAGTGTGTTATGTCTTTATGCTACAGACATCTAATTACTCCTATTTCAGCTGTGAAATTGTACTGGAAACCGCACAGACACAGTGGGATTGATCCTGTGATATGAGTGCTTCTGCAGTTCATGCATTACTGTGAATGTATGTGGTGTGATGTAAGTAAAAGGCCACAGTCGCTAATAATGCAGTGTAATTTCCTGCTTATTTTACTGTGTGTTTATCAGCATTAGAAATGGAGGAATTTTCTGTGATTTGGTGTAGGTTTTGCTGCATAAATCATAAAATTTTTTGGCTAAACGACATTTCTGTGACATTCGAGGAGTATCTGAAGATTGGTTCAGATCCTGTTTAACTAACGAAAGACAGAGATTTGAAATAAAGTCACATAATGCAACTCAACATTTTGTGCCTCACTGTGGTACATTGAAATGCAGTGTTCCCAAGGTTTATTCTATTGTCTTTATTGTTCATAATGTATACAAATCGCCTTCTCCTGAGAAAAAATTCTGTCAGAATCGATATTATTTGCTGATGGCACTTGTCCCCTAATTTGAGGCATACATTTTGGAGTTTTCTGTAAAGTGTCAAATTAATTTCTCTTATTTATCAGTAAATGGTTTGCGACTAAAGAATTAGTCCTAATGTAGATATAAAACAAATGTAATTAAATTTATAATGAATCATTCACTACATTCTGCATTGCTTATTAGTTATGAAGAACGCCTGTAGAAGAGACGTTAGGTACAAACTTTCTTGGTTCACTGATTGATAACCACCTAAACTGGAGGAACCCTACTGAGGAAATGATTCCAAAGTTAAGTGGAGCATGTTATGCATTTAGGTTGATGTTTCATAACAGCAACTTTACCACTCTCAAAAGAATTTATTTTGTATATTTTAATTCTATTATAAAATATGGATTAATAGTTGGGGTAATTCTTCCACTATTGGGGGGTATTCCCTTTATAAATGAAAATTAGCAGCATTATGGCTGGTGAAGGATCCAGAACTTCATATAGAAGTCTGTTTAAAAAATCAGAGGTTTTAGCTTTTTCAAGCCAATATGTATTTTTATTAAAGAACCTCCTTTTTGTCAATAGACAAGCAAATTCCCAAACAAATTCATCTACATGCAGTATTAATCCAAGGAATAAGCACTATATTAATATATGAGATGCCAACCAATGGTGTTTACTGAAAAGTACATTCTGTGATGGCATCAGAATTTTCAACAGTTTGCTATGTAGTCTGACAATCCTAAGAATGAAAAGCTAAAAGTTAAAGGAGCATAAAGAAATTACTTAAATGCTCATGTCTTTTACTATGTAGATGAGTTTTTTATGTGTAAAGATGATCCATAATACTGTTTTATAATATGTTCATAGTATTTTGCACTGTCAGTTCCATACATTTTGTATATTCATGACTTACACCACATCCTGTTGTGTTTGTGACACATGTTTGGATCCATGTAATGTATGTATGTATGTATTTAAATGTGAGTTTATTGTGACTCATGTGTATAGGAGTTAGGCATAGTATATCATGTGAGTTAACAAAGTCATTCAGCATTCAGCATTTCCATATGTATCTCACATGAAAAGCACTTGTCATAAACAGCATTAATCATTTGAACTTGGTGGTGTTTGAGGTTTGTATCGTGTTGGTGGCTATTAATTATAATGCTAGTCTCATCCTAAAAAGACCTTAATGTTATGTGATCTTTTAACATTATATGGCATGTTTCTGTGAGTGAGGATCCAAATTTTGCAGTTTGTTTAGATGAAATTCAGGTTTCAGGTTAAGGATAATAACTTTCAAATAACATGTAAAATTTCATGCACTGAAACTGATGAAGTAACTTCTAGAAGCTAGGCAGCATGACGTATTTTGCTTTCTTGTTAAGTTCAAATAATACCAGGCACAGGATATGATATCAACATCTGTACACTGTGTGGTCTAAAGTCAGTTAGTCAGAGTAGAGGGAGATGTCAATACAATACTAAGTACACTGTGGAAGGTCTCTTAGCCAGCAACAACATTTAGTATCTGTAATGGGACTATTGATTCTGTTGTGGTTGAGTCCTCCATGGCACAAACAGCCATAGAACCTGTAACATAAAATGGATGTGATTACCTTTCACACCCGATAATACATTTGTTGTTTTGGTGGTACTTGCAAGCATTGGTAAACTTTCTCCAGTGATATACCTGCTACTGCCTGTAACTTGTGAAAAACTTTGATCTACACAAAATAGCACGCTCATTTTTCCATGTTTGATTCACTATTTACACCATTCCTGGATATGTATAAAAATTTGTGAACATGTGAATTGTAGAATGAAAGGTGTTGACTCTGAAAATATTTGAACTGTCATTCTTTTGACCAGAGGTACTATTTACTTGTAATCTTAGAAATGGAAATGGTAGATGATGCAAATGTGGAGTTGACGTGTTATACCACAGTGTGACAAAATTAGAGTATACCATATAGGGCATGTACAGGAAAGGGTGAAGCAAGGTTGGGAATGGACTTAAAGTTTCAGGGTGGTAAAGCCTTAGGAGGCATAAATTGTGTAACAACTGTAGAATAGCCACAAAATTACTGAGATTATGCACATGTAGAAACATTAGGAGTTTTGAAGCCATGAATTCATTAAAACGTACATCCCACCCTGCTTTCCTATTTTAGTAAAGAAATAGATGCATGTGGTGTTATGATATCTTGGAATATGTGTGACTCCTAAATAACTTACAGTTTATGCAATGTAGAAATTGCATGGAAGTTAATCAAATTTATTTTCATTTGTGGAAACTAGCATGATAACTGCAGGACTTCCGGAGTGCACTGAACATGGAACACATCTTCGATTTGTCTCTGTAGGTATTGAAAGAAAAGGTTTTTCATTGCTATAAATAGTTAGCACTTTACTCTCAAGAAGTGTGCAGAAATGCATGATAACAGATAGCAGTTCCCAGCGTGCTGTTTGTGGAAGTGACTCTGATATTTGGTACACATTCTGGAACAGTTCCTGCGTAGGGAAGTGTATGAACATGAACATTCATCCATGTGGTTATACCTTTGTCCAGCAGCCTTGCCAATATATATGTTCATAGAGATGTGTTCATGTGTAAATGTGAAGTCTTAGTTACAGTTTGAACTCTGCTGGTTGGATAGGGGTATTCATATCTGTTAAAATAAGGCTGCACACACTGTAGTGTCTGGTAAATTATGGTTTTAATGACTGTGTGAGGCATGAACCAAACAAAATGTGTTGTGTATGTGACGCAGAATGTACTTGTTAAAGCAGAACTAAATCTTTACCTGAATGTGGTCACTTAAGAAAGTATGTTTGGTGAAAAAGCCAGGGTTTTGCCTGTTACAGTATCCTTCAAATACGTACCTGCAGGAAGCAAAATTTAAATTACTACCACAGCCTTATAGCTTTGGTGCTAGTTATTTTTACCACAATGAAATGGGGCATTTTTGTGTCCTTTGCATATCACTAACAAAAATTTTAGCAAGGAGCCTTAGTGGAATGATAGTTATACATACGTGCATAAATGTCACTGATACAAAACTACTGTGATTATGTTATGTATAATGCACGTTGGTGATACAAACATGATCACATTCAATTTGGAATCATATATGCAGTGGAGAAACTAACGTGTACATTCACTTTGATTATAAGTTTTAGAATTGGTACATTTACACTGGTAGGGCACCAGGTTCATGGAATGAGTTCACCGGGGAGACAAAAGGCCATGTTGGGTAATAACTGAATTTTATGAATATATGCATAGGATGGGAACGGGGTCCATTGGGTCAGGTTTTGTGATAAGGGCAATGAAGCTTGTCTTTCTGTTTTGCCAGAGGTTTCAGTCCTACATAAACAAACAAGTAAGTAAGTAAATAAATTGTACTATGAACACAATTACAATTTAATACAAATTGCACTTCACTACAGTCACAGTTAAATACACCATACTTTAAATTGTAACAACAATTACTTCAGCTTCTAAATGTAAATTCCATCACAAATTATTATTACTATTACTATTGTTATTACATACAAAGAAGGAAAAATGTTGTTCCTTCAAATGTGACAGTAGTTAAATACAATTCTTGAGAAATGTCATATCTAGATTTGGAGTAGGGTAAATGTACACTAATAATGGCACTGAGGAGTTCCAGGGTCCCTTCTTTTTATAGACTGAAACAGGTCTTCACAGGGAATCACAAGAGAGCCTTATGACATTCATGGAGGAGACATGAATAAAACTTGTGGTTTATGACAGTATAACGACATTTTGATGATTCAGTATTTATGTTATATAAAGTATATTTAACTTCAGTTTTCAAGAGACAATACAAGTATGATTTGGCAATGAAATGGAATTAAGATTGAAGCAGTGACAAGCAAGAGCACCAAGTTCCTTGGGTCTTATCTGTTTGACATGTAGTCTGTCAAACAGTTTGTCTTAGTAAGTTCTGCTTTTACTGGACAGGTGTGAGGACTGTGACTTATTGTGCAAGCACTAGCAGTTCAAAAAGTCCTTATCATCTTTTTCCAAAATAGTCGGATTCTTTTAAGTAGGACTGAGAATGGCATATACATGTTTGATTGTGAGTTGGATGTGCATGAAACTGTTTTCAGTGTCTGTGATTTTGGTAGTGGCAACTTAATTGACCACACATAGTTCGGTGCAGTGCCAACAAAATTATGGGTACGAAAAGATATAATATATGATAGGTATTCAGTTAAATCTGTTATATTTTATTTTTGAAGTTTTTCTTTTTCCACTTATTTGATGCATGATATTTGAATGTGACCAGAGAATACTGAACTAAAGTCTAATTCTTAGCGCAGCCAATATGTTTGTAAAATATTAGAATCTGTCAGTGACACTTCAATGAAATCAGCTGTCTGGTCTGTAGTGATGAGCCACTGCTGATTTTCATATCAGTGCCATGTTTATTATTTAAAATTGTGGAGTAAAATAAAGTGAAGCAGGGAGAAGATCATTCTTGGTTAATAGGACATTTGGTTGATGGAAGCTGCGACTTGACATTTTTGTACGGTTATTTTTGAAAGTTATTTCTTATGTGTTTTAAGGCAGTGTGTGTTCAGTTTCATCACTTCGTTCATGTCATGTTTGCTGTGTGAAGTGGAATGGGTACTTTTCAGCAAGTAAACAATTTATCTTAGGTGAACAGGGAGTTAAGGAAGCAGAAACATCAGGACAATGGAAAAGTGAAATCATTAAGGAATATAAAGCTATAACAGGAATACGATTTTCACTAATCGTACACCATGACAGAGGATTACGGTAAGGGTAAATTTCGCTTTATAACAGGCAATGTAGGCCCAAAAGAGGAATAGAGGTAAAATTCTACTCTTTATTTAACCTCGGAGCTAGATTGGGTAGGTTGACTCTACGCCCCAGCCGCTTTATCCCCGCGTAAGAGACGGTACTCATTGTACAGGAGGCTGGGTTGGCCCCAAGGCAGATCTGGAGCAGTGTGTGATATCTCGCCTCACCGGGACTCGGATCCCCAGACCGTCCAGCCCGTAGCGAGTCGCTATACCGACTACGTTCGCCCGGCCACACCAATAACAGATGAGTGATGTAGTAAAATAAAATAAAATAAAATAAAATCATAAATAGGTGAGATAAAAGTGCTGAAGGCTGATACTATAGATAAGGAAAACAGGATGAATATTGTTAGGGAATGTTAATTACAGACAAGCGGTCAAATGGGTGGAATTTCTCCCTTCCCAGGTGTCTTAGCATGTTTTATAGGAATATAGAACACTGCAAGAATACAGAAGACAGTGGAATTATCTTACATGGAAAAACACTTAAACTAATTGCATAATTGAGCACCTTTGTTGTTGATATTGCTTGTGACAGCATTGGTATTAAGGGTGAATAAATTATATTCAATACCTCTTCAAATACAGTTGTACTGATGATATGTAATATGTGATTCTGTTTATACATACTTGCATCTACATCTTCCAATATTTTTTTATAGTAGCATATTACATAATAAATAACTCCATCACACAGCGACCCTGTATAAAAGTAACAGTATTTATCTTATACAAAATGTTGTTACAACGTTCATATAACGAACGTCTTACAAAATTTACTCCTGTTAATTCATACAAGTCGTATTTGCATTGCTTGATAATCACGAGTTTCACATTCATAAATCCTACAAGTCCCTTTGTATAGATTATAAATTAATGTCATGTGAAGACTGATGGAATCATCTGATTGGCACAATACACTTCGTTAATTGTCTTCATCTCCACTTTCGGCCACCATTCATTTCCAGATTGAAGAACACAATTGTCAATACTCAATACTCTCTTACAGACACTTCTCCCCAAACCAGTGACAACATTCTTCCTTATCCAAAGATGTGGACAATCATGGGATGAGCTCCATTGGTAGCTTCATTCAGGCAAAGCCCATACACACATTTGTAACACATTATTTTACCTAATCTGGTTATCCTAACTGAGGTTTGGGTTGTCCTCAGTTCAAACAGCGGACAACAGCTTTATTCCAATTGCAGCTGCATCACTACTTGTGACCATTCTTGCATATTATTCCCTGCTGTGGTGTGATTCATCATAGTTACATAAAATATTAATCAGATATTTGTGACATGGTTGTCAGATAAATTTTAGGTTTATATCGCCTGCATTTCGAAACTCTGGCCAGAAGTTGGTTTGGGTTGTCCTCAGTTCAAACAGTGGACAACAGCTTTATTCCAATTGTGGCTGCATCACCACTTGTGACCATTCTTGCATATTATTCCCCGCTGTGGTGTGATTCATCATAGTTACATAAAATATTAATCAGATATTTGTGACATGGTTGTCAGATAAATTTTAGGTGTATATTGTTGTATATCGTTTGCATTTTGAAACTCTGGCCAGAAGTTGGTGTTTAAACTAAATTGTTTGTAATTAGAAAGCTGCATCTTCAAGCATCTCTTTAAATTTCTCATCGTTTTTCCAGTTTAAGTAAATATTTACTTTATTTTGTTGTAATGTTGGAGACAATGAAGGCATTCGTTGTTAAAATTTAAACGCCCCATTACTGGCAGGCCTAATGTTGCTTAACTTTTGTAAGAAGAGTAACATGTATTCTAGATTTTTTCTTCGCTTTATTTCATACATAACTCGGACAGTCATACTTTCAGCATGGAACCACAGTCACTTTGGCGTACCCGTGGACCCCAAAATTAAACTTTACATGTGAGCAACAAATTCTTGCCTAAAAGCCGCGATGAGGGAAATATCTTATCCATATCATCGCATTGCATGTAGCTTCCATCTCAGCAGGAAGTAAGTTGTCACCCTCAAGATCAGAAGGATGACTGACAGTGCGATGACATCATTCCAGAATTGATCCCCTGTCATGGCAATTTCGTGCAGGAACTTTTCTGGGAACCTGTAGTGGCAGTATAGTTCGATGCATTCCAAGACTTCTCTTCCATATCCGTAAATTGCACTGACGTAGCCTTCCAGACCATATCGAAGATAGCTAATGTATGTACCCCACTTCAGGTAATTGGGCATGTCGCGAAGAGTTACTCCGAACCCAGCGAACATCATTACGGGAACTGACATAGTTGGACCAACAAATGTCCCATTCTGAAATTTTAAAAAAATGTGAGATTAATAAGTTTTACAGTTATCTGGATATACAGGGTTATTCAAAATGATTGTCGGGGTACAACTGTCCAGCGGCAATTCCGCACCAAATTCGGGAAACAACCACCATCTCACAATTCCATTCAAATGTGGTATGCACAGTTTAAAGAGACAGGGTGTGTGTGTATCCCGGAACTGAAGGTATGAATCAGAGCCGCCACTGAAACCATCACCGCTTACATGCTACAAACAGTTTGGAACGAACTCGATTATCGTGTTGTTGTTTGTAGAATCACAAAAGGTGCACATATAGAGCACCTGTAAGGTATGTAACAAAAACTTGGAGTGTTGTTCTATTAAATAAAAAAAAAAACATATACTCCTATCTCAAGTGTA
>Ga0123354_10013054_pt1 | contig 12869 bp, 7 predicted proteins | sample TergutLab28metaG_2_FD_97872 | JGI IMG/M metagenome (GOLD analysis project Ga0123354, IMG submission 97872) | Labiotermes labralis P4 segment gut microbial communities from Petit-Saut dam, French Guiana - Lab288 P4 | ecosystem: Host-associated > Arthropoda: Insects > Digestive system > Gut ...
GCGGCCCTACCCCCTTATGCCCCTGAACTCAATCCGCAAGAGCAGGTGGGGGATGAACTCCAGGGAAAAGAGTTCCCCCAATAGGGTGTTCAATGATCTTGCCGCAGTCGCCCGGCAGTTGCATGGTGGGCCGCCAAGGTTGAATGCTGATCGAGAAGGTTTGCGAAGCCTGACCGCGTGGCCATGGATTGTTAGTCTTAACTTGAAAGCTGATTAGAATAAAGCTGATTAGAATTATTCCGGCGATTCAATGACCAAACATCTTTGAGATCAATGTCAGGAAATTTGCCGTTGTTGCCTGGATTGATCACGGCATACTTGACCATGGTTCAATTAGATTTATCCACCAGGGAAATAGAGTATACCTTTTTTTTGTCTTTTTTTCAAAAGGATTTTTCCCTGTTGGCAGGCCAACGGCAGGGAAAATAATTGCGGCAGAAGCAGAAGAGGCCATCGTTCCTGTGGATCCGTTTCTTCCGGCTTGCATTTTGTCACGCCGTCGTGGATACTGGATCAATATCGTGGAGTGTGGTGCAAACCATTGATGAGGATGAACAAATGTGCGGAATAGTTGGTTATGTAGGGCCGAGAAGAGTTATCCCCATCCTGCTTGAAGGGTTGAGACGCCTTGAGTATCGCGGATACGATTCCGCCGGATTGGTGTATTCCTTTGACAATCAGTTGGTGCGATATCGGGCCAAGGGCAAGTTGACCAATCTCGAGGCCGTGGTCGACGAATATGTCGGCGTTGCCAGCAGCACTGGCCTGGGGCATACCCGGTGGGCAACTCACGGCGCTCCTACCGAAGGCAATGCCCATCCCCATACCGATTGCACCGGCGAGTTGGTCGTTGTCCACAACGGCATCATCGAGAACTACAGCACACTGAAAAAGGAATTGACCGACAGGGGCCATCTGTTCACTTCAGAAACAGATACCGAGGTCCTTGCCCACCTGATTGAGGACTGCCTTAAGGAGACTAAGGATCTGGTGGTTGCAGTCCGCTCCGCGTTGACCAGGGTGGAAGGTTCCTACGCCATTGGCGTGCTTTGGGCGCACGAACCCGAGCTGCTGGTCGCGGCCCGCAATCACAGCCCCTTGGTCATGGGCGTTGCCGCCGATGCCTGCTATATCGCTTCAGATATTCCTGCCCTGTTGCCCTTTACCCGCGAGGTCATTTTTCTTGATGACCGGGAAATGGCGGTGCTGCGCAAGGGAAGCTACATGATTCAGGAGATTGACGACGGCTCCGAATTGACCAAACCCATTTCCCTGATCGACTGGAACGCTTCGATGGCGGAAAAGGCCGGGTATCGGCATTTCATGCTCAAGGAGATATTCGAGCAACCCCAGGCCATCCTCAACACGGTAAGCGGCCGGATTGTCCCTGATACGGGATTTGTCGATCTGCCTGAAATCGGTCTTGACTATGCATCACTCGAAAACATCGAGCGTATCGCCCTGGTTGCCTGCGGGACCTCCTGGCATGCGGCCCTGATCGCCAAATACTGGATCGAGAAATGGGTCGGCATCCCGGTGGAAGTGGATATTGCCTCGGAATTTCGTTATCGGCGGCTGTTGGTCAACGAGAAAACGTTGACCATCGCCATCTCCCAATCCGGAGAAACCGCCGATACCCTGGCTGGCATCCGCCGGGCCGCACAACTGGGTTCCAGAGTGCTGACGGTCTGTAACGTGGTGGGCTCCACCATGACCCGGGAGGCGGACGGCGTCATTTACACCCATGCCGGCCCGGAAATTGGCGTGGCTTCGACCAAGGCCTTTATTTGCCAGTTGGCCGCCCTCTTTCTCCTGACCCTGTATCTCGGCCAGGCACGGAAGGCCATTGATCCGATCACCCAGAAAAAGCTAGGCCTGGCCCTGATCGACATCGCCGAGGTGATTGCCACGGAACTACCCAGGTTGCGGACGGAAATCAGCGAATTGATCGAGCAGTATTACGAGGCAAAGGACTTTTTATTCGTCGGCCGGGGGCTCAACTTCCCAATCGCCCTTGAAGGGGCGCTGAAACTCAAGGAAATTTCCTACATCCATGCCGAGGGCTATGCTGCCGGTGAATTGAAGCACGGCCCCATCGCCCTGATTGATCGGGAAATGCCGGTGGTGGCCCTGGTGCCGCAGGATTCGGTGTATTTGAAGGTGGTTTCCAATGTCGAGGAAATCAAGGCCCGGCAGGGACGACTGGTGCTCTTCGGCACCAGCGGTGATGAGCACCTGTCCGCGTTGACCGATACGGTTTTGTATCTTCCCGAAGTGTTGGAAGACCTCAATCCGTTGCTCTATACCATCCCGGCCCAGTTGTTGGCCTATGAAATCGCTCATCGTCGGGGCTGCGATGTTGATCAGCCTCGGAACCTGGCCAAGAGCGTGACTGTGGAATAGAGGGAGGCGATTCGTGAATCTACCTGTGGGATTAAAATAAAGTTGGTAACTGTAAAATAAAGTTAGTAACTGTAAAATAAAGTTGGTAACTTTTGAAAGGAATTGAGGGCTTTAGATCATGAAGCGGGCAGAGCAAATCTTGTTATAACTGTTCGAATTGTTGTGTTTAACAGTTTTCTTAGGCTGCCTGAATGTTACCATCTTTATTTTTCAAAAAGTTTAATAATTTGTACTAATCCGTTTGTATAGATAGCAACTTTATTTTTTCATCGGGATGAAAGTTAAAAAATCAATTTCATGCTAATTGTTTGGAATGGCTAATTTTTATAAAATTATTAGAGAGCTGAAAAGATAGCAACTTTATTTAGATCCCACACTACCTGTAGGCTGATAATAAAGTCGGTAACTTTGAAATAAAGTTGGTAACTTTTGAAAGGGATTGAGGGCTTTAAATCATGAAGCGGGCAGAATAAATTTTGTTATAACTATGCGAAATGCTGTGTTTAACAGTTTTTATTAGGCTAACTGAAAGTTGCCATCTTTATTTTTCATAAAATTTAAAAATTTGGCCCGACCCGTCTGCATAGTTACCAACTTTATTTTTTAGAAGGATGAAAATAGAAAAATCAATTTTCATTCTAATTATTCGGAATATCAAAATTTTATATTATTTTTGGCTGCCAAAAAGTTGCCAACTTTATTTTCATCCTACACTGCCCAAGCCCCCAGACTCTGTTTTGGGGAAGCACGCATAAGGCCGACTGTTTTCGCACGCGAAATCTGGCACGACCGATTCCCGGCAATTGATCCCTCCCTTTTCATCATCTGGTTACCCCTGAATCTCAGCTATCGGTTTTTTAGTTGATCAGACGCTGTTTATCTGACCAGCTCTGGTATATTGCTCCCCGCACTCACCACTGAGGAGCAAGGTGTGGAAAAAAAACAAGATGCAGTTTCAGAAAGGACTGAGTTTGTCAGAAGTTACCAGCAGCGGCTGAAGTTCGATGGTAATCAGATTTCATCAAGAAATCAGCCCTATCTTTGCTGGTCCGGAGACCAGGAAAAAGCAGGGGCATGCCATTCTTTGCTTGCATACATTCATGGATGTATGTATAAGTCCGCGAGCAATTCTCTTCCCGGAAAGCGCGGGGCGCTTTTGTTGAATCTTGGAAGTGTTTGTAGAATAAATTCGTTGTTTTTTCGTAAGGTTATCGATAATGAATGGTGCAAATTCGTTCAAAATGTTGGTGGTATGTGGATGGTTGGTCGTGGTGCTCACTGCGGTCGGATGCAAACAGGCCAGCTCCCCGGAAAAGGGCGCAGGAGGCAAAGGACCGCCTGAAGTCGGATTCGTTGTCGTCAAACAGGAGCCGGTTACCCTGACCACGGAACTGACCGGTCGGATATCGCCGCAGATGGTGGCGGAAGTCCGACCCCAGGTCGGCGGCATCATCAAGAAACGGTTGTTTGAGGAAGGCGGTCACGTCAAGGCTGGTGAAGTCCTCTATCAGATCGATCCTGCCACCTATCAAGCGGCGGTGGCCAGCGCCAAGGCTGCATTGGCTAAGGCCGAGGCCAATGCTTTTGCCTTGCAGAAAAAGGCCGAGCGTTACCGCCAATTGGTGACCATCGATGCGGTCAGCAAGCAGGACTACGACGATACTGAAGCAGCCTTCAAACAGGCGGAAGCGGATATCGAAAATGGGAAGGCGGCTTTGGAATTAGCAAAAATCGATCTCGCCTACACCCGCGTCACCGCGCCGATCGATGGGGTGATCGGCCGCTCGGCAGTCACTCCAGGCGCTCTGGTGACCGCAAACCAGGCATCGGCCCTGGCCACCATCCAGCAGTTGGCCCCGGTCTTCGTCGATGTCACCCAGACCAGCGCCGAATTGCTCCGGCTGAAGAAGAACCTTGCGAGTGGCGAGCTGAAAGGGGGAGGGCAAGGGCAGGCCCAGGTTCGGCTCGTGCTCGAAGACGGCTTTGCCTATCCGCAGGAGGGCGCCCTCAAATTCAGCGAGGTGTCGGTGGATCAAACAACCGGATCAGTCACCCTGCGAGCCCAATTTCCCAACCCTGATCAACTCCTGTTGCCCGGCATGTTTGTCCGCGCCATCATCCAGGAAGGGGTACGTGAGCAGGCCATACTGGTGCCCCAGCGAGGTGTGGGCCGGAATAGCGTCGGCATGGCGACCGCTCTGGTAGTTGGAGCAAACGAGATGGTGGAACTCCGCATGATCGGAACTGAGCGGGCGGTAGGCGACGCCTGGTTGGTAACTGACGGTTTGCAGCCTGGTGACCGGGTTATCGTGGAAGGGCTTCAGCGGGTCCGGCCGGGCGTTCCTGTCAAAGCAGTTCCTTTTGTGGCCAAGCCCGCAGCTGCCGACAGCCAGGCAATGGCTCCGAAACAATGAGGAGTAGTTGACCATGGCTCGTTTTTTCATCAATCGTCCCATTTTTGCATGGGTCATCGCCATCATGATCATGCTGGCCGGCCTGTTGTCCCTGTACACGCTGCCGATCTCCCAGTATCCGGCGATCGCTCCGCCGCAGATCGCCATTAACGCCGTCTATCCAGGGGCTTCGGCGCAAACCGTACAGGATACGGTGGTCCAGGTGATCGAGCAAAAGCTCAACGGCATCGACAATCTAATCTATATGGCCTCCACCAGCGATTCGTCTGGGGCCGCGTCCATTACCCTGACCTTCAAGGCCGGAACCGATTCCAACATTGCCCAGGTTCAGGTGCAGAACAAGCTGCAGCTGGCGGTTCCCCTCTTGCCTGGGGTTGTCCAGCAACAGGGGATTTCGGTGGTCAAATCGACCAGGAATTTTCTCTTGATCGTCGGTCTGGTGTCAGAAGACGGTTCCATGGACCGTAATGGCCTCACTGATTACCTGGTGTCCAATGTTCAGGATATCGTCAGCCGGCTTGACGGCGTGGGTGAACTGGTCGCGTTCGGCACTCAGAACGCTATGCGGATCTGGGTGGATCCGCATCGGCTCAACAATTACCACATGACCATCAGCGATATCGTCATCGCCCTCCAGAACCAAAATGTGCAATTGTCCGCAGGCCAGCTAGGCGGGTTGCCCGCAGTCGAGGGACAGCAGTTGAATGCGACCATTACGGCCCGCACCCTGCTCCAGACCCCGGAACAATTCAACGCCATTGTCCTGCGGGCCAACACCGATGGTTCTGTCATCCAACTCAAGGATGTGGCCGATTGCAAGATCGGCACCGAGAATTACGAACTGCAGTCCTTCTATAACGGCAAGCCGATGGGCGGCCTGGCCGTCAGGCTCGCCTCCGGCGCCAACGCCCTGCAGACCGGCGATCGGATCAAGGCCAAGATGGAGGAATTGTCGAAGTATTTTCCTCCCGGCATGAAGGTCGTCTATCCGTACGACACCACACCCTTTGTCAAGATATCGATTAAAGAGGTGTTGCGTACGCTTGCTGAGGCGGTGGTTTTGGTTTTCATTGTCATCTTCCTGTTCCTGCAGAATTTCAGGGCGACCTTTATCCCGACGATTGCGGTGCCGGTGGTGTTGCTCGGAACCATGGGGGTTCTGGCGGCGGCCGGTTATTCGATCAACACCCTAACGATGTTTGCCCTGGTCATTGTCATCGGCCTGCTGGTCGACGACGCCATCGTGGTGGTGGAAAACGTGGAAAGGATCATGACCGAGCAAGGGATGTCGCCCCATGACGCCACCATCAAATCCATGGGCCAGATCACCGGCGCCCTGTGGGGCATCGTCACCGTTTTGACTGCGGTCTTTCTGCCTATGGCCTTTTTCAGTGGCTCCACGGGCGTCATTTATCGTCAGTTCTCCATCACCATTATCTCGGCCATGATCCTCTCGGTGATGGTGGCGATGATTCTTACCCCAGCGTTGTGCACCACCCTGCTGGTTCCCGCGGACAAGAATCATTCGGCCGAGTGGAGAGGTCCGCTGGGCCGTTTTTTTCGTTGGTTCAACCGATGCTTTGAATTTGGCCGGACCACCTATGAGGGCATTGTCGGCCGTTCCTTTGGGAGGAAATGGCGCTATTTGGCATTCTATGTGACGATCGTCCTGATCATGGTGCATTTGTTTATTCATCTGCCCACTTCCTTTCTGCCTGACGAGGACCAGGGTTTTATCATCTGCCAGGTGCAACTCCCCGCCGGAGCGACCCAGGAACGGACCGTCGACGTGATTCGGAAGCTGGAACAGCATTTCTTGGGTCAGGAAACAGCCACCGTGGAGAGCGTGATCACGGTGACCGGGTTCAGCTTCGCCGGCCGCGGCCAGAACATGGGTTTGGCCTTTGTCAAGCTCAAGGATTGGGACTTGCGTCCGACTCAAGATCTGAGAGCTGGCGCCATCGCCGCCCGGGCCATGAAAGCTTTCGCCACTTATCGCGATGGCCTGGCCTTTGCCTTCTCACCGCCGGCAGTGCTCGAATTAGGTGTTGCCAATGGGTTCGATTTCCAGTTGCAGGACCGAGCCGGTCTGGGACATGATAAGTTGATGGAGGCGCGGAACCAGTTGCTGGGCTTGGCCATGAAAAATCCGAAGCTGGTGGCGGTCCGGCCGAACGGCCAGGATGATTCTCCTCAGTTCAATCTGATGATCGACGATGTCCGTGCCGGCGTCCTCGGCGTTTCACCCGATAGCGTCAACCAGATGCTCTCGACGGCTTGGGGTAGCTTGTATATCAACAACTTCATTCAGGATGGGCGGGTGAAGAAGGTCTATCTCCAGGCTGATGCCCCCTACCGCATGCTGCCAGGAAACCTGAACAACTGGTACGTCAGCAACAATCAAGGGGAAATGATTCCATTTTCCGCCTTTTCCACCACCGAGTGGCAGTACGGTTCTCCTCGGCTGGAACGTTATAACGGCATTCCGGCGGCGGAGATCCTCGGGCAGGCCGCACCCGGAATCAGCACCGGTGAAGCCATGGCGGAAATGGAAGCAATGGCAGCTCAATTGCAAACCGGTATCGGCTACGAATGGACAGGGCTTTCCTACGAGGAAAAAAATGCCGGCGCCCAGGCTCCGGCACTGTATGCCATCTCGCTACTGGTGGTGTTCCTCGCCGTGGCCGCCTTGTACGAAAGCTGGACCATTCCCTTTGTCAATCTGTTGATGCTGCCGCTGGGACTTGTAGGCGCGGTCACAGCTGTGACTCTGCGTGGCCTGCCTGACGACGTGTATCTCCAGATCGGATTGTTGACCACGGTCGGTCTGTCGACCAAGAACGCCATTCTGATCATCCAGTTCATCAAGAATAGGATGGGACGGGGGCAGGAGTTGGTCGAGGCGACCTTGGCGGCGGTGAAGATCCGGCTCCGTCCGGTCATCATGACCTCATTGGCTTTTTTCTTCGGCACCCTGCCGCTGGCCTTGACCAAGGGCGCAGGAGCGGGTGCGCAGAACGCCATCGGCACCGCCGTCACCGGCGGCTTGCTGTCGGCCACCTTCATCGACCTGCTCTTCATTCCCTTTTTCTTTGTCCTCATCTCACAGCTGTTCGGCAGGAAAAAAAAGCAACAGATCGTGCCGACCATTTCGCCCGCCAATGGCCCGGAGGCACAGTGATATGAAGCGACCACAACGGATTCTGATCATTTTGTGTGCATCGTCCAGCCTGGCCGTAGCCCTTTCCGGTTGCTCGACCTTGGCCCCTTCCTATACCAGGCCTGACGCACCGGTCCCCGCCTCCTGGCAACAGGATGCCGCGCCCCAGGTGGTGGCGGCAGATTCGGAGCAGCGCAGCGTCGCTGAAAGAGTGTGGCAGGATTTTTATCTCGATCCTCGGCTGCAAAAGGTCATTGCCCTGGGCCTTACGCACAACCGGGACCTGCGGGTGGCGGCACTCAATGTCGAGCGGACCCAGGCCCAATACCAGATCCAGCGGGCCGCGCTCATCCCTGGTGTGGATGCGAGTGGCGCTGCCGGTTTTCAGCGGGTGCCGGCTGATTTTTCAAGTACGGGCGAGGCCCAGAAAATCCACCAGTACACGGTCGGACTCGGCCTTACCTCCTATGAACTGGATCTATTCGGCCGGTTGCGCAGTCTCAGGGATCAAGCCCTGGAGCAATATCTGGCCACCGAGCAGGCCCAGCAGAGCGCGCGGATCAGCCTGGTCGCCCAGATCGCAACCGGCTATCTGACCCTGGCCGCTGACCGGGAATTGCTCCATCTGGCCGAGGAAACCCTGAAGACGCAACAGGAGTCCTATCAGCTCATCCAGCGGCGGTTCGAGGTGGGGGCCTCTTCGGAATTGGATCTGCGGCAGGCTCAGACCCAGGTGGAATCGGCCCGGGTGGACCTTGTCCGGTTCACCACCCAAGTGGCTCAGGACGAGGACAACCTGAACCTGTTGGTCGGCGCCCAGGTTCCCGCCGACTTGCTGCCTTCGGCACTGACGGACCAGGTGGCTGAACTTGAGGGGGTCACTCCGGGGCTGTCTTCCGAAGTGTTGTTGACGCGGCCCGATATCCTCCAGGCGGAAAATCTGCTTAAGGGCTACAACGCCAACATCGGCGCGGCTCGGGCGGCCTACTTTCCGCGGATTACTCTGGTCGGCGATCTGGGTTCCGGCAGCAACGAGCTGTCCGGACTCTTTAGCTCTGGTTCTGGTTCCTGGAGTTTCATGCCACGCATCGATCTGCCGATTTTTGACGCTGGTGTTCGTGCCGCCCAGCTCCAGGTGGCGGAGATTGACCGGGATATCGCCATCGCCCAGTATGAAAAGACCATTCAGACCGCCTTCCGCGAAGTGGCCGACACCCTGGCCCAACGCGACAACGTCGAACGGCAGCTGGCTGCCCAACTGGCCCTGCGCGATGCCACCGAGAGACAGTATGTGCTTGCCCGAGAGCGCTATTTCAAAGGAGTAGACAGCCATCTCGACGTGCTTGACGCCCAGCGTTCGCTGTACAGCGCCCAGCAGGGGGTGGTCGACGTGCGCCTGGTTCGGCTGACCAACCTGGTTTCCCTGTACAAGGCCTTGGGAGGCGGCGTAAAGGCCGGGAGTTGAGGCACATCGCATTGCGGTACGGTGACAAGGAGGGAAAAAAAGGGGGGCATGGCTCGGAAAACGAAACAGGAAGCGCAGGAGACGCGCAGCAGCATCATGGATGCGGCGGTCCGGGTGTTTGCCGTCAAGGGGGTGGCGCGAACCTCGCTGGATGACATCGCCCGGGAGGCTGGAGTCACCCGGGGGGCCATCTACTGGCATTTCGCCAACAAGGCGGATCTGCTCAACATCCTGTGGGATCAGATCCTGCTGCTGTACGCCCCCATGGCCCAGGCGAGCGAGGCCCAGAACGAACCCGACCCGCTCGGCAAGATGAAGAGCCTCTATCTGGCCTTATTCAACGGCCTGGTGGAGGATCAGCACCAACAGCAACTGTTCCGGCTGCTGTTCGACGACAGCAGCCACAGCAGGGAGACCGAGGCCATGCGCCTCCGTCACATCCAGATGCGCCGGGAACGGCTGCACGGCATCCAGATCGCCTTGAACAATGCCAAGGAAAAAGGACAACTGCCGCCGAATCTGGATGTCCGGCTGGGCGCGATCAGCGTGCTGGTTTTTATTCACGGACTGATCGCCAACTGGACCACCACTCCGGACATGTTCGACATCAAAAAAGAAGGGGAGCGGTTTATCGAGGGCATATTCCAGATGCTGCGAACCGGCTTCCAGGAGCGTGGATAGAAGAGAACACTGCTTCCCGCTTTTTTTGACCGCGGCCCGAGGCCGACCCTTTCTCTCCAGCCGGCTGTCGATGGTCCGGCCACTTCATTTCGTTTTTCCGCTCACAGGGAAAAGAACGGCCGCTGGCCGATCAGCGCGGCGGGATCAAAGCGCCACCGATTCCATGCGCCTGTCTCCATTTTTCTGCATGCCAGAACCACCCTGTTCTTTCTTACCCGGCCAGCGCCGTGCGGGCGCCTGAGATGGGAGATGGAATCGCTTGCGGTAACAGGCAAAAAACGGCTAGAGTCCCGGAATGCCTATTTGCTGGATGCGGACCGCGTTAAGCTCCTCTTCGTAGGCCGGCAGGGCGCCGAGGGTGCGGGAGAGGCGGAAGGCGAGGGCGTAGCACAGGACCCGGATGGGGTAGTCGCGCGGCAACTGTTGCAGATAGGGCTGAATGGTGACAAAATCAGTGGCCCCGTACTGTTGCATGATAAAGCGCAGTCCGCCGTTCTTCGGGCCGATGTTGTACGCCAGCAGGCCGAGGAACAAATCGCCGCGCATCTGGGTGAGGTAGTGCGTCAGGGTCGCTGCGGCCAGATAACTGTTGTGCCGGTGGTCGTCGATCCTAGGTTTGGCGACCTCCAGCCAGTTTGCCGCAGCCTGCATGGCGGATTCCGGGATCTGGGTGATCTGGAACAGGCCCTGGCCGCCATCCCTGCTGTCTCTGGGCAAAAAGGATGATTCGGCGGCAGCGATGCCGTTGAGCAGGTCGGGATCGATCCCAAAGGCCGCCGCCGCAGCGTCGATTTCCTGGTTATAGGGCTTGGCCCGGTCGATGATCTGTCGCAGTTGGGCGGTGTCCTGCCGGCGATAGGCGGCGAAGACCTGGTGGGCGAGGGTGGCCCGGCCAGCCTCCTCCCTGCCGCCGACCAGGATGCGGAACTGATTGAAGGCAAAGAAAAAATCCCCCCTGAGCGTCATGATGCCGGTGCTCAAGGCTAGGGTCAGGGCGATGAGCGCGGGCAAGAATATTTTTTTCCGCCGCAGCCAGGAACGCAGCCGCATCCAACCGGTCAGCAGCAGGGCGCCAGTCAGGATCAGGCCCAGCACACCGAGGGTGAACGGCAGCAGATGCGAGAAGAAACCCGTGCCGGAAAATCTGGCCGCCGCGTGCCCCAGCAGAACGACGATGCCGGCGACCGTGGTCACGGCCAGACCGAGGACTTCAATCGTGGTCCATGCAACCAGCCCCCTGGTCGAGATAGCCGGCTGCCTGCTTCGCCGCTTGCGGCCGGATTTGCCGGTTGAGGGCCGGGATCGTTTTTTGCCCGGCTTTTTTAGTCGTTTCAGGGGCGCATCCGGGCTGTCCGCCACAGGGGGCGGTGGCGTCTCTTTTTGTGCTGGAGGGGTGGACAAACCGTTCTTCTCCTTAGGGTGGAAGCCTGCACCATCTGATTTTGCCGCGGCAGGCGGGCGGCAACCGGGTCGCAATCGGGCCGGCGGCGCATGCTGCCGGTGTACAAAAGCAAGGGGACACGGTCCGCGTCTCCTGCCGCAATCAATCTTGCAAGAAACCATTTTTGGTTGTTTTCTGTCAATCCTTCTCCACGGAGAACATGCATGGACCTTTTTACTGTCAACCAGGAAACCTGCAACCGCGACGGCATCTGCGCCGCTGTCTGCCCACTAGGAATCATCGCCTGGCGCCAGGGGGATGTTCCAGTACCGGCTGCCGGGATGGAACACGCCTGCATCCGCTGCGGCCATTGCACGGCGGTCTGTCCCACGGCCAGCCTACGCCATCGGGATATGCCGGTGGATGCCTGCCTGCCGGTACGGCCGGAATTACGGCTTGATCCGGAACAGTGCGCCCATTTCATCCGCGCCCGGAGATCGATCCGGACCTACATGGAGCGACCGGTGGAGCGAGAGAAGCTGGCTCAACTGATTGACATGGCCCGCTACGCCCCGTCGGGGGTCAATTCGCAAAACGCACGCTGGCTGGTGATCGGCAACCGCGAAGAGTTACGCCGGCTCTCTGGCATCGTCATCGATTGGATGCGCTGGTTGCAGGTCGAAAAGCCCGCCTTTGCCCAAGAAATGCACCTTCAGCGGACCCTCGAACAATGGCAAGCCGGCCAGGATGTCATCCTCAGAGGCGCGCCGGTGCTGATCGTCGCCCATGCGGAAAAAGAGCATCGCTTGGGCGCCTCCACCTGCATCATTGCCCTGACTACCCTGGAGTTGGCCGCCCCCAGCCTGGGACTGGGCGGTTGCTGGGCAGGGTATTTCAGTGCCGCGGCCGCTGTTTGTCCGCCGCTGCAGGAGGCCCTAGGGCTGCCTGAGGGGCGCCAGTGTTTTGGTGCGATGATGATCGGCTATCCGAAATTCGTCTATCATCGCCTGCCCACCCGAAAGACGCCGACGGTTGTCTGGCGCATGTAGGCCGCCGCAACGCCTGCGGGAAAAAGGCGCCGCCGCCTTTTACGGTATTTTTCCGCCGTCGATATCCTCCTGTCTTGCGGCGGGTTTTAGGGGCCGCCTTCCTCAAAGCCCCGCGCGGCTGCAGGAAGCGGTTGCGCGGCGGGCGACGGTGGCTATAAAAAAGAAAAATTTATTCGTCCGCAAGAAAGGCTAACCCCCCGCCTTTCAGGCGGGTAGCATTCTGCTGGCGGCTGACTTATACTGGCGGCATGGAATATCGCCAAGGCAGCCGCGCCAAGCATAAGATCGAATGCCATTTTGCTTGGGCGGCCAAAGA